>SL_3KL_010_SEDDRAFT_10001970_pt1 | contig 18794 bp, 17 predicted proteins | sample SodLakKL_010_SED_2_FD_10381 | JGI IMG/M metagenome (IMG submission 10381) | reverse complement strand
GCGCAGCATGATCCAGCTGGGGCGCGGTCTCGGCCTGGAGACCGTCGGTGAGGGCATCGAGGATGCAACGCAGCACCAGGCGCTCGCGGATATGGGGTGCCAGCTCGGGCAGGGATTCCACTTCCATCGGCCCATGCCCGCTGCCGACCTGAGCGCCCTCGTGATCGGGGAGGAGGCGGCAACGGAGCACCGGGCTGGTCGGAGTGGCAACTCCCACTGACCGCGCGGGAGCCCGCCATGCTGCTGCCGCGCGGGAACGCCGGCACGGCTCTTGCTGGGACGTATGATCAGGAACGGATCCGCACGGAGGCGGCATGTACACGAAATGGCTGCAGACATTGGCACGCAAGCAAGATAAACCGGAGAATCCGGAGGATACCGAGCGCGAACAGGCAGTCGTGCGCCTCGGTGTGGGCGGCGTCATTCTGGCCTATCTGCTGATCTACAGCATCTGGGTGCACGGCAGCCCCGCGCCCATGCTCAACCCCATTCTGTTCGTCTCCGGCTTTCTCGCGATTGCCTGCGGCATCCTCGCCGCCATCCGGCTTCAACCCGGGAAGTCGGTCGCGCGGCGCCTGTTCGCCAACGTGTGTGACATCGGTGCCGCCTCCTCGGCGATGGTGCTGTTCGGTGTGCACATGAGTCCCCTGTACATCGTCTACCTGTGGGTCACCATCGGCAATGGCCTGCGCTTCGGCCAGCCCTATCTCTACTTCTCGATGGCGCTGTCGATCGTTGGCTTTGCGGTCGTGATCCACGTCAATCCCTACTGGCAGGCCAACGAGATCCTTGCCTGGGGACTGATGGCCGGCCTGGTCGTGCTGCCGGTGTATTTCTCCACCCTGCTCAAGCGCCTGACCCGCGCCCGCGCCGAGGCCGAGGCCGCGAATCGTGCCAAGAGCCAGTTTCTTGCCAACATGAGCCACGAGATCCGCACGCCGATGAACGGCATCATCGGCATGGCGGAGCTGCTCAAGGACACACCGCTGTCCGCCACGCAGCGGCGCTTCGCGGAGACCATGCACCGCTCCGCGCGCGCGCTGACCGAGCTGCTGGAGGATGTCCTCGATGTCTCCCGGATCGAGGCCGGCAAGTTCGAGCTGCAGCCCACGCACTTCGATCTGTATGCACTGATCAAGGAGTGCGCGGATATGGTCCGCCACGAGGCCGAGCGCAAGGGCCTGGAACTGGATATCCACATCGACCCGCGTGTGCCCTACATGGTCCACGCCGACGAGGTGCGCCTGCGCCAGGTGCTGGTCAATCTCACCACGAATGCCGTCAAGTTCACCGAGCATGGCCGCGTGAACATTGACGCGACCTGCATCGACGCACAGGAACCGGAGCAGGCCACCATCTGCTTCACGGTGACCGACACCGGCATCGGCATGAGCCAGGAAGAGCAGGAGCGCGCTTTCGAACTGTTCGCCCAGGCTGACGGCACGATCACGCGCCGCTTTGGCGGAACCGGGCTCGGCGCCGCCATCGCCAGGCAGCTGACCGAGCTGCTCGGCGGCACGATCGAGGTCGAGAGCGAGCCCGGCGTCGGCAGCACCTTCCGGGTCACGCTGCCGCTGCAGGTCGTGCAGGCCACGCCCGACACGGGATCGCTGACACCGGGTGGCCGCGTTCTCGTACTCACCCGTGATCGTGTGCTCCTGCAGACCCTGAGCGAGTGGTGTCGGACCTGGAATCTCGAGGCCGCCGGCCTCGACGATACCGCTGAATGCATCCGCCGCATCGAGGCCGATCCGGGACACATCCGCGGGATCTTTGTCGACGAGTCGAGACTGCTGCGCGCAGAGGAGTTCGTCGCGCGTGTGCGTGCCGCGAGCGCTGAGCACCGCCCGGCGCTGGTCCTGCTGACTCGTGCGGGCAGCCCGCAGTGGACGATCGACTGGCGTGTCCGGTTTCCGTCGGTTCTCCCGCTGCCGGTGGAAAAGCCGCATGTATTCAATGCCCTGTACGCCGCCCAGACCGAACTCCCGGCGACGGGCCAGGTGGTCGAACTGGCGCGCCATCGCCCGGCGAGTGCACGGTCACAACCCGCCACCCGTGTACTCGTGGCCGACGACGATTCGACCAACCGCGAGGTGCTGCGCCTGGTCCTGGAAAACGCGGGCTACGCGGTCGAGACGGCCAACGATGGCGAGGCAGCCCTGGATGCGCTGGAGAACAGGCGCTTCGATCTGGTCCTTGTCGACATGCACATGCCCGAATACAGCGGCATCGAGGTCATCAAGACCTACCAGTTCATGGCCACCGACGGCCCGCGTACCCCGTTCATTCTGCTGACCGCGAACGTGACCAACGACGGGCTGCGCCAGGCGCAGGAAGCAGGCGCGGCGACCTATCTGACCAAGCCCATCGGTGCCCGGCAGTTGCAGGAGGCTGTTGCGGCCGTGCTCAAGCGCCCCGATACCGAGATTGCGTTTGCCAGCGACGCCGCACTCGCCGAGACGCGCAACGCCAGGCAGTCCGCCTTCGAGGAGCAACCGAGCTGGTGTCCGACAGGACCCTGCAGCGCCTGGGCCAGATGGCCAACGACACCACCTTCATGTCGCAGCTCATCCATGGCTTCCTGGATGACGTGGAGCAGCTGATCGGCAAGATGGAAGCGGCCGAGGCGCGGCAGGATCTCGAAGAGGTGAAGTCGCGCGCCCATGCACTGCACGGCAGTGCTGCCAACCTGGGCGCAACGGCGCTTGCCGACGCCGCCGGTCGCATTCGTTACGGCGACAGCGGCGATCTGCGCACGGGCACGATCCGCTACGAGATCGGGCAGTTGCGTGACCTGCTCCAGAGGACCCGCCCGCGCCTGCTGCTCTACGCCAACCGCCAGTTGCGCAAGTAGCCCGCGGAGAAGTGTCCATCCGCGACGTCGTCCCTGACGTCCGGAATGGAAGGCCCGCTGCCGGGCCCGGCGTCGCAGATCCGTGACCTGCGCCGTCATCTGCATGGCGGATGAGGGGAGGAATCCGCCGCTGCATTCGCAGTCGCCGTGTTGCGGAGTCCCTCAGGGCGACAGGATCTGGTAGTGCGCCTCCGTGGGCGAGCACGCCTGACCGTTGATCGGCAGAATGTCCTGCGGGCACGCCGACATGGCGACCACGCAATCCATCCGCGCACGCAGAATGACGTAATCCCCGGGCTTCGACTTCGGTTCGCAGAAGTCGGTGTTGCCCTCCGCATCCACCGGGATGTTCATCCACAGATTCAGCGGGCTCGGACACTCCGGCGCCTGCAGGCCGACCTGGCGCATGGCCGCGTAGAGGTTATCCGTGCAGTTGTCGTGGTACTCGCTGCAGCCGATCAGGCCATAGCGATAGTCGTCGCAGGCGGCGAACAGGGTGTCGTGGACGCCGGGCGAGGTGTCCTCCTCCATGGTCAGGATCGGCCGCCGCCGGTTCGTGACCAGGTCATCACCCTTGCGCGGCCGGATCCGGCCGATGGTCGGGCGGATGTGCTCGTTGGACATGAACTCGGTCAGATCCTCCAGGCTGAAGCACCAGGTATCGACGACCTGCTCGCCGTGGGTGTTGATGATCTTGATCGCCTGACCAGCCGTCAGGCGGGCCGCACGGCCCTTGCGCGCGGGGATGGTGAAGATCTCGCTTTCGTGGCTCATCGCTGCGTCCTCAGTGTTGTGTGGTTCGCCGGTGCCGGCCCGGACATCATCCGGTGCGCCAGCTGTCGTGTCGTCCGGCCCGGTGGGCCGCCTGGCAGTAGAGTGCCTCGACGCCGAGGCGGGCCGCCAGCGTACTGGTCGTGCCGCTGGCGGTATCGAAGTCCGGTGACACCTCGACGATGTCGAAACCGGCAAATCCATTGCGGGCGGCGACCCGCACGCCGCGGATGATCTCGCGCGAGGTCAGGCCGCCCGGTTCGGGGCTGTTGGTGCCCGGGGCGTATGCCGGGTCGACACCGTCGATGTCGACGCTGATGTAGACGTCGGCCCCGTCGGCCGAAGCGGCGGCGCGGGCAGCCTCGGTGACGGCCTCGATGCCCTCGCGCTCGACCTGATCCATCGGGAAGACATTGATGCCGAGTTCGCGCGCCAGCGGTGTCCACTCCGGCAGATTGCGCGGGCCGCGGGCGCCGATGATGCACATCCGTCGCGGGTCGACCTCGGCCAGCTCGCTGATGCGCAGCATCGGCGAGGCGCGCGTCAGGCGGTCACCGTCCAGGGCTTCGCTGAGGTCGAGATGCGTGTCGAACACGATCAGTCCCAGCGGGCGCCGGGTGTGCGTCGTAACCGCACGTACGCCCGGGTAGGTGACGCCGTGGTCACCACCGAGCATCAGGGGAATGGCGCCGCGCCCGAGCACGGTCGCCATGCGCTCCTCCAGTCGGCGGTAGCTTTCGGCGTTGTTGCCGGGCACGACGTCGATGTCGCCGACGTCGGCCACGCGCAGGTCGTCCAGGTGCAGATCCCAGTCGAAGTGGTAGCTGCCGAACAGCAGCGAGAACTTGCGGATCTCCTGCGGACCGCGCCGCGTGGCGCCGCCACGGAACGTGGCCAGACCGTCGTAGGGCATGCCGAGCACCGCAATGTCGGCATTCAGGTCCGCCGGGTCGGGGACATGCTCAAAGCCCATGAAGGGCGGCACGTCACCGTACATGTTCGCCACGCCGCCCGGGCGCAGGGTCTCTTCGCGCATGGTTCGTCTCCCCGGTTCCTTGCGGCCGGTACCGCGCGCTGGCGGCCTACTCCGGGCGAATCACCGGAACGGGCTCGTCGTAGAACGGCAGTTCGTCCACGCGGGGCTGGTAATGCCCGGCCTCCTCCATCGCCTGCATGTGGCGCGCGATCTCTTCCAGCGTCGCAAACCACACGTCGCCGCGTTCCAGCATCGACGTGATCATCTTCTCGATGTGGTGCCAGCGAGTCAGGCGACCGGTGAGGAAGGGGTGCCAGATGGCGATCCAGAGCCCGCCATGCTCGTATACCGCCTCGAACTCGTTCCAGTAATTGCGGATGGCGTCTTCAGGTGCCTTCACCGGCACGGAGTAGTCGAGATCAGGGGTATGCGCGTACTGCGGATAATCGTCCATGCCCCAGTGCGACGGCAACTCGACCAGCCGTCCCGACTGTGAGGACAGGACATAGGGCACATCGTCACCCATCAGCGACGAATCGTAGAGAAAACCCTCGCGCGCAAGCAGCTCCGCCGTGTGTTTCGAGAACGAGTACATCGGCGAGCGCGAACCGCGCGGGCGCTGCCCGGTGGCCTTCTCGATAGCCCGGATCGAACGCTGCAACCAGTAGTGCTCTTCCTCGCGGCCACTGTCATACGCCCATTCGTGGATGTAGCCGTGGTGCCCGACTTCGTGCCCATCCGCGATCATGGCATCGATCGCGGCGGGATACTGCTCCACACACCAGCCGGGCACGAAGAACGTCTGCTTCAGGCCGAGGCGGCGATAGGTGTCGAGGATCCGTGGCACGGCAATCTGCGGGCCGTAGCGCAGCATCGAAGTCGTACTGATCATCGTGGGGGACTTCTGCGGGTGCGCAAGATGCACGAGGCTGTCGGCATCCATGTCGAAGGTGATGGCGCAGGCGCAACGCGCCCCATTGGGCCAGGGGATCGGGTTCGCAATCACGGCTTTCTCCGGGTTGCCTGGACGCAGGTCATGATCGCATGGCGTTGCATCCGCAGGTGCTACAGGCGCACGATCTGATCGTAGATTTGCACTTCATTCAAGTAGCGTCAAGTCTCGCTACGCAAGATGATTTTCAGTAAATATCTGACTATCCATAATTTTCGCGAGCGAAAACCACGGTTTGTCACTTTGCAAATTAAATTCACAACAAATTCGTTGACGGACCTGCAAAGCTGTGCAAGTTTCGATTAAGGCATTCGGTCGCAGGACCGCTTGCCGCAAGGGGGTCACGCAAGAACGTGACAAAGCCACTGCACTGGATACCTCTGCACGGTGCCGAAGACCTGGCGCATACCGATTCAACGCCAACAGCCAGATGTCGGAGCGCACCGGTAGCAGACTCGGAGGATGATCCATGACCCAACAGCGCCATTCCATGCGTGCCGCACTGGCCGCACTCAGCGTTGCCGCCACACTTCTCTTCATCCCGCTACAGGGCAGTGCGGAAACCTTCAGGGCCGCGCTCGTGATGCCCGGAAGCATCGCCGACGAGTCCTGGAACCAGACCGGCTACGAATCCCTCATGCGTGCGCGGGATGAGCTCGGTATCGAGGTCGCCTACAGTGAGCGTGTGTCCCAGGCGGACCAGATGAACCATCTCAACGACTATGCCCGGCGTGGCTACGACGTGGTCATGGGGCATGGCGGGGAGTTCCTCGATTCGATTCAGCGCGCGGCCGCGCGTCACCCGGACACGCTGTTCGTGCTGACCAACGGCTTCATCCATGACGACAACATCGCCTCGGTGACATTCGACTTCAAGCAGTTCGGCTATGCCATCGGCTACCTGGGCGCGAGGATGTCCGAGACCGGTGAGGGCAGCTATCTCAGCGCACAGCGCATCCAGGTGGCGACGGACCTCGAGGATGGCTTCAAGCAGGGGTTCCGCAGCGTGCATCCCGACGCGAGCGTCCCGGTGACGTACACCGACGCCTGGGACGACATCGCGCTCGCGCGCGAGGCCGCGCTCAGCCATATCAACCGCGGCGTCGATGTTGTCTTCCCGCTCCTCGACAACGCCCAGGTGGGTGCTCTGCAGGCCGCGCGGGAGACCGACACCTGGAGCTTCGGTGTGTGGACGGACGTGCATGATGACTGGCCGGATGTGGCCCTGCAGTCCGCGGTGATGGACTTCCGTCTCGCCCTGGTGGACTTCCTCGAACTCGCCATGAACGGCGAGGCCGAGGGCAAGGTGTACCAGTACGGCATCGGCACCGAAGCGGGTCGCCTGGGCACCTACAACGAGGCCATCCCGGACGACATTGTCGAAGACACCGAAGAAGTCATCCGCAAGCTCAGGGATGGCGANATCCGTCCCTGANCGTGGGGTCCCCGAGTCCGGGATCCCNATCGTCTGAGGATCGCTGAGGCCGGGAGCGTGATGGCGGGATGAGGAACAGGGTCGTATCCCCTGCGCCTCATCCCGCTGTCCCCGGACCCGACTCGCATCCACCGATCGTCCGTCCACTCCGCCTCATAGGATAGCCGTCACCCATGAGTCGCTCTCCCTATCTCGTCGCCGAGGGGCTGACCAAGAGCTTTGGCACGCTGAAGGCGAATGATCGCGTCGACCTGTCGGTCGAGCGCGGAACCGCCCACGCCATTCTCGGCGAGAACGGCGCCGGCAAGAGCACGTTGATGAACACGCTCTACGGGCTGCTCCAGCCCGACGAGGGCGGATACTCATCGACGGCGAACCGGTTCAGGTCACGAGCCCCAGCCAAGCGCTGCGCCTCGGTATCGGCATGGTGCACCAGCACTTCATGCTCGTTGAACAGTTGACAGTCACAGAGAACATCGTGCTCGGCCTCGAGAAGTCGCATGCACGCCTGGATCTGCGCAAGCACGAACGTCGGCTGACTGAACTCTCCGAACAGTTCGGTTTCGACATCGATCCCACCGAGACCGTTTCGCGGCTGCCGGTCGGGATGCAGCAGCGCGTCGAGATCCTGCGCGCCCTNTATCGGGANGCGAACGTCCTGATTCTCGATGAGCCGACCAGCGTGCTCACGGTGGGCGAGATCGACTCGTTCTTCGACGTNCTGCGCAAGCTGCGCGACATGGGCAAGGCGATCATCTTCATCACGCACAAGCTTGATGAAGTCATGGCGATCGGCGATCGGGTCACCGTGATGCGCGAAGGTCGCGTCACCGATGAGCGTGACGTGGCACAGACCAGCCGGGAAGAACTGGCCCGCCTGATGGTCGGACGCGAAATCCTGTTCGAGGTTGACCGACCCGAGACCCACACCGGGGAAACCCTGGTGGAAGTCCGTGATCTGCACGCACGCAATGAACGCGGTCTGGAGGCCCTGCAGGGAATGGACTTCACGCTGCGCGAGGGCGAGATCCTCGCCTTCGCCGGTGTCGACGGCAACGGCCAGGCCGAACTCGCGGAAGCGATCGCGGGCTTGCGCCCCTATCACGCTGGCTCGATTCGCCTCGACGGCACCGAGCTCACTGGCTACACGGTGAGTCAGCGCTGTCATGACCTGCGCATCGGTTATGTGCCGGAGGACCGCCAGCGGACCGGCCTGGTGATGGAGCACAGCGTGGCCTACAACCTCATGCTGCGCGCCTACAACCGGCCGCCGATCGCTCGCCATGGGGTCCTGCTCGATTTCCCCGAGATCTTTCGCCGCGCGGAAGAACTGGTCGAGCGTTATCAGATCCGCGTGTCCAGCATCCACCAGCCGGTGCATCAGCTATCCGGCGGCAACCAGCAGAAGATCGTGCTGGCGCGCGAGATCGAGGCCGACCCGCGCCTGCTTGTCGTCGCGCAGCCCTGCAAGGGGCTCGACATCGGTGCCATCGAGTTCGTGCAGAACACGCTCATCGAGGCACGCAAGCGCGGCACGGGAATCCTCTACATCTCGACCGAGCTCGAGCACATCTTCGATGTCGCGGACCGCATCGCGGTCCTGTTCCAGGGTCGGATTACCGGCACTCTCAAGCCGCGCGAAGCAACATCGGAGCGGCTCGGCAAGCTCATGGCAGGCATTGAGGAGGACGCGGCGTGAAATACCTGCTGATCATCTGGGCCTCTCGGCTTGTCGGTGTCTGGGCCGTTCTGCTCGCACTCGTGATCGGTGGTGTCCTGATCGGACTGACCGGGCACAATCCCTTTGTCGCCTACCGTGAACTCTTCGGCGGCGCCTTCTTCGACTACTGGGGTTTCAGTGACACGCTGGTCAAGCTGTCGCCGTTGCTGCTTGCGGGCCTTGCCGTGGCCATTCCGCTGCGCCTCGGCCTGTTCAACATCGGCGCGGAAGGCCAGATCTACATGGGCGGACTGTTCGCCGCCGTAATCGCGCTCTACGGCCCGCCGGCCCCCGGCCTCCTCGGCATCCTCCTGTGCGCCATTGCCGGCATGATCGGGGGTGCGCTCTGGGCCCTGATCCCGGCGCTGCTCAAGGCCTATCGCGACATCAACGAGGTCATTGTCACGCTGCTGATGAACTTCGTGGCGATCAACATCGTGAACTACTTCACCTCCGGCCCGATGATGGAGGAGGGCGCGCCCTATCCCTATTCGCCGATGATCCGCGAGGATCTCTGGCTACCGTACGTGCTGCCGCGCACGGATGCCCATGCGGGCGTGGTGGTCGCGATCGTTCTGGCCATTGCCCTCTACTTCTTCTTCCGCTGGACATCGTACGGCTATTCGATGTGGACGGTCGGGCGCAGTCGCGGCGCCGCGAGCTACGCCGGCATGTCGGTGCGCCAGCACATCGTGTGGGCCATGGTGGCCGGTGGATCGATCGCGGGCCTGGCGGGCACTTTCCAGATTCTCGGCCTCAACCATCGCCTGTTCCACATGTTCAGCGATGGCTATGGCTACGACGGCATCATCATCGCCTTCCTCGCCAACGGGAACGCCCTCGGCAGCGCGGTGGCCGCTGTCTTCCTCGCCGGCCTGGAGAGTGGTGGCAGCATCATGGAGCGTGCCCAGGGTGTGCCCTCGACGGTGATCGAGGCCATCAAGGGCCTGGTGGTGATGTTCGTGGCCGCCGGCGTCGCGTTGAGTATCCGGCAACGCCGCTGGGCGGACATGGTCCGCCGGCGTCAGGCGCTCAACGACGCCCTGGCGACCGAGCGCACGGGCGCTCGTGACGACGAATCGACGGCGAAGGAGTAATCCGGTCATGAGCGATATCGCGGGGTGGATCCACTTCTTCACGACGTTCCTGAACTCGACCCTGGTGCTGTCCGTGCCGATCGCATTCGCCGCGCTCGGCGGTGTGTTCTCCGAGCGCAGCGGCGTCTTCAACATCGGCCTGGAGGGGCTGATCATCATGGGGGCGTTCGGTGCCGCCCTCGGCGTGATGTTGACCGGCGAGCCCTTCGCCGGCCTGCTGCTGGCGATGCTGTTCGGGGCCCTGCTGGCCCTGCCACTCGCCGTGATGGCGGTGTCGCTCGGCGTGAATCAGCTCGTCGCGGGTATCGCGATCAACATCTTCGCGCTGGGGCTGACCTCCTTTCTTGCCCGCCTGACGTTCGGCCGCGAGGGCACCTCGCGGATGCTGAGCGGTTTCGAGAACATTCCGATTCCCGGGCTCTCCTCGCTGCCACTGATCGGCCCGGTGCTGTTCGATCAGGACATCCTCGTCTACCTCCTGTTCGTGCTGGTGCCCATCCTCTACTACGTCATGTTCCACACGTCGATCGGGCTGAACATTCGCGCGGCCGGCTACAATCCGCGGGCGACGGATACCGCCGGCGTGTCGGTACACGGTCTGCGTTACCTCTGCGTCATCGGCAGCGGCGTGCTGGCTTCGATCGGCGGTGCCTACATCGTGCTCTCGCTGGTGTCGACGTTCTCCGAGGACATGAGTGCCGGCAAGGGGTTCATTGCGCTCGCTGCGATCATCCTCGGGCGCTGGAGTCCGCTGGGTGCATTCCTCGCATGCCTGCTGTTCGGCTTCTTCAATGCGCTGCAGTTGCGCCTGCAGTTCGATTACCCGGATGTGCCCTACCAGATCTTCTCGACGCTGCCCTACGTGGTCGCCATCGTCGTACTGATCTTCGTCGCCGGGCGCAACGTCGCACCCACTGCGATCGGCCGCTACTACGATCGCGAGGGGCACTGAGCGTTGCGCGCGGTACTGGCCGAGCGTCCGGGCCCGGTTTCCAGCCTGCGCGTGGTGGACCGGCCGGTGCCGGCGCCGGGGCCGGGCGAAGTCCGCATCCGGGTTGCGTATGCCGCCTGTAACTGGGGCGATGTGCAGAAATGCCAGGGCGTGTATCCCGACCCGGTCGCGTATCCGGCCGTCCTCGGGGCCGAGGTCAGCGGCGCGGTGAGTGCGTGCGGCGCGGGCGTTCGGCGCCTGCGCCCGGGCACGCGGGTCGCGGCGATCACCGGGCCGGCGATGCTGGGTGGCTTTGCCGAAGAGGTCTGCGTGCCCGTCGATTACTGCATGCCACTGCCGGCGGACTTTGACCTTCGCGTNGGCGCGGCGTTTCCGGTCGCGGGCCTCACCGCCTGGCATCTGCTCCACTCGGCGCATCACCTGCGCAAGGGGCAAACGGTACTCATCCACGCCATCGCCGGTGGCGTCGGCCTCGCCCTGTGCCAGCTCGCCGCTGCCGCGGGTGCGCGGGTTCTCGGTACGGTGGGTTCGCCGGCCAAGGCGGAACTCGCTCGCGCGCATGGTGCGCATCGTGTCATCGCCCGCGACGAGGAGGACTTCGTGGCAGTGGCCATGGCGGAGACCGATGGCCGCGGCGTCGACCTGGTGATCGATTCGCTGGGCGCGGACATTCTGCCGCGCAGCTTCGATGCGCTGCGTCCGTACGCTCGCGTGATCAACATCGGCGAGGCGGCCGGCGAGCCGGACTTCGCGGTGCGGGCGAAGCTCTACGAACGCTCGACCTCCCTGGCCGGATTCGAGGTGCTGCATGCGCAACCCGGCTCGCGGCGGTGGCGCAACGGCGTGCGGCGCGTGCTCGCCGCCCTCGCGGCCGGGCAGTTGACGATTCCCGTCGGTGACACATTGCCCCTCGCCGAGACACCGACCGCACTCGCCCGCCTGGAAAGTCGCGCCACAACGGGCAAGATCCTGATCGAAGCCGGAGGAGGCGCTTGATGGGACACGATACAGCGAAACTTGCCATTGGCTCCGGGCCACTGACGCTGGCCGACCTGCGCCGCATCGATGGCCAGCCGGTGGAGATCGGGCTCGCACCCCAGGCGCGCGCACGGATGGAGGCGAGTCACGCGTCGCTGCAGCGCATGATCGATGCAGGCCGGCTCGTCTATGGCGTGAATACGGGTTCGGGGCCGCTCGCCGGCACCGCGATCGATGCCGATCTCACCCATGAGTTGCAGCGGCGCATGCTGCTGTCGAACGCGGCCGGGGTTGGGCCACCGCTGCCCGCGAACGTCGTGCGGCGCATCATGGTGCTCAAGCTCGCGACCCTCGCCCGTGGTGCCTCCGGCGTGCGCCCGGCGCTGGCGGACGCGCTCATCGCGCTGCTCAACGCCGGCATTCATCCGCGCGTGCCGGCCCAGGGCTCCTGCGGTGCATCCGGCGACCTCGCTCCCCTGGCCCACATCGGGATCGCCCTGATGGGTATTGGCGAGGTCGAGCACGAGGGCCGCTGGCGGCCCGCGGCGCAGGCGTTGCAGGCTGCCGGCCTTGAACCCTTCGTGCCCGGCCCGAAGGAGGGGCTGGCCATCGTCAACGGCACCCAGGCCTCGACCGCCCTCGCCATCGAGGGGCTGTTCCGTGCGGAGGATGGGCTCGCTGCCGCACTGTGCGCCGGCGCGATCAGCCTGGAGGCCGGCTCCGGCACGATCGCGGCGCTCGACGAGCGGATTCATGCCCTGCGTGACCAGGTGGGGCAGGCCGATGTCGCCCATACCCTGCGGCAACTGCTCGCCGACAGCCCCCGCCAGGCCGACGGAGCGCCGCGCCGGGTTCAGGATCCCTACTGCCTGCGCTGCATGCCCCAGGTCATCGGCGCGGCGCTGGACCAGATCCGCTCGGCTGCCGACATCCTCGCGCGCGAGGCCAACGCGGTCACCGACAATCCGCTGATCGACGCCGAGCGTGACGAAGTCCTCTACGGCGGCAACTTCCATGCGCAGCCCGTCGGCCTGGCCGCCGATACCCTGGCACTGGCGATCGCCGAGATCGGCTCGATGTCCGAGCGGCGCACGGCCTTCCTGGTCGACGGACACATGAGTGGCCTGCCCGATTTCCTCGTGGCCGGTGCCGGGCTCGACTCCGGCTTCATGGTCGCGCAGGTCACCGCCGCGGCTCTGGCCAGCGAGAACAAGGGCCTGGCCCATCCCGCCAGTACCGATAGCCTGCCGACGGCCGCCAATCAGGAGGACTACGTGTCGATGGCGACCCGCGCGGCCCGGCGCCTGGGCGACATGACGGCGAATCTCGCCAACATCATCGCCATCGAGCTGCTGGCTGCCTGCCAGGGCCTCGACCACGCCGACCCGGAGCGCTCGGGGCCGCACATTCGCAGTCTGCATGCAGCCATCCGGGCGCAGATCCCCACCCTCGACGAGGACCGCTTCCTCGCGCCGGACATCGAAACCGTCGCCCGGCTGGTCGAGGCCGGTACCTTCCATGAGCACCTGCCCGAGGGACTGCCGCCGGTTGAGCCATGAAGGCCGCTGGCGCTTTCGCCAGGTGTATCGAGGCCCCTTCCAGGGACGGTCGAAAGTCGGCAGGATTGCGCAGTATTCACCGGCACGCCCGGCCCCCTCAAAGCGCGTTCGCGGACCCGACACATGCCCCGCACCCTGCACCTCGACCAGGCGTTCTGGACCCTTGGCGGCGGCCTCGCGCTGAAGGACGAGGCGGGCACTCCGGTCTGTGCCGCGCGTGGCGGGTTCTCCTGGATCGCGCCCACCTGGTCGGTCGAACGCGACGGACGCACCGTGGCCACGGTGCGCCAGAAGATCCTCGCCTGGCGGCCTGCCTGGCTCGTGGACGGCGAACTCGGGGCGTTCACGATACGGCGTCGGCGGCGCGCGTCGGAGCGTGAATACGAGGTCGTCGGCGGTCACTTCGATGGTGCGCGCATGACCCGCGAGCCGCACGAGCAGACACTCCGGGTGACGTTGCAGAACGGCGACATCGCCCGAGTGCAGGCGAACGAGATCGAAATGGTGCGCGCGGACGCCGACACCACGCTCCTGGTCGCGATCGCCCTGGTGGCCCGGCAGATGGACCGCCTCGCGGACGCCACGCAGCGTTGAACCCCGGCTGCCCCGGGCATGCGCCCGGCAGTGGCATCATGCGCGGATCGACCCGCCACCGGAGCGCACCATGACCCAGACACTGTCGCAGATCCGCGTACTCGCCTTCGATGTCTTTGGCACCGTGGTCGACTGGCACGCATCGGTCGCGCGTGCGGTGCGGGCCATGGAGCTGGCGGTCGATGCCGATGCCTTCGCCCGCGACTGGCGCGCCCGCTACCAGCCGAGTATCGAGCGCGTGCACCGCGGCGAGCTGGGCTGGACGCTGCTCGACGATCTCCACCGGATGATGCTGGACGAGACCCTCGCCGAGTACGGCCTGGACGACCTGCCGGAGGCCCGACGGCGCGAGCTCAACGCCATCTGGCACCGGCTCGACCCCTGGCCGGACGCAGTGGAGGCCTGGCGCGCCTGCGCACGGGCTATAGGGTCTGCACGCTGTCCAACGGCAATATCGGCATGTTGGCGAACATGGCGAAACACGCCGGCCTGGGTTGGGACTGCATCCTGTCGGCGGAGAACTTCGGGGCCTACAAGCCGGACCCGGCGACCTACCTGGGAGTGGCACGGACCTTCGCCCTCGACCCCGCGGCGGTGATGATGGTCGCCGCGCACCACGATGATCTCGCCGGCGCGCGCGCCTGCGGCCTGGCCACCGCCTACATCGAGCGCCCGCACGAGTGGGGGCCGGGAACGCCGAAGGATGTCGCGGCAAGGCCCGAGAACACGCTCCACTGCGGCAGTATCACCGCACTGGCCGCGCGCCTCGGCTGTTGAGCCGGTTGTCGCAAAACCCGCAAATTTTCGCTTGCGCGCGGCCTCCGGTATGGTATTGCGCCCTTGTCAGAGCAAAGCAGCGGGAGGTTCATGCATGGCCAATGCGTCACGGGATTATCTGGAGAAGGTGTATTCCGCGGGTGACCTGGACGAGTTGCGGGAAGGTTACGCAGCCTGGGCCGAGCAGTACGACCGCGACGTGATGAAGATGGGCTACCAGACGCCGGGGCTGATTGCCGGCATGGTGGGCCGCCACGTCGACCCCTCGACGACACCGATTCTCGACTGCGGTGCCGGCACCGGCCTTGTGGGGCTGTTGCTGGCAGGCCTCGGTTACCGGGATGTAACGGCCATGGACATGAGTGAGGACATGCTGGCGCTCGCCAGCGCGCGCGGCTGTTACAGCGACGTGCAGGTCGGCATTCTCGGCGACGAGCTCGCCTGGCCGGACCAGCACTTCGCCGCCGCCGTCGCCGGCGGGGTCTTCACCAAGGGCCACGCGCCGGCTGATGCGTATGACGAGATCGCCCGCGTGCTGCGCCCGGGCGGCCTGTTCATCGTCAGCGAGCGCGTCGACAGCGATGCCAATGTGCACTATCGCGAGCGTCGCGACTTCCTCGAGCAGCAGGGCGTGTGGCGGCCGGTGGAGGAGAGCGAGGCGATCATCCCCTTCCCGCTCGAACCCTCCGAGGCCCATCTGCGCCAGAAGGTGTTCGTCTACGCCAGGGCCGGCGCCTGAGACTGACGCGGGGCTGAGGCCGCGGCAGAGGTGGCGGGCGCTGTGCGCCCGCCACGCCCTCAGGTCCGGAACAGCTCCTTGAGTTCACGCGGCTGGCTGCGCCAGTACTGTTTCGGGGCATCGATCGTCTCGCCGAGCGCGGCGGCCGCATGCCAGGGCCAGCGCGGGTTGTAGAGCACGCCGCGGGCCAGGGCGACCGCATCGGCGCGGCCGCTGGCGACGATGTCCTCGGCCTGTTGCGGTTCGGTGATCAGGCCCACGGCCATGGTCGTCAGGCCGCTGTGTTCGCGGATCTTCTCGGCGAAGGGGACCTGGTAACCCGGCCCCATCCGCACCTGCTGGTCGGGTGACACTCCGCCGCTGGAGACATCGATGAAGCTGCAGCCGCGCTGCTGCAGGGCCTGCGCGAAAGTGACGCTGGCGTCGATGTCCCAGCCGCCGTCGACCCAGTCGGACGCCGAAATGCGGATGCCCACCGGCATCTCGGCCGGCATTGCCGCGCGCACCGCGTCGAATACCTCGAGCGGAAACCGCATCCGGTTCTCGGGGCTGCCGCCGTAGTCGTCGTCGCGCCGATTGGCCAGCGGCGAGAGAAACTCGTGCAGCAGATAGCCGTGGGCGGCGTGCAACTCGATCAGGTCGAAGCCGAGGCGGTGCGCGCGGCGTGCGCTGGCGACGAACGCATCGCGGATGCGCTCGAGGCCCGCGGCGTCGAGTGCCGTGGGCGCGGCGTCGGTCTCGTTGTGGGGCAGGGCCGAGGGGGCCACGGTCTGCCAACCACCCGCGCCGATAGGGATCTGCGCGCCGCCCTCCCATGGTGCCTGGCAGGAGGCCTTGCGCCCCGCATGCGCGAGCTGGATGCCGATGGCCATGGGCGAGTGCCGGCGCACGCTGGCGAGCGTCGCGGCCAGGGCGGCCTCGTTCTCGTCCGACCACAGCCCCAGATCCCCGGGCGAGATCCGTCCCTCGGGCGTCACCGCCGTCGCCTCCGTGAACAGCAGGCCCGCGCCCGACAGCGCGAGATGGCCCAGGTGGATCACGTGCCAGTCGTTCGCGCAGCCCTCCACGGCGGAGTACTGGCACATCGGGGCGATGATGATGCGGTTGGGCAGGGTGAGGTGGTCGATCGTCAGCGGGGTGAACAGTGCACTCAAGGGGGAGCCTCCGGTCGCGGGGTGAAGCCGGTGCAGGCGGGCCCTCTCTGCGGCATCCGCCGGGGGTGCGCCCCGACCGGCCCGCGCAGTGTACTGCAAGCATGCGCGCGGCGGCGAAACCGGTACCGGCGAGGGGTTGGGGTGAGCCCTGTGCGGCACGCCCCCGCGCTGGGGCGACGCCTGTCGTCGCCGCGGCGTGCATGGTTCACAGATTGCCGAGTCAGGGTGGCGGCGGTGCAACATGCCTACTACGGTCGGAGTGCGCTGATTGCGCATTCATGTACAAGGAGTGGGGGATTCATGCCTGGGAAGATCTTCAGCCGACCCGCGTCGATTCTGGCGCTGGGCATCATCATCGCGCAGGGTTGCGCGACCATCGAATCCGAGCGCGATCCGGACTGGCAATCCGGGTTCGAGGTCGAGCCGCTGGCCGATACCGGGGCACTGGCGGACGGTTCGCGCCTGGTGGTCGGCAATCCGCGCATGTTCGCCGTGGTCGACGGGGCCAGCGGCGACCCGATCGGTGTACTCGGCGAGGGCGGCGGCCTGCCCGTCACGATTTCCGTCGGCGATACCGCGGCCTACCGGCTGCAGCCGGCCAGCAGCAACGTCATCACGCTCGCCGATGCCCGGATTGCTCTGGTGCTCGATTATGAGGGCACCAATGAGCGCATCACCGCCATCGACCTGGATGCCGGCGACAAGGCCTGGTATCGCACCGACTACCGTTACAGCGTGCAGCAGTACGAGGAGACCATTCGTCGGACCGCGGCGGCGGTCGGCCAAACGCTGGCGGCGGCCCTCGGGGGCGAAGCCAGTGGTGAAGATGCGAGAGACCGGCGCGCCCGCCAGCGCCACTTTGCCCAGCACCTGGCGGCCGAGGTCGAGGACGGCGATGCCTTCCTGTTCAAGACCTTCGGCAGCCTGGTGAAGATGGACGCCGACAGCGGCGTCGAGCAGTGGCGCGTCGAGGCGTTCAATGGCCCAGGCATCCTGCAGGTCGAGGAGCTCGCCGACGGTGACTACCTCGTCCTGTCAACGCCGCAAAACGTTTCGCGCCTGCAGGCGGCGGACTCCTACGACCTGGCCCGCGTCGGGGCCGATGGCCGCGTGCGCTGGATCAGCGAGCACGCGGGCAATGCCACGCGCGGCATGCAGATTGCCGGGGATCGCGTCGTGGTCGACGGCACACCGCTGGAGGTCTTCGATCTCGAGACGGGCGACAAGCTGTGGGAAAACGAACTGCGCTACGCGGCCGGTGACGATTTCCCCGATCCGCGCCACATCCCGGCGCCGCCGCCGCTGATCACCGAGGATGGCCTCTATCAGGCGGCCTACACGCACGGCGAGGACGGCAGCATGGTCAGCGTCGGCTTTCCCCACCGCGTTCGTGGTTACGACGTCGACACCGGCGAGGAGCGCTGGCGTACCGCCGAGACCAACACGTTCTACGGTCAACTCCACGAGGTCGATGACCGCATCATCGTCTGGGGGGCCGGTGAATTCTTCGGCGAACACGAGGGGGGAGGCGTCGCGGCGCTGGACCCCGACAGCGGCGAAGTCGCCTGGCGCAGTCCGGAGATGGAGACGCCCGGCATGATCTCGACTGCCTCCTGGGTGGTGGAGCCGGTGTTCGACGCGGCGCGCGAGCATGTCTTCATCGCCGGGCCGGAAGACCTGTATGGCCTGCGCGTCAGCGACGGGCACAAGGTGCTGGACGTCGATCTGGATGCCGCCGGCATTGGCAGTACGGTCGGCCTCGTGCGGGATGGCGATCGCGTCGTGGTCATCGGCAGCACCGGGGTCGCCGCCTACGCCATCGCCGACGGTTCGCGCGATTTCGTGCAGGAAACCGAGCAGATCGCCGACTACTCGGTGCACGGGGAGCGGCTGATTCTGCACGTCACCGCGGCCGTCGCCGGCATTCCGCCGGAAAATGGCTCCGGTGGTGTAGTCGCCCTCGATCTGCGCAGCGACTCCCTGGGCGCGATGATCGGCTGGCCCGAACTCGGGCCGCTGGTGACCGGCCCGCTCGGTGGTCCCTACGCCTTCGTGACCGAGGACGGCCGTCACGCCTACATCGTCGATGGCGACGGTTACCTGAAGCGCTACTCGCTCTGATGGCGGTGCGAGCGGTCGGCCCCGTGGGCGGGGCCGACCGCCTCAGTACTCGCCGGCTGGTGGTGCGGCGTCGCCGGTGTACTCCGGGCCGATGACATCGTCGGCCGTCCAGCCG
>SL_3KL_010_SEDDRAFT_10001969_pt1 | contig 18798 bp, 10 predicted proteins | sample SodLakKL_010_SED_2_FD_10381 | JGI IMG/M metagenome (IMG submission 10381) | reverse complement strand
GGGGGCATCGTCTGGATGGCCAGGGCCTCCATGCCCATTCGAAAGCGCTTTGAAAAGCTTCTGCCCTTCGCACACCACCGAGCCTTCATCCCCATGACACCATTCTGGTCCGCTTTCTGGGTTTCCCTCGCAGCGAATTTGAGTGTGCTTCCCATCCTGGCCCATCATTTTTATGGCGTTTCTTTCATGGGATTCCTGGCCAACACCGTCCTGGTTCCCCTGGTGGGCCTGGCCGCCCTGCCCCTGGGCCTTGCGGCCCTCGTGTTTCATTCCATTTTTGAGCCCCTTGGAACGGTCCTGCTGAAGCTGGGTGCATTGGTGCTCGATGTATCCCGGCAAATCATCCTCTTTTGCGCCCACCGGGAGTGGTCTTTCAAATATGTGGGAAGAGTCCCCCTTTCGTGGCTGCTGGTTTATTACACTGGGCTCATGGTCGCCCTTCTGCCCACGGGGGCGTTGAGGCGGCTTTGCGTAATTTTTTCCCTGGTGTCCCTCAGTCTTCTGTCCGGGTTCGCTGTTTCTTCTTTTCAGAAGACCCCTCCCCCACGGCTGGAAGCGGTTATTCTCGATGTGGGACAGGGTTCCTCCGCTTTTGTGCGGTTCCCCGGCGGGCAGACCATGCTGGTGGACGGCGGAGGCTTTTGGGACGACTCCTTCGATGTGGGCCGACATGTGGTGGCTCCCTTTTTATGGCATCGAAAAGTCAACCACCTGGACTATGTGGTTCTGTCCCACGATCATCCCGATCACAAAAACGGCCTCAAATTCATCCTTTCCAATTTTTCGGTGGGGGAGCTCTGGGAAAGCGGCATCAACGCCAACCAGAAGGCCATCGGCGACCTGGAAGCCATCGCTGTGAAAAGGGACATCCCCGTGAGGAAACTGGATGCCATCCTGGGCAGCCGCCCTGTGGGGGACGCGCAGGTGCGCGTGGTGCATCCCACTGAGGACTACATTGTAAAAACATGGGACAGAAGGGATCTCAACAACGTTTCCCTTGTGCTGGAAATCAGTTACGGGCTGACTTCCCTCATCCTCCCGGGAGACATCCATCGCTCCGTGGAGATCATTCTGCCCCTGAAACCCGATCCTCAACAGCAAGTTTTGCTCGTTGCCGCCCACCATGGAAGTTCCACCTCCAGCAGTGAAGAATGGCTGCGGACCATGCAGCCCAAAGCCCTGATTTTTTCTTGTGGATTTCAAAACTTGTTCGGCTTTCCCACCCGGGAAGTTCTAGACCGCGCCAGGGCCCTTCAAATACCCATTTTCCGGACCGATCACCATGGAGCCATTGAGGCCTATTCCGACGGCAAAGAGTGGACCTTGAAGAAGACCATCCTGGCGCCCGCCGGGGAAAAACCTTCCGAAGTGAAAGCCCTCCAAAGAGGGGACTCGGCGCTGGAAGGGCCTCCTGATCCCTTGCATTCAGTTCTCTCATTGACTATTTTAGACGCTGATCCCGCAATGTGCGGACTGTGGTATGGAAAGGACGACCATCCCGTTTTCCTGAAAAAGGGAGATAGAAGTGGAAGACAAGGTTCAAGAAATCGTTGACTTGCTGGACAGGGCAGACGAGCTTTTTCGGTCCATTGCCCAGGAAAATGAGCAGGCCAATCCTCTGTGGGAGTCAGGCATCGACAAGCTGAGCGCCGCCCTCTGGCTGGTGGAGAAATTGAGGGAAGGAATCATGGATCAGGTGATACCCGTTTCACCCAACGAATGACACGGGCGAGAGAAGCGTTTTTCATGAAAAAATGCACCGAAGTGGAAACCATCGACTGGACCAGGCTTTTTCTTGAGTTTCGAGAATATGACACACCTGGGGAGGCTTTGGACGTGTCCCCGGAGAAGTACCTTGCCTCCCTGCTGACGCCAGGGCATCCCTTTGTCTTCCAGTTCGTGGAATTAAAAACAAAAAAGGGCGCTTCTTCGGGTGAGGCAGTGAGGGATCTTTACCACTACCTCCTTCAGAAGCGGTACGAAGAGAGACTCAACCTGCTGCATTTTGCCTTTCATATCTTCGATGAAGAAACCCGCCTCCCCGAAGCCATCATTGACATGACCCCCTTTCCCCATGAAGAAGGCATTCCCAAATTCAAACACTTTTCCGACCGCACCCTGAATCTCAGCTGCCCTTAGGAGCCACAGCACAGCACAAGCGTGGCATGGGGCAGTCTTTTATCTCAGGAAACCATCATGCTCATCCCTTGACGGCAGCCCTTCAATCGCGATAAGAAGTTCTTTGACTGCTTGGTACGGTCACCGGTGAGAAGATCATGCTTGAAAGGGTCAGCTCCCCCATCCGGTCATGCCCTGAGAAAGGGGTGCGGTTTCATGGTTTTCAAGATAGCCACCTTCAATGTCAATGGCATCAGAGCCAGGCTGGAACCTGTCGTCAGTTGGCTGCAAAAGCATGACCCCCATGTCCTGTGCCTCCAGGAGATCAAGTGCGAGGACAAAAACTTTCCCCACCAGGTTTTCCAGGAACTGGGATACAATATCACCCTGAAAGGGCAAAAGGCTTTCAATGGAGTGGCCACCCTCACTAAAGCGGCGCCCAGGGAGGTCATTGAAGAATTCACCGACTGGGGGGACCAGGACGACGCCCGTTTCATCGCCGTTTTGGTGGACAACCTCTGGGTGGTCAACACCTACGTGCCCCAGGGCCGTTCACCGGAAGATCCAGCCTTTCAATACAAGCTGGAGTTTTTCCGAAGACTCAAGTCCTGGTTTCAGGAGCGTTTCCGTAAAGAGGACCTGGTAGTGTGGCTGGGAGACATGAACGTTGCCCCCACGCCTCTGGATCTTTTCGACCCCGACCGCTATGAGGGAGGCGTGGGATTTCACCCTGCGGAGCGTGAAGCCCTGCGGGATGTCCTTTCCTGGGGATTCACGGATCTTTTTCGCTTGCATCATCCGGAGGCAAAGCAATACACTTTCTGGGACTATCGGCTGCCCAAAAGCTTTCAGAGGAATCTTGGCTGGAGGCTGGACCACATTTTCGCCAGTTCTCCCCTTGCAAAACACTGCAGTGAATGCAAGGTTGACGACCATGTGCGCGGTGAAAACAAACCCAGCGATCACGTGCCCGTCTGTGCGTTGCTGCACCTGCCCGGCGGGCTATCCTGATGGGCATGGCCTTGCGGCAAGGATCGTACGGGAACAGGCTGGCTGGCAATAGGGCAAAGGGGGCCTCGTTTTAAAAATGGCTGGTTTTCTCAATTGAAGGAGAGAGTTCATGAGCGGCCTGGACGCCATCACTGCATCGGGAGGCTGGACCATCGCTGTCATCGCCCCCACCATTGTGTTCATCAGCCTCAGCCTGCTGGCCCTGATGGTCAGCGTTCTGGAAAGAGCCCTTGGAATCTGGGACCGGACCAAAGAGGCGGTGGCAAACCTTTTCAAGGGCGAGGAGGCGCCAGCCCAGGCTCAGCCGTCTCTCTCGCAGAGGGCTCAGAGTGCCATCCTTCTCAATGAGGAAGAACGCCAGGCCGCCCTATGTCTGGAAATGATCATTCAGCGCATGGGAGAGCCCTTCACCCTCGCAAAACTGACGGAAATGGCCGAGCGCCTTGGAGTCCCCCATTGCATGGATCATCTGGAGCGGCTTCAGGACACGGGCTGTATGGAAGAATCCAAAGATCCTCCAAAGCAGGGGCTTTTTTACTGGAGAGGTCTATAAAACCCCATCCGTTCACCCCCATCCCCTGCTTCATGGAGCTCAGTCCGGGGCCGCCCATTCAGTAGGGAATCCGCTCTCCCTCGGCCGTCAGAAAATGCCCCGTCTCCCCATGAGTCAAATTCTCAAGAAAAGTCAGAATCCTCTGTACAGATTCCCCCACGGAAAGGGTTGCGTGAGATCCTCCCATATCCGTGCGCACCCACCCGGGGTGAATGGCAACCACCGTGACTCCATCCTTTCCGTATGAAAGAGACTGGTTCTTGGTGAGCATGTTCACAGCAGCTTTGGACACACGGTAAGGGGTCATGCCGCCGTCACTCAGTTCAATGGACCCCATCCTGGAACTTATGTTGATGACCTTCTTTTCCCGTCCCTTGAGCAGGAGCGGGTACAAGACCCTCGTGGTCAAAAAAGGCCCCCCCACATTGACCCTCAACGTCTCTGCAAAGATTTCCCATTCCAGGTCCTGGAGATCCAGGTGTTTTTCCAGGTTCACGCCCGCGTTATTGATGAGAACATCCAGGTGCCCGAATTTTTCTTCCACATGGCCGCGCAGCGTTTCCAGATCCTGAACGGACGTGACATCCACCGGAAAGGCATGAAGGGTTTCTCTCTCTGAGGCCTCCCGGATGAGGCGGCTCGAGGAGTCTTCCGTGCGATACCCGGCCACCACTTGATAACCCCCCCCGTCCGCCAATCTCATGGCCAGGCCAAGGCCAATGCCGCGGTTGGCGCCGCTCACGAAAACCACCTTTTGCGAAGATTTCAGGTCCATGAACACCTCCCCCACAAAACCAATCCTTGTTTCAAAACCGCTTCAAACTTTCGGAGCGATTCAACGGCCCAATTGCTGGGACCCTCTCACGAGAAGACCTTTTTGAAAGTCAGGCGCTGAGCGGCCGTCCCCACCACCAGTATTTCTCCGTCCCTGGGCAAGACACTGTCGGCACCAGGATTGCTCACCGTGTGTTCCTGGTCCTGTATGGCAATCACGTTGAGACCCGTCTTGGCCCCGATCTGACTTCTTTCCAGGGTTTTTCCGGCGAGCTGAGGAGGAATTTTGAGCTGAAAGAGTTCTGCTCCTTCACCGAGAATGGCTGCCTCCACATCCTCGATGATTCCCATGAGAGAACGAACGGCCAGGGAGGCGTAGCTCAGGGCGAAATCGGCTCCCGCCCGATGGATGGCTTCCACATTGCGCTGATGGGTGATGCGGCTGATGATGCGCACTTCAGGGTTGAGCTTGCGGCAATAAACGGTGAGATAAATGTTGACCGCATCGTTGTTGGTGGTGAGCAGCACAGACGTGGCATCCTTCAATCCGGCTTTCATCAAGACCTCGCGATTGGCCGCATCGCCCAGGTACAGGCTGTCGGCCACGTCTGGCCGGAGGCGGCAGACATTTTCGTCTTTTTCCACCAGGTTGACCTTCAACCCATGTTTCTTTAAGGCCAGCGCCGCGGCGCGCCCCACTTTGCCCCCTCCTATGACCAGGATGGGGTGCTCCACAGAGCTGCTCGGCCCGAGAAAACTCTCCAGCTGGGCCAGTTGATCCCCCGTTCCCACCACGACCAGGACGCTCTGCGGCAGGATCATGGTGTCCGGTCCCGCGTTGACCATTTTGCCCCGCAGCCACACGGCCACAATGTTCAACCCCGTCAGTTGCCGCAGATTGGTCTCCCGAATGGTGCGCCCCTCCAATATGGTGTTCTGGACGCAGAACTCGGCGATCAAAAGATTCTTGAAGCGCCCCACGATGTGGACGCGCTCCGAGCCCGTATCCACACGGCTGGCCAGTTGGTCGCCCAAGCGGTGCTTGAGGGGCAGCACGTGGGTGGAGCCGCTGAGTTCGAGTATATCGATGGAGTCTCTATCTTCCACGATGGAGATGATGGGCACCGAGGGCGATTCTTCGCGAACCGTGAGGGTGACATTGGTGTTCGTGGCATCATCGGCATTGGCGAGCACAGCTCGCGCATTGGCCACACGCAAGGCTTTGAAGGTTGCTCTGCTCTCAATGTCACCAAGAACCACCGACACACCTTCCTCATAAAGTTGTGCGGCCGTTTGCGGATCCCCTTCGAGAACGTAATAGGGAACTTCCTGCTGGCGAAGCCTGTCGATGTATCCCTGGGCGATGTCATCATAGCGGCACAGAATCAGGTGGTCCCTGGTGTGTTCGGGCAGTTCCCGCAGCACGCGCACCCGCATCTGCGACTCCAGCCAGGGCGCATAAAAGAACCGGATGAAGGCGAATGGCAGAACGATGAGGAGCAGAACAATTCCCGACAGAAGCACCCACACGCTGAAAACACGCCCGACATCGCTGTGGAAGGTGATGTCTCCAAACCCCAGCGTGCTCATGGTCACGAGGGTCCAGTAAAAACTCGTGGCCCACGAGTACTTCTGCTTCTCCACCACATCCATGATGACGTGAAAGCCAACGGTGTTCAAAGCGATCACGAAGGACAGAAAAACAATGTACTTCAGCAGGGCACGCAAATTCTTGCGTGCCTGTTTTTCGGTCATCAGGTAAGCCAGCTGGGAAAAAAGGAACTTCATGGAGTCATTCCTGGAAAAAGGAAAGAGGGGTGCCGCCCATCAATCAGCGGTGAGAAGAGCCACGGGGAACGCATCCAGAATGGATGCCGCTTCCAAAACATGCTCCTCGCCCACTCGCCGTGCCCCTGAAGTTTCTCCCGTGAACACATTGACCAGGCTCTTTGTTTCAAAGCCATGGGGCAGGAGTATTTCCGTATCTTCCCAAACCTTTCCCAAACGGCGCTCCATGCTGGAAAATCCTCCTCCAAGGCTGACCCACAAACGGGGAGCCACGAGGATCAAGGCATGGTTTTCATGGCGTCTCGCAAAGACACACAAGTGACTGGACTTGGCGCCCCGCGCCGACAGAGGCTCATAACTCCCCTTCTGAAAAAGTGACGTCCTTTCTTTTCGCAGGTTCAGGGCTTGAAAGATCACCAGAAGCTTGGCCAGGCCGTTCTCCAGGTCTTCCATGGCCTTTGCCCCAATCCCGTTGGCATCCCCTTGAGGGGTTTGCACCATTCCCTGAATCTCCTCCAGCATGCGGCGCCGGTGATGAAAGTCCACAGAACGCCTGTTGTCCGGGTCCACAAGGCAGTATCGAAAGAGTTCATTGCCCTGGTAGATGTCGGGAACTCCGGGCACCGTCAACTTGAGGAGCGTTTGGGAGAGGCCGTTGAGCATGCCGAAGTGAGCGATGCGCCTGCAGAAGGGAACAAAGTCGTCCAGAAACTCCCTGCTCCTGTGGGGATCCAGCAGTTTCTTTAAAAAACCCGTGACCGTTTCTTCATACTTCTGATTGGGAGTGATCCAGCTGCTGTTGACCTTGGCCTCACGAACAGCTTTGATGACATAGGCTTCCATCCGCTTTCCATAAGCCTCCAGCTCCTCCTCGTACCCCCCCTTGTGCACGGGGAAACTGCCAAGCAGGTTCTGGTAGATGGCGTACTCGTCATTGGGATCGAGCAGTCCGAACTCTTCCGCCTTTTCACCCTTGGAATGGTTGATCTTGTTCCAGAGTTTAATGTGGGACTGCCATTCATCGGGAATTTCCCCGAGCACATTGATCCTTGCCCTGACGTCCTCACTGCGCTTGCTGTCATGGGTCGAGGTGCACAGCATGGCGTGAGGCCAGTTTTCCAGCCGTTCTTCATTGGCTCCATGAAAGGCTTCCACCGAAACTCCAAAGTGGTCCGGTTCCCCCCCCACCTCGTTGAGAGAGAGGAGCCGGTTGTAGATATAAAAAGCGGTGTCTTCCACTCCCTTGGCCATGACGGGAGCCGTGTACTGCTGAACCTTGACGGCGAAGCTTGTGAGAGATTCCTGAAAGCTTTCCGACTCTTCCTGAACGCTCAAATCCGTCAGAAGAACTTCGTGAATGAAGTCGTAAATGCTGAGATCTTTCGCCCTGCTCATGCGGCGGGCCAAACCAATGGACCATCGCACATGATCGCGGTCCTCCCGCCCCACTTCTTCCCTCTTGATATAGGTTCTGTAGACGGGAAAGTGGGCCACCACTTCCATGAGGGCATCCCGCAGGTTGGTCAGGGTGAAGTCACGATAAAGACGGTTGGATTCGGAAATGCGGTTCAGACGATGGGCGAGAACGTTCAATTCCCCGGCCATGGCCGTTCTCATGATGAGCTTCTTGCTTTCGTAGGCCACCTGCTTGAAGACGATCTTTTTGCCCACAAACCGCTGGTAAATCCTGTCCAGGACATGCCAGTTCCCCTCGGGAACGAAGAGTCCGTTCACCAGGTTGCAGAACTCGTAGCCCGTGGTGCCATGGACCGGCCAGTCGCTGCGAAGTCTCTCACCGTGACCCAGAATCTTCTCCACCACCACATAAAGGGCCAGCGATTCTTCTTCGTTCTCGTCCGAAGATTCACCCGGCCTCGCGCGGTGAACCGTTCGACCAGGACCTCCCACAGATTCCTGCAATTGCAGGAAATACCCCCCCGGATCATAAAGGCCATCGGGATGGTCAATGCGAAGGCCATGAATCTCGTCCTTCTGAATGAGCTCCAGCACCATCTGGTGGGTCGCTTCGAAGACTTTGGGATCTTCCATGCGCAGGCAGGCAAGGTCGTTGATGTCAAAAAAACGCCTGTAGTTGATTTCATCGGATGCCACTCGCCAGTAGGCCAGCCGGTAATTTTGAGCTTCCAGGAGCTGATGCAGAAGGTCAAAGCTTTTGGGATTTCCTTTTTCCCCGTTGAAGACAAACAGGTTTTCAAGAATGAACCGGTGAATTTCGGGGCACTCGGCACAGAGACGGGCCAGTTGCAGCTTGTAGTTCTCCTGGTGGAGAATTTTCGTGCGCCTTTCCTCTTCATCCTCGTGGCGGTGACGGGAGAGCTGACTGAAAGCGTCCATGAGGGTCAGAAAGTTCTGATACCTGGCATCACCCGAATGGAGCAATGTCTCCAGGCGGCCCAGATCCCACTGCAGGATGAGCTGATACGAAGCGGGATCCACGGGAAACGCGTGGTCATGATACCGTATGCCGAAACTGCCCCCCGTGTTCTCAAAGGTCAGGGCCAGGAGCCCCTGTTCAAGCACTGAGCCGTAGCGGTCTTCCAGAACGGGAAGAAGCACTTTGTTTTTCAATTCCTGCTTGAGCGGTTCCCAGCTGATGTCAAAAAAACCAGCATAAGGGGACATGCGTCCGTTTTCCAGGACATCCATCCACCAGCGGTTGTCCGACCCCACCCCCATGTGGTTGGGCACCATGTCCAGGATCTGATACATTCCATGGCGCTTGAGGCTTTCCAGAAAAAACTGGTAGTCTTCCTGGGAACCAAGCTCGGGGTTGAGCGCCCTGTGATCGATGATGTCATAGCCATGAGGGCTTCCCGGCCGGGCTCTGAGGTAGGGGGATGCATACACGTGGCTGATGCCCAGCGCATGAAGGTAAGGAACCGTTTCCGCCGCCTGGAGAAACCCGAAATCCTTGGTCAGCTGAAGGCGGTATGTGGCCAGGGGAATTATTTCCCTGGGAAACCCCACTTCCTCTCTGCCCCCTTCGCCCACCCTGCGCCTCCAGAACCCCCTCTCCTTTTGAATGAACCGGGCCGTCTCCCGCAGGACCTGGTGGCCGCGCAGGCTCTCCAGGTCCAGGGGCAGCTTTCGCCGCCAGTTGGGGTGTTCGTTCACGGTGCCGGGCAGATTGGCCTGCTCCACCTGCCCCAGAAGATCTTCCAGCTGAACCATGAACACCTTGCTCGGCGTGCGGCACAAATAGCGATGGATGGCCATGATGAGTTCAGAGGTCATCTCCGCCACCAGTCCCGAGTCCACGTGGACCAGGGATTCGGGCAGCAGTTCCTCCCCCTCCAGGGCCAGCAGCAAGCGTGCGCGGTCCTGAGCCCGCCCGACGATCTGGTCTTCCCGCAGCTTTTTGGTGGGAAAGAGGTTCAGTTCCGTTCGAACGGCAATGTCCCGGCCTTTCCAGAACCCTCTCACCGTGGGAAGGTCATGGGTGCTGACCGCCACCAGGGCGCCCGCGGGGTAATCGCTGGGAAGTTTGAAATCACCCCCCTCTTCCTTTTCAAAATAGAGAAGCCTGTAGGAAAGCACATTGCGGGCTGCGAGGGTTTCCCTCACTTCCTGGGGAACCGTTCCCAGGTCTTCCCCGATGATGAGGCAATGGCTGCGGTGGCTTTCGAGGGCCAGAATGCCCAGCAGGTCTTGGAAAGGATACCGGACGTAGGTTCCCTCCAGGGGTTTTTTCCCAGGAGGCACCCAAAAAAGGCGCATGAAACCCATCACATGGTCGATGCGCAAAGCTCCGCTGTAGCGCATGTTGCTTCGAAGGATCTGGATGAACTGCTCATAGGCATTTTCTCTGAGACGGTGGGGAATGAAAGGGGGAAGCCCCCAGTCCTGCCCATGGAGATTGAAGTCATCGGGAGGGGCCCCAGCCCTGGCGTTCAGCGCATAGAGCCCCTGAAAGGCCCAGGTTTCAAAGCCGGCACCGTCCACTCCCACTGCCAGGTCCTGGTAGAGTCCCACCGTGAGCCCGCACTCCAGGGAGCGCTGCCCCACGGAGGCGAGCTGCCGCTCGGACTCCCACACCAGGTACTGATAAAATTCCACCCGTTCGGCATTGGACTGGGCAAAAGACGCCACCGCATCCGAACGGGCATCCCTGTACTCTTCGGGCCACACGGGCCATCCCCACGTGTGGTCGTCGAGGGCTTTGAAGTGTTCCTGAAGGGCCTCAAAAACACCGTAGAGATAGAGGTCTTCTCCCCCTCTCGCCTGAAAGTCCCTGAAAGCCCCGCCCCGTTCTGAGTCTCCCGCCAGATGATATTCCCGAAAATGCCGGTACAACCTCTCCAAAATTTGCTTTTTGCAGGCGTGCACTTCCGGGTAAGGGACAAATTCCTCGTTGCGCAGCTGGGAAAGCCGTGCCTGGAAGGCGGGATCCAGCGCCATCTCCCGCGCCTCGGAGCAGTGAGCGAAGTCGGGAACGGCTTCCACATCCAGGTAGAGGTGATGGAGGTAGAGACGGGTGGATGGGCTGTAAGGGCTGATGTGATGGGGGTTCTGGGGAAAGAGGGTGTGCAGGGGATTGACGCCCAGGATTCCCGCCCCCATTCGCGAGCATTCCTCCACGAGGGTTTCGAGATCGGTGAAATCTCCCATGCCCCAGTTTCTTCGCGATCGCACCGAATAGAGCTGAAGGGAGGGTCCCCAGGTGCGGCGGCCTTCCTCCAGTCCCGGAGGGGTGTAACAGGCCTCGGGGACCACGATGAGCCGCATGGGGGGCTGACTGTGCTCGGGCTGGGAGGCAATGGTCACGGAAAACCGATGATATCCCGGACCGGGAGTCACGGGAAGAGGAAAAAGGTAGCGGTTTCTGACGGTGGAACCCATATTCCGGGAGTCCTCCACCTCCAGTTCTCCGGGCAGAAAGGAGCCCCATTGGCGAGAGCCGTTTTCCTCTTCCAGGAGCCAATCCACGGAGGTCAGAGCCTCCTGCTCATCAAAGATCAGGGGAATGAGCGCAGGCTGCTCCTTTTCTTCCACCACGAGAACGGGCTCCACGGTTCTCAGCCAGACTTCTTCCTCTCTGGCGGCGATGGCCGCCTCCATGTCCCAATCATCTTCAACGGAGATTCCCATGGAAGCCAGGAGAACCTTTTTGGTTTCATCGGAAACCACATGCCGTTTTCCCCATATGTCCCAATATTCCAGCTCAATGCCATAAAGATGGGAAAGAATGTCTATGGGACGCGGTGTCATGACGCAATCCTCCTTGCTGTNNATTCCNCTGNGCATTCCTCAATGCCCTTNAGCCTTTGAAGCCGTCCGTAACAGAAGAACAGCGAATGGGGNAAAAAATCAAGCCTTTGCATGAGGCAGGGTGGGCGGCTCAGGGCGAAAACTGCTTCTCCACACGGTGCTCCATGGTGGAATCCACCCCTTGGAATGGGCTTGAGCGGCCCCTTGGGGCGTCTCAAACAAAAGGTGTTGGGAAAAGGATCGGGGAGAAAACTCCCTTGTTTCATCCCCCAGGTTGGAAAGGACTTCCATGGTGGACCCGTCTCCCAGGGTCCACTGAATCCTGAAGGCGGTGTCTTCCACCATGAGAACCCTTCCCGAGTTTCCCTGAAGGTTTTTCAGCCGGTGGAAGACATTCCTATGCCGAAGCCCGAGGAGGCGCTGATAGAAGGCCAGCCATTCCCCGTGTTCCGGCACCGTTATGTCCTGCCAGTTCAAAACGGCCTGCTCAAAGGTTTCCCGGGCATTGGGGTCGGGAATGTTCCCGAGGGTCTGGGGGTCCTGAAAGGCGGGAAAAGAAGCGAATTCGTTGCGGCGTCCGTCGGTCACCTTGGCCGCCAGCTCGGGTCCGAAGTGGCAAAAGAAGGGAAATGGATTGGAGCAGCCGTATTCCTCTCCCATGAAAAGCAGGGGAATGGACGGGGCCAGCAGCATCACGGCCACAGCGGCTCCAATCGCCTGGGCATGGGCCAGCTTGCCCAGGCGATCTCCAAAGGCCCGGTTGCCCACCTGGTCATGGTTCTGCACAAAAGAAACGAAAGCGGTCAGGGGAAGGTGGCCGCTGGGTTCCCCCCTCCTGGCCCCCCCGCGATGACCGGACGGTTCCCCCTGGTAGTCGAATCCGTCCACCAGGCAGCGCACCAGGTGATCCGCAGGCCGGGGTGCGTAGTCGGCATAATACCCCTCCTTTTCCCCCGTGAGCAGCACATGAAAGGCGTGGTGGATGTCGTCGTTCCACTGGGCCACGTAGTACACGGGTTTCCCCCGGTCGTCCCTTTCCAGGTACCTGGCCCCATTGTCATCGTTTTCAAGGACCAGATGCACATGACGGCCCGGTTCCGTCTCTTCCCTCACCCTCTGGGCCAGTTCCTGGAGAATGTCCGGCCGCGAATCGTCCGCAATGGCGTGAACGGCATCCAGGCGAAGACCGTCCATGTGATATTCGTTGATCCAGTAGAGGGCATTGTGAATGAAAAACTCCCGCACGGGGTCACTGCCCGGGCCATCGAAGTTGATGGCCGCCCCCCAGGGAGTTTCATGGCGGTCCGTGAAAAAGGCTTTTTGCGCATAGGTGTGAAGGTAGTTGCCTTCAGGGCCGAAATGGTTGTAGACCACATCCAGGAAAACCATGAGCCCACGCATGTGGGCTTCCTGGACCAGCCTTTTGAGATCTTCGGGACGTCCATAGACGCTGTCCGGCGCAAAAGGAAGGACGCCATCGTAACCCCAGTTGCGCTTTCCCGGAAAATCGGAAAGGGGCATGAGCTCCACGGCGGTGATACCCAGGCCTGCAAGATAATCCAGCTTTTCGCACACCCCTTCGAAAGATCCTTTTTCCGTGAAGGTCCCCACGTGGAGCTCGTAGAGGACCACTTCCTCCCAGGGCCGTCCCTTCCAGCGCACATCCTCCCACTGGAACGCTCCCGGATCGATCACCTCGCTGGGGCCGTGCACATCGGCGGGCTGAAAGCGGGACGCCGGGTCGGGGACCAGGAGATCACCGTTGATCCGGAAGCGGTAAAGATCTCCAGGAGATGCCTCTTCCAGGAAGATTTCATGCCAGCCGTTGGAAAGAGCCTTCATGTCCGTAAATGAACGCCGCTCCTGACTCACCTCCAGGCAGAGCTCCACGCGCCCCGCGTCGGGCGCGTAGAGGCGAAACCTCACCCCGCCCCCTTCGTGCCATTGTGTTCCAAAGGGCATTCTTTGTTCACGCCTCACGGCTCTCCTCCTTGAACACCACCATTCCCAGGGGAGGGATTGTGATGTTGATGGACTGAAAATGGCCGTGGGCAGCCACGGGAACGCTCTCCACGCCCCCCATGTTCCCCTGGCCGCTGCCGCCGTACAAGGGGGCATCGCTGTTGATCATCTCGCGCCAGTAACCGCTGAAAGGCACGCCAACTCGATAATTGTGCCGGGGAACGGGGGTGAAGTTGAAGGCGCAAACGGACACTTCTCCGGAATCCCTGGCCCGCCTCATGAACACAAGGGTGCTCTGTTCCGTGTCGTTGCAGTCGATCCACTGGAAGCCGGACGGATCCGAGTCCAGCTCGAAAAGTGAGGGCTCCCCCCGCATGAGGGTGTTCAGGTCCCGCACCCACCTTCGAAGGCCGTCATGGGACGCGTACTCCAGGAGGTGCCAGTCCAGGCTTTTGTCGTGGTTCCATTCGGCCCATTGCCCGAATTCGCAGCCCATGAAAAGCAGCTTTTTTCCGGGATGCGTGAACATGTACCCGTACAGGAGGCGCAGGTTGGCGAACTTCTGCCAATCGTCCCCGGACATCTTGCCCATCATGGACCCTTTCCCGTGCACCACTTCGTCATGGGAGAAGGGCAGCACAAAGTTCTCATGAAAAGCATAGAGGAGGCTGAAAGTGAGGTGATTGTGATGATATCGCCGGTGTATGGGGTCTTTGGACATGTAAGTCAAGGTGTCATGCATCCACCCCATGTTCCATTTGTACCCGAAACCGAGACCGCCCAGGTACGTGGGCCGGGAAACCATGGGCCAGGATGTGGACTCTTCCGCGAAAATCATGGCGTCGGGAAACTCCTGGTACACGACCGCGTTGAAGCGCTTGAGGAACTCGATGGCTTCCAGGTTTTCCCGGCCTCCATAGGCATTGGGAATCCAGCCGCCCTCTTCCCGCGAATAATCCAGGTAGAGCATGGAAGCCACCGCATCCACGCGAAGCCCGTCGATGTGGTACTTTTCCAGCCAGAACAACGCATTGGAAATGAGGAAGTTGGACACCTCCACACGCCCGTAATTGAAAATATAGGTTCCCCAGTCCTGGTGCTCCCGCTGCCGGGGGTCCGCATGTTCATACAGATGTGTGCCGTCGAAATAGCCCAGCCCATGCTCGTCCGTGGGGAAATGGGCGGGCACCCAGTCGAGAATGACGCCGATGTTGTGCTGGTGCAGCGTGTCCACCAGGAACATGAAATCCTGGGGCGTGCCGAACCGGCTGGTGGGAGCGTAATAGCCCACTGTCTGGTAGCCCCATGACCCATCAAAGGGATGTTCCGTGACGGGCAGAAGCTCCACGTGAGTGAACCCCATTTCCGCCGCGTACTGAGCCAGTTTGGGTGCCAGCTCCCGGTAGGTGAGCCAGCGGTTTTCCTCTTCGGCGACGCGCATCCAGGAACCCAGATGGACTTCGTAAATGGACACGGGGGAGTTGAGAGCGTTTTTCTCCTTGCGATGGGCCATCCATTCCCCATCCTGCCAGTCGTACCCCGAGAGATCCCACACCACGGAGGCCGTCTGAGGACGGATTTCACAGGCAAAACCGAAGGGGTCCGCCTTTTGAACCTTGTATCCATTGTGTTGGGATTCAACGGCGTACTTGTAGAGGTCCCCCTGTTTCACATGGGGAATGAAACCTTCCCATATTCCCGAATCCCCGCGCGTGGAAAGGGAATGGGCGCCCTCTTTCCACTCGTTGAAGTCCCCCACCACCGACACACGGCGGGCGTTGGGCGCCCACACGGCAAAGCGCGTGCCCTTCTCTCCCTTCACCTCGGCCAGGTGGGCTCCCATTTTCTCCCAGGCTCGATGATGACTTCCTTCCATCCAAAGGTGAAGGTCGTAGTCTGTTAGAAAAATTGTGGATTCTTCGCTCATGTCACCGATTCCTTTCTGAACCCTCTCCAAGCAAACCCAGAATTCCCTGCAGGGGAATCTGCACCCAAGCGGGCCGGTTGTTGATTTCGTATTCCAGTTCGTAGAAAGCCTTGTCCAGGAGAAAGGCATCCAGGAGTATCTCCAGATGCTTCGCATCGCTGGGAAGGCACGGGGCATTTCCCATGCCACTGAGATAGCTGCCGAGAAATGCTTTGGAAACCCAGAACTCCCATGCCCGCGCCCAGGGTTTGAAGTGCTCAAAACGCTCTTCACTGTCCCCGGCCTGGATGAAAAGCGCCGTGTGGGCCGCATAGTCGAAAGAACGGAGCATGCCGGCGATGTCCTTGAGGGGCGATTGTTTTTCCCTGCGCTCCTGCAGCGACCGCATGGGTTCCCCTTCGAAATCGAGGAAGAAGAAGTCGTCCTGCACTCTCAAGACCTGACCCAGGTGCAGGTCTCCATGAACGCGTATCTTTGTGGACACGACGGCATGTTCGGGAAGGGTTTGAAAAATTCCCATGACCGACGCGGCTCTCTCGAGGAGTTGATGACCCTTTTGCTGAACATCCTCCGTGAAATGGTCCATGCCCCCATTGATGAGTTCCAGGGACCGACGCGCCTGGCTGGCAAAGCCATCGGAGAGCGTCTCCAGGTATTCCGGGTTGATTTTTTCCGGGGCAAAATCTTTCATCTTTCGAATGGAGGAAAGTGCCAGGTGAAATTCCGCCGTCCTTCGGCCCAGCGTCTCCACCGCCTGGAGATATTCGCCCGCCGTTTGGCGCATGATTTCGGGTGTCTCTGTGGCCACCCGGTCCAGGAGCTTTTCGCCCTTGAGTGGCAAAGCCGGGGAAGCGTCCTGGAGGCGAACCGCTTTCTGAAAGTAATCGCCGAGGCTCCTCTGTGCATGGGCCCAGCCATCCCCTTCATTGGGAATGAATTTCTGAAGCAGGGCCACGGTGGATCGCGCACCACCCCGGGGTTCATAGACCATGTAGCCCTCCGCCCTGGGGACATTGGCAAAGGAGGTGTGCTCCGTCAGGGCAAGGGTGATTTCCATGTCGGGATTGATCCCCTCCTCCAGCTTTCGAAAGACCTTGAGAATGTGCGCGTCGTTGATGACCAGGGACGTGTTGCTCTGTTCCGCGGACAGGCGCCGAAAGGTGAAAAATTCCTGGCCTTCCTCCTGGTCGTCTCCCGTGTCTTTGGTGGTGTGTGCGGACACCCGCCCTTCCTGCCAGGTGGAAAAATACCTTTCATCGTGCAGGGCCATGAGCAGATCATGGCAGGCCGTCTTGTCCACCAGGGCGTCATAGACCGCCCCCTTTTCCCGGGGAGTTTTCACAAAAACGAGCACGCTTTCGGGAACGTTTTCCACAATCCTGGATGCTTCCAGGCCCCATGACATTTTCAGGGGAAGGACGTACAGTTCCCTGCCTCCGTCGGCATAACTCACCTGCACAAAAGTCACGTGGAAGCTGCTTCCCATCTTGACCCAGTCCACCAGCCGGCAGTCCACGATGTCCCTGCCCTTTCCCCTGAAATACCGTTGCTTCCTGATGAAGGGGGGAAGGATTTCCCCCTCCAGGCGATAACGTTCGTTCGTCTCGTAGATGTTGGTCCCTTTGCGGTCCAGGGACAGCACGGGGATGGCCAGTTCCTCCCCGTGGACGGGGGAGCCCAGCACCATGGGTTCCGCCTGGGGTTCCAGCCGGAACCAGTAAAAGGCATGAGGCCCCAGCGTGATAAAGTAGGGCAGGTCGCCAATGGCTGGAAACTCCACGCGCCCCAGCATTTCAACGGGCGTCCAGCCTCGAAAGGGGGAAAGGTCCAGTTCAGCGGGCTGCACAAAACGGGACAAATTGGCCACCACAAGAATCACTTCCTCCTTGTAGCGCCTCAAGTATGCGAGAACCCGATGGTTCTCCGGCTCCAGGAATTCCATGGAGCCCCGCCCGAAAGCCTTGTGCTGCTTTCGAAGGGCGATCATGCGGCGTATGAAGTGGTAAAAGGAAGTGAGCTGGCGCTGCTGGGCCTCCACATTCACCCCCTGGTAGCCGTAGACGGGATCGGTGATGACGGGAAGGTAGAGCTTGGCCGCGTCGGCCCCCGAAAACCCCGCATTGCGGTCCGTGGACCATTGCATGGGGGTGCGCACCCCGTCGCGGTCTCCCAGGTAAATGTTGTCGCCCATGCCGATCTCATCGCCGTAGTAGATGATGGGCGTTCCGGGAAAGGAAAAAAGGATGCTGTGAAGCAGTTCCCTGCGCCGAAGGCTGTTTTCCACGAGAGGCGCCAGCCTGCGGCGTATGCCCACGTTCACNCGCATTCGAGGGTCNTTGGCGTACTCGTTGTACATGTAGTCACGCTCTTCGTCCGTCACCATTTCCAGGGTGAGCTCATCGTGGTTTCGCAGAAAGAGAGCCCACTGGCAGTTTTCGGGAATGGGAGGGGTGCGTTTGATGATTTCCACGATNGGGGTCCGGTCCTCCTGGCGCAGGGCCATGTAGAGGCGCGGCATCACAGGAAAATGGTAGGCCATGTGGCATTCGTCGCCCTTGCCGAAGTACTCCACCACGTCTTCGGGCCACTGGTTGGCCTCTGCCAGAAGCATTCGATCCTTGAAGTGATCGTCCACGTATTTGCGGATCTTCCTGATGACCTCATGGGTTTCGGGAAGGTTCTCGTTGTTGGTGCCCTCTTTCACGCACAGATAAGGGACGGCGTCCAGCCTGAGTCCGTCCACCCCCATCTTGAGCCAGAAGGCCAGAACTTTGAGAATGGCCTGCACCACCTTGGGGTTGTTGTGGTTGAGGTCGGGCTGATGGGAAAAGAAACGGTGCCAGTAATAGGCGCCCGCAACGGGGTCCCAGGCCCAGTTGGATGTTTCCGTGTCCGTGAAGATGATGCGCGTTTCGGGAAACTTGGTGTCCGTGTCGCTCCACAGGTAGAAATTTCTTTTGGCCGAACCGGGCTTGGCGCGGCGGGCCTCCTGAAACCAGGGATGCTGGTCGGAAGTGTGGTTGACCACCAGCTCCGTGATGACCCGGATGTCCCTTCGGTGGGCCTCTTTCACGAATTGCCTGAAGTCCCTGAGGTTTCCATATATGGAGTGAATGCCACGGTAGTCGGCGATGTCGTACCCGTCATCTTTGAGGGGCGACGGATAAAAGGGCAGAAGCCACACGGCGGTGATGCCCAGATCCTGAAGATAGTCCAGTTTTTCAATGAGTCCCTTGAAGTCCCCGATACCATCCCCGCTCTTGTCGTAGAAAGCTTTCACGTGGAGTTCGTAGATGATGGCGTCTTTGTACCAGAGAGTTTTCCTCGATGGCATGCATTTCTCCTTAGGAATACGGCGGCACGAAGCCGCTGGGTCTTGTCAGGTGGCAGCAGGAAGGAACCTCAGATCTTTGCGAACCGCGAGCGGTGAAACCCT
>SL_3KL_010_SEDDRAFT_10001968_pt1 | contig 18811 bp, 13 predicted proteins | sample SodLakKL_010_SED_2_FD_10381 | JGI IMG/M metagenome (IMG submission 10381) | reverse complement strand
AATTGTAAAAAATGTTAAATATTTAAAAATTATAATAAAGTGATGGTTTAATATTTTTACTAAATTAGGTTTTAATAAATTATCAAAAATGTATTTTATCTTTGCACTGTTTGAGATGAGTATAAAAAGTATAAAGTTTATAAAGTAAAAAGTATAATATATTGATATTTAATATGTTAAGAAAAAATGCAATATTTTTACAAGTGTCTTTTTATCAGTAAACCAACTTTATAACATTTTAGACTAAACTCACTTTTATTAAAGAAATTAAAATAAACATTTATTGGATGACTTCAATAGCTTTTAAAAAGTTAGAGCAATGGGTTGCTATAAAGAATCGGCCTTTTTTGATAAGTGGTCCTTGCAGTGCTGAAAGTCATAGTCAAATTATAAATACCGCTGAAGCCTTAGCAAGCAGCAATATAGTATCGGTTTTTAGAGCAGGCGTTTGGAAACCTCGCACAAGATATAAATCTTTTGAAGGACATGGGGAAAAAGCATTGTCTTGGCTTTATGAAGTAAAAGAAAGAACAAATTTGCCTGTGGCTGTTGAAGTGGCTTCCCCTAAGCATGTTGAATTATGCTTAAAATATGATATTGATATTTTATGGATTGGAGCCCGGACAGTCGCTAATCCTTTTTCTATCCAAGAACTCGCAAAATCCCTGAAAAATACTAAAATCCCGGTTATGATAAAAAATCCGATAAATCCGGATTTGCAATTATGGATAGGTGCAATAGAGAGAATACATTCAAGCGGCATTCAGAATATAGCTGTTATACATAGAGGTTTTAATACTTGGGAAAAGTCTTCTTATCGTAATTCTCCTTTATGGGAAATTCCTGTTGAACTAAAACGACTGTTTCCGGAAGTACCGATAATTTGTGATCCAAGTCATATAACAGGTGACGCCGGTATGATTGAAAAAATTGCACAAAACGCAATTGACCTTGACATGGACGGCTTAATGATAGAGAGCCATATAAATCCTGAAACAGCACTAAGTGATAAAAATCAACAGATAACACCGGAGAAACTCAAGGAGATAATTTCAAATTTGAAACTAAGAAAATCTGAAAAATTTGAAAAAACAACAGCTGAAAAACTTGAAAAATACAGAGAAAAAATTGACCTTTTAGATTATAAACTTTTGGAAACTCTTTCTGAAAGAATGAAAGTTGTAGGCGATATTGGGCATTTAAAAAAAGACAAAAATATAACCATCCTTCAAATTGGAAGATGGAATGATATAATTCAAGACAGAAAAAATGCCGGCCTTAAACTTGGGCTGGATGAAGATTTCCTTAAAGAATTATTAAGTTTGGTACACAAAGAATCTATTAACGTACAAAAAAGGATAATGAAATTATGACAAAAAATAAAGATTCGTTAACTAACATATCGGAATTAGGGGAGTTTGCTTTAATTGATAAGATTACCGAAAATTTTGACAGCAAACACAAAAGCACAGTTAAAGGCATTGGTGACGATGCAGCGGTTATTGACAATGGTGATAATCAAAATTGTACAATTATAACAAAAGATATTTTTTCAGAGAATGTACACTTTGACATAACTTATGTGCCATTAAAACATTTGGGATATAAAGCTGTTATAGCCAATCTGTCTGATATTTTTGCAATGAATGGAACTCCCACTCATATATTTGCGGGTATTGCTGTTTCAAGTCGCTACTCCGTTGAAGCAGTAGAAGAAATTTATAGTGGAATAAAACTTGCTTGCGACAAATATAATATAGACCTTGCAGGAGGAGATACAACTTCAAGCAAATCAGGGCTTTTTATTTCAATAACGGCGATTGGTAATGCTAAAAAAGAAAATGTCGTTTACAGAGATGGAGCCAAAGAAAATGATATTATTTGTGTAAGCGGAGACCTTGGAGCAGCTTATGCAGGTTTGTTGATTTTAGAAAGAGAAAAACAGGTCTTTAAAGCTAACCCTGAAATGCAGCCTAAGCTGGATCAATACAATTATGTCCTTGAAAGACAGCTTAAACCTGAAGCCGGAGCTAATATAATTAAAATATTAAACGAGCTTAATATAAAACCGTCGGCGATGATTGATATTTCTGATGGATTAACATCTGAGATTAAGCATATTTGCAAAAATTCTAATTGTGGAGCATCTATTTATGAAGAAAAAATCCCGATAAGTAATAAAACAATTGAAGTTGCAAGAGAATTTCAAATAGATCCCGTTACATTTGCCCTTAACGGGGGAGAAGACTTTGAACTGTTGTTTACAATAAATCAAAAAGATTATGAAAAAATAAAAGAAGTAAAAGAAATTTCCGTAATTGGTCATATTGATGACAAAAGTGAAGGAGAAAAGCTTATTGCTACTTCAGGTAATGCTATAGAACTTATAGCTCAAGGATGGGACTCTTTTAAAATTGAGAAACAATAAACTATATTTACATTAAAAAACAATATGCCTAAAAAAAAGTATTACGTTGTTTGGGAAGGGTATAATCCCGGGATATATGAAAGCTGGGATGAGTGTCGTAAGCAAATAGATGGTTATCCCGGTGCTGTTTATAAATCATATAAAGATAAAGCATCTGCTATAGAAGCTTTTAATAGTGATTTTACAGATTGTATCAAGAAAAAGCCTGCCGATAATAAGTTAAAAAAAATGACATCATCTCCTGTTTTAGAGAGTATTTCTGTTGATGCAGCATGCAACACCAAAAATAAAGTTATGGAATATCAGGGAGTAGAAACAAAAACGGGTAAGATTATTTTTAAACAAGGTCCTTATGAAGGCGGCAGCAATAATATCGGAGAATTTTTGGCAATAGTTCATGCATTAGCACATTGTAAAAAGAATAATATCTCTTTGCCGATATACACGGATAGCTTAACAGCGATGAAATGGGTAAAAGACAAAAAAGTAAACACGAAAGTTTTGGAAGAAGAGTATAACAAAGAACTTTTTGATCTTATTAGAAGAGCCGAGTCTTGGTTGAAAAATAATCAATGGAATAACAAACTGTTAAAATGGGAAACTGCACAATGGGGCGAAATTCCCGCTGATTTTGGCAGAAAATAAAACTAATAAAGAAACAATACCGGCAACAAGTTTGCAATTCCTGCGCCAATTATCATTATTCCACCCATAATAGCAGCTTTTTTGCCAAAAAATAAGCCAAGGTCTCTGCCCGAATGAAGCCCTATAAATGTTAATACAAATACAATAAAAGATAACATAATAGCCATTATATTAATATCAACAAGCAAAAAAGGGATGCTTAGCCCGGCAATAATGGTATCTATACTTGTTGCAAAAGAAAGTCCAAGTATTACTTTAATTTTATTAATATTGAATGCTTTAGAAACCGGATTAGATTTCAGATTAGTTGTAATCATTTTTATTCCCACAAATACTAAGATAACTAAAGCTGCCAAATGATAATGGTCTTTGCTGATATAATTTTCTAAAATACCACCTAAATAAAACCCTGCATAAAGCATTAAAAAATGTATAATTGCAAAGAAAATGGATGCTTTAAGCTTCGTTCCCGGTTTAATTGCTCTCGGATCTAACCCATTAATAATAGCAATCCCAAAACAATCCATTGCTAAACCCAAAGAAACGACAAGAATAATTAAAAGTTCCAAAGTTATTTTGTTTTTATTAGTTTAAACTAAAAATTATTATCGCAAAATTCGGTAATATAATTGAGACACAAATTACTATATGTATAAAAAATGTGCGTTAGAACCAATTTTTCATACTAAAAATGTCCAAAATTTCACATTTTTAGTACATACGTTTGGATATTTGATTTTTAACTACTTATTTATTATTAAAATCACATCTAATCCTTTTCAACTCTTATTCTGGCATCAACAGCTTTAACGTATTTCGAATTTCCAAGCAATGGGTTCAAATCCATTTCAAAAATTTCCGGCGCAGCTTGCATTAATGATGAAATACGCATAATTTGATCTGCGAATATGTCTTCATTTACAGGTTCTTGCCCTCTTATCCCCTGAATTACTTTATATGATTTGAGTTTTTTAATCATTTTTTCGGCTTCATTTTTTGAAACAGGAACTAAAGAAGTACTGACATCTTTAAAAATTTCAATAAATATTCCTCCCAGACCGGCAAGCACCATGTGTCCAAAATTTTCTTCGTGTTTAGCTCCTATAAAAACTTCTGTTCCTGATAACATCTGCCCCATTAAAACAGCTTTTGTGTCTTTTATTTTCATTAATCTTTTGAACTCTTTTCTGATAGTTTCTTCATCTTTTACATTTAAAACTACACCTCCTACATCTGATTTGTGGACAGGCCCTACTACTTTCATTACAACAGGATATCCGTTTTCCTCTGCAAAGTTTACTGCATCATTTTCGTTCTTTACAACCTCTTCAATAGCTCTGTCAATGCCGGCAGCATCTAATATTTCAAAAACAGCATCAGGTTCTAAATAGCCATTACCTACATTATCAATCACTTTTCTAATTCTTTTAACATCAACATCAATAGCATCAATTTTCTCTTTTGCAGGAGACGGAGCGTTTAAAACTTTGCATAAACCATCACCAAAAATAACTTCATCAGGGAAATTAATTCTGTCCATTTTAATAAAACTGTTTATTTCATCTTCAGCATTAATTACTGATGGCAAAACCGGATAAATTGGTTTCTTACATGTTTTCATTTTTTCATTTATGACCTCATAAACGCTATAAACCGGGAACAATCCCGGACTTCCGAAAATGACAACCATTGCATCAATATTATCAAAATCATTTTCACATGCATCAATAATATGTCCAAGTTGTTCTGCATTACCTGTTGCGAGAAAATCTATAGGGTTGGCGACAGAACTGCCGGGGTATAATTTTTCCAATAATTCGTCGGCTTTTTTACCTTCAATAGGGGGGATTTCTAGTCCTCCATTGCTAAGAGTGTCTGTTAGCATAACGGCGGGACCTCCGGCATGAGTGATAATTGCAATATTTTTTCCCTGAGGCTTCGGGTGTATTAATATTCCTGCTACAGTTGCCAACTCTTCTCTTCCACTGCATCTGATTATTCCTGCTTTTTCAAATAATGCATCAACAGCAACATCAGAACTTGCCAAAGCTCCTGTATGAGATGAAGCAGCACGACTGCCGGCTTCTGAGCCTCCTGACTTAACTGCTGCAATTTTTGCTCCTTTTCTTATTAGTGAAGAAGCATGTTTATAAAGCATGCCAGGGTTATCAATATTTTCGATATATAATAATTTCACAGGAGAACTCACACCATGTTCGTAAGTTTCATCAAGATACTTTAAAACTTCTTCTACGCCGATTTGAGCTGAATTACCTACAGAGTAAACGCTGGAAAAAGTTAAACCTTTAGGCATTCCCGATTCCATAATAAAAACAGCTGTTGCACCTGAACCTGAAACAAAATCACAGCCCTTTTCATTAAGTTTAGGTATTGGAGTTGTAAAAACACCGGAGTAATTTGAATTAAGAAATCCAATACAGTTTGGACCTATAATGCAACCATTAACTTTATTAACAGCATCCACAATTTTTTGTTCTAAAACCGCTCCTTCTTCACTTTCTTCGCTAAATCCTGCTGACAATATTATAAATGCTTTGGTATTTTTCTTTTGTGTTAAAAATTCAATCGTTGGCAAAGTATGTTTTGCAGCGATTGCAATTATTGCCAGGTCAGTGTTTGGCAAATCATTTATATCTTTATATGATTTTAATCCTTGGACAGTATCTTCTTTAGGGTTAGCAACAAAAAGCTCACCTTTATAATCACCATCTTTAATATTTTTTAAAATTTTTCCGCCCGGCTTTTCAATATCATTAGATCCGCCTACAACTACTATACTTTTAGGATTGATTAACTGTTGATTTATCATATTTTATAACATTTCGGTTTATAATTTTACTCAGTAAATATCAGCAAAACTAACACCAATATTTTAAATAGACAAGAGCTGAGTTAAAGATTTAGATTTTATCTAATTCAACTGTAAAATGTCTCATTATTGGTGCTTCGTTAATAATTTTATAACCTGTTTTTATTTCTTGTCTTTTGTTAAAAATATTAGCAAGGCAAACGGCTATATATTTAATGTGATTGTTAGTATAAACACGTCTTGGTATAGCCAGTCTAAGGAGTTCAAGTTGGGGATACCTGTTTTCTCTGGTTGCAGGGTCTCTGTCGGCTAAAATAGCTCCTATTTCAACTCCTCTAACGCCTCCCTCTTTATATAGTTCGATAGCCAATGTTTGAGCTTGAAATTGCTCTTTAGGGATATGATTAAAAAATTTTTTAGCATCAACAAAGACGGCATGTCCTCCTGTTGGTTCCTGAATTGGGACATTATATTCTTTTAATTTATCTCCTAAATACTTTACCTGACCAATACGAGATTCCAAATAATCAAACTCTGTTCCTTCCATTAAACCTTGCGCCAAAGCAGCCATATCTCTTCCAGCCATCCCGCCATAAGTTAAATAACCCTCAAACATGATATTATAAACGCTTGCTTTATCATATAATTCTTTGTCTTTTAAAGCAATAAACCCTCCAATATTAACTAACCCATCTTTCTTGCTGCTCATAGTAGCTCCATCGCCATAAGAAAACATCTCTTTAACAATATCTTTGATTTTAGAATTTTTATATTCGGGTTCACGTGTTTTAATAAAATAAGCATTTTCTGCAAATCTTGCAGCATCAAATATTATTTTAATGCCGTATTTTTTACATAGTGCAGAGACTTCCTTGATGTTTTTCATGGAAACCGGTTGCCCCCCTGAAGTATTGCAAGTTATTGTAATTATACAAAGAGGTATTTTTTCTTTAGGATAAGATTTAAAAACTTTTTCTAATTTATTAAGGTCAATATTTCCTTTAAACGGATGATATTTTGAAGTTTCAAAAGCTTCATCAATTGTACAATCAATAGCTGTAGCTTTTCTAAACTCAATATGACCTTTAGTTGTATCAAAATGTGAGTTCCCCGGCACTATATCCCCATCTTTTATCATAGTTGAAAAAAGTACATTTTCTGCTGCACGTCCTTGATGAGTTGGTAAAAAATACGGCATATCAAGCAATTCCTGTATTACTTCATACAATTTGTAATAAGATTTTGAGCCTGCATAACTTTCATCGCCTTTCATTATTTCTGCCCATTGCAAATCGCTCATAGCGCTTGTGCCACTATCTGTCAATAAATCAATAAAAACCTGATGACTTTTTAATTTGAAAAGATTAAAGTTTGCTTCTTTTATCCATTTTTCTCTCTCTTCCCGAGTACTTTTTCTGAGAGATTCAACAACTTTAATTTTATATGGTTCTGTATATGGTAATTCCATGATTTTATTAGTTTTATTATTAAACATTAATATGAAATTGATAAAAATTAATAATTGATGGTAGCCGTGAAAAGTTGTATTATTAGATACAACATAACCGACCTTTTTTATACAACGGGAAAGAGTATAAAATACGAGTCTCTTCGTTTAATATTTTTATACTGTAATTTGTTTTGCTTCATTCTTTTGATATATATGAATAATTAAAGCAATTTATATAAAAAATAAAACAAGCGAATTTATCATTTTATTTTTAAATAACGAAAAAATTCCCTTTTTTTGTAAAAAAAATACAGAATGATTGTATTTTTGGCAATGATTCAAGAAATATAAAAAATATTAAATTTTAAGTTTATTGATTTAAGTTAGCATTATGTTCTTTAACGTTTTCAGTCATTAAGCTTAAAACATAAGTCATAAATAAAGTTTTTTAATGCATTTTTTAGCAAAGCTTATATTAAAAATATTAGGTTGGAAGATTGATAATAGTTTTCCAAGAGGTATTGATAAATCAGTAATTATAATGGCTCCTCATACCAGTAATTATGATTTTATAATAGGTTGGTTAAGTTTGTGTTATTTGAAGGTCAAACCTTCTTTGATAATAAAAAAGGAGGCTTTTGGTTTTCCTGCGGGTATTTTTTTGAAAGCGATGGGAGGAATTCCGGTTGATCGGCAAAACAGTGCTAATACTTTAAAAAGTATAAATAAACTTTACAAGGAAAAAGACTCCATGCATTTAGTGGTAACACCTGAGGGGACGAGAAAATTAACTAATAACTGGAAAAAAGGATTTTATTTTATAGCAAAAAAGACGGATGTGCCAATAATTTTAGGTTATCTTGATTATAAGAAAAAAACCGGAGGGGTTGGTCCTGTAATTAATCCTTCAGGAGATTTTGAAAAAGATTTTGAGTGTATTGCAAATTTTTATAAAGATAAGACGGCACGCCACCCTGAAAAATTTAATTTATCAAAATAGTTGAATGAATTATTAAATATCTCTAATACATCTAATTGAATATCCTCTTACTTTGCTGAGAGTGTTGCGTCTAACAGTGTCTCTTGAATATATAATATATCGTCTCCATCCCTCTTCCTCATCATATTCAGTTGAACTCCACCAGTATCCACTGGTTACTTTTGACAAAAATCTTCCTCCGTTGGATGTTCTGTATCCACCGGGCAGAGCTGAAAATCCATAAGCATCTGTTCCGTTGCCTCCATCTTCCCATCCTGAAGCAGCTCTTAATCTTAAACCAACATCATATCCTCTCCAGCTATAATTATCCCATTCAGAGTCATATATACTATACTTTGTATCTACTACACCTTCTAATATTTTCCAGTCTTCGTCGCTTGGCACTTTCCATCCCGGGGGGCACAATTTACCGGTATTTACTGCATACCAGTTATACAAACCTCCATATATCTCTGCATTGCTCTCATCATTATCAAACCAACAATAAGCATCACTTTCAAGTTCTTCCCAATCATTATCGTCAGTAACATTAGGAATATCAGTTCCATCATTATATGTAGTAGCCCTCAAATTTTCTGCAAACCAACATTGGTCTCTTATTTCAACTAATTTGTATGTATATCCCTGATAATCAATCTCAAATCCTCCTTCCCCATCTTCATAGCCATCACAAGGATCGTAAACCGGACCATCATAACACCATAATTCATGCCATTCATCCAACCAGATTTCAATACATCTCGAATCAATATTAAATATTATTAATGATTCGGCGGGGTCGCTGATATTGTTCTTTTGAAATTCAGTTAAGCGAGTCAAAAGAAGTCCTTTATCATCAGAAATTAGGTCAAGCACCGCTGACAAATCAGCTTCCTGGTTACTTTTGTCACTTATTGCAGTTTGAGTATAGCTTGCAGGCAAACAAAAAAATAAAGTAATGAAAAGCAACGATAATATTTTAGTATTTAGGCGGGTTAAAAATAAATCTTTTAAATAAAATGGTATTACGAAAACTGTAGATAATTTGATTTTTATTTGCATAAATATAATTAGTTATATAGCAGTTGTTAATTAATTTAATGCAAAAATAATAAAAAAAAAGGATTTTTTAATTTAGAAAAAGTATTTAATAAAAAAACAGTGCAGCAAGACGTAACTTTTTATGAAAAAAACAACTAAAAATTATGCAAACAAAAAGTATTACTACTACTAATTATGAAACAAAAGCTATCCTTGCACTGCACTGTTTTGAGGCAATATAATTAAGATTTAATTATCTTTTATTTTCGGCACAAAAATAGTGTTTAAGAAAACACAATAAAAAAATATTATGTGTAAATTTAGAAATTGATACATAACGATATAAAAAAACAAGGTTATATATTTGAATTAAGAATGTTAACTTTATTTTTCAATATCTTTAAAGTAATAATCTAAAAGCTTGTGAGCTGCTTGATATGCAGAAAATTGATTATTAAGAAGGGATTTTTCTATTACTTGAAGTTTCCTTTCAATAATTGGATTGTTGTAAAAATTATTAGAAAGTGTTTGATTTATGGTTTCGTACATTCTATTAATTTTTTGCTTATTTCTTTTTTTTCTAAAATATCCTGTTTTTTTCATTAATTTATTATGTTCGGCAATCATATTCCATGCTTCATCAATTCCTTTATTTTCTATTGCAGAACATGTAAGCACTTTAGGCATCCAGTTTGAATGATGTTTGGGTAGTAAATGCAAAGCATTTTGATATTGATTTTTAGCATTATTGGCTTTATCAATATTATCACCATCAGCTTTATTGATAATCATTCCATCCGACATTTCAATAATTCCTCGTTTAATTCCTTGTAATTCATCTCCTGCTCCGGCAAGCATAAGAAGAAGGAAAAAATCAACCATTGAATGAACAGTAATTTCAGATTGCCCTACACCAACAGTTTCTATAAAAATTATATCAAAACCTGCAGCTTCGCAAAGAATTATTATTTCTCTTGTTTTTCTTGCAACACCTCCTAAAGAGCCGGCAGAAGGAGATGGTCTGATAAAAGCATTTTTGTCAACCGAAAGCTTTTCCATACGAGTTTTATCACCCAAGATTGAACCTTTTGATATCTCGCTTGATGGGTCAACAGCAAGCACAGCTATTTTATGATCTTTTTCTGTTAAGTGCTTTCCTATACTTTCTATAAATGAACTTTTGCCAACGCCGGGAACTCCTGTGACTCCAATTCTTATTGACTTGCCCGAATATGGCATACAACGTTCAATAATTTGTTGGGCTAAATTATAATGATTTGGCAAAGAACTCTCTATTAAAGTTATGGCTTTGCTTAATATAACTCTGTTGCCGGATAGAATACCTTCAACATACTCATCTATTGTTAGCTCTTTTTTCTTTTTATTTATCATAGCTTTTGAAATTTTTTCATTTATAGAAGAAGGTTGAGAAACACCTTTATTAACATGTAAAGCTGATTCAAAATTTTTATTTTTAGCCATATTTTTCTGTTTGAAAAAGAAATTATTAAAAAAATTATTATAATTGCAAAATTAATATTTTAAATAATAATCGTACTTGAATTAAATAATAGGTGTTAAATAAGCGTTAATTATTTTTGGATATTAAGAAAATTTTTCATTTAAAGAAAGTAATTCTAATATTGGCAAAGTATATAATTGCAAATTGTTGTGAAGTAAGACAATTCGCTAAACTTTATTCATAAACAAATAACAAAAATCATAGACCCTAAGGGTTTTCAAAACCCTTAGGGTCTGAGTTAAAATATTGTAAAACAGATTGTTAAACTATAAATCTACACAAATGAAACCCTCATCTACAAAAATGTACAAAAGAGAATGAATAAGCATGAGGGTTCCATGGGCTAAGAAACAAAAAAGCATATATTAACTAAAATAATTTATTAGAAATCAAAACTTTAAACACATTTTATACAAATGAAATACAAAAAATATATTATAATATCAGTAATAATCTTTATAATATTGGCTATATGGTTTTTTATTCGCAGTGATAGTAGTGCGGATTTAATTATTAAGACTGAGGTAGAAAGGGGTGATTTTTCAATTAATGTTTATACAAGCGGAGAGTTAGAAGCAAAAAACAGCGAATACATTCGAGGTCCCGGCGGTCTTCGTACTGTGGGTATATGGAATATAACTATCTCTGAACTTATACCCGAAGGAACAATTGTTGAGGAAGGGGATTGGGTTGCTACTCTTGACCGGACAGAAATCAGCAATCGGTTAAAAGATGTAGAAACCGAACTTGAAAAATTACAAACCCTTTATACTCAAACTCAACTTGATACCACTCTTGAATTACGAACTGCAAGGAACGATCTTGTAAATTTACAACATGCTTATGAGGAAGCTGAGATAAATTTGGAAGAATCGCAATATGAACCACCTTCAACAATCAGACAAGCGGAATTAAATTTACAAAAGGCTGAAAGAACTTATAAGCAAGCAAAAGAAAATTATCAGCTTCGCCTTGAACAAGCTAAAGCCAGAATGCAAGAAGTTACAGCTTCTCTTAACCAACAGAAAAGGCGTTATAAAAATATGTTAGATATTATTGAGGAATTTGAAATACATGCACCCAAATCAGGAATGTTAATCTACAGAAGAGCATGGAATGGAGAAAAGGTTACCGTTGGTTCGCAAATTAGCTCATGGGATAACATTGTAGCAACTTTGCCGGATTTTTCCGTTATGTTGTCAAAAACATATATTAATGAAATTGATATAAGTAGAGTAAAAACCGGTCAAAAGGCTGAAATAGTTGTTGACGCCTTCCCCGACAGAAAATTTACAGGTAAAGTTACAAGCGTCGCAAATATTGGAGAACAAAGACCTGATATGGATGCACGTGTGTTTGAAACAGAAATACAAATTAATGAGTTTGACTCTATTCTTCGTCCTGCAATGACAACAAAAAATACTATCATTACTAATATTATCCCTGATGTTTTATACATTCCTATAGAAGCCGTTCATGCAATTGATACTCTGAATTATGTTTTTAATGAAAGCCAAAACAGGATAATAAGACAAGAAGTAATAACAGGAGCCAGAAATGAGAATCATATTGTTATAGAAAAAGGGTTAAATGAAGGAGATATTGTTTGGCTTTCTGTTCCTGATAATCCGGAAAGTTATTCTTTATCAAAATTAGAAAAAGAATAAATAGCAGGTGATTTGATATATAAAGGGAAGTAGCATTTATAGTAATAATATTAGATTAAATATATTCAATGAAAGAATTTACAAGGCATATACATAATTTTAATGCGGCTTTTGAAGGAGTTCTTCAAAATAAGTTTCGTTCTTTGCTAACGGCATTAGGTATAATATTTGGCGTAGGAGCTGTTATTGCCATGCTTGCTATAGGTAGTGGTGCTCGCCATGAAATCCTGGAGCAGATGAAATTGGTTGGTGTTAATAATATCATCATACGTCCTGTATATGCTGATGATAATAATGATATCCTTGACGGAAGGTTTTCCCCGGGATTAACTTTTGAAGATGGAGAAAATATAAAAAAAGTATTACCTTCTGTTAAGCAGATTAGCCCTGAAGCTAGTACCAATAAACATGCTTTAAGAAAAGGGATCAGGCAACCTGTTCGTTTATCAGGTGTAACTTCCGGGTTTTTTGAAGTTTTTAATTTGGATGTATGGCAAGGAAAATCATTTACTAAAGAACATGAACTGAAGGGTGCTCCTGTTGCAATAATTGGAAATAGTGTTAGAGCCAGATTTTTTGGTAATGAAAACCCTCTAGGACAACAAATAAAATGCGGAGATATTTGGCTTACAATTATTGGAGTTGTAGAAGACAGATCAATGAAAGGAGAAGATGTCAGTGATTTGGGGATAAGCGAATTCAATAATGTAATTTATATACCGGTTCGCACCTTTTTATTAAGGTACCAGGATAGGTCTTTTGTTTCTTCAACAGATATTCAAAAAGCAAGAGCTCCTTCAAGGCGTAGGCAGAATGATAGTGAACCAAGTTACAAATCAACTAATTATAATCAACTTGACAGAATAGTAGTTCAGGTTGAAAATTCTGAAAAATTAGCATCAACAGCAAGTATTATAGAAAGAATACTTAAGAGAAGGCATAATAATGTCAAAGATTTTGAGGTTATAATTCCTGAATTACTTTTAAAACAGGAACAACGCACAAAAGATATATTCAATATTGTTTTAGGAGCTATTGCCGGTATATCTTTGCTGGTAGGAGGGATAGGTATAATGAATATTATGTTGGCATCTGTAATTGAGCGTACGAGGGAAATAGGTGTTAGATTAGCCGTAGGGGCAAAGAAAAGAGATGTTATTCTGCAGTTTTTATTTGAGTCAACCCTTATTAGTATAGTTGGAGGAGTTGTAGGTATTTTTTTGGGAATATTTATTTCGAGAGCAATAATGCAAATTGCTGATATATTAACGATAGTAACACTACAGTCTGTTTTAATTTCATTTGGAATAGCGGTAATTGTTGGTATAACATTTGGTTATATGCCTGCTCGTAAAGCTGCACAGAAAGACCCCGTTGAATCTTTAAGATACGAATAAAAATAACAAACGGAGAAAAGCTTAATAAACTTTCTCCGTTTGTTAATATTTAATTTATATGTTTGAATAACTATACTGAAATTTCAGTCAGCGAATTATTAGTTATCATCCTCCGCTTCAATTTCTGTTTTCTCTTCAGGTTCTTTTGCCTCAGAATTTTCTATGACAAAAGTATCATTATCTCCTGACTTTTCATCTTCAGTATATTCCTCAACTTTCTCTTCAATTGCTTGGTGATTTTCAATCTTTTCTTTTTCATCATCACCATAATATAATGGTCCTTCTATTCCTAGAGGTAGTCCAAGCATTATCCAAACAACGAACATTGGGATTCTTGCTATCATAAAAGCTATAGCATAAGGAATCATCATAGATATCAATGTTCCAATACCTGCTGTTTTATCATATTTTTGTACAAATACAATAACTAGCGGGAAATATGGTAGCAAAGGAGTAAGAATATTAGAGTAAGAGTCTCCAATACGATAAGCCGCTTGTGTTATTTCGGGAGAATATCCCATAAGCATAAGCATTGGAACGAATATTGGAGCTAATAATGCCCACTTAGCTGAAGCACTACCCATTATAAGGTTAACTAAAGAAGATATAAGAATAAATGCAATTATTAATGGAATCCCTGTAAACCCTATAGTTGTTAGAATATCAGATCCTTTAACTGCTAATATACTACCTAAATTTGACCAGTTGAAATAAGCAACAAACTGAGCTGCGACAAATGCAATAACAATATATAACCCCATTGAGGACATTGACTTTGCAGTCATGTCAGAGACATCTTTATCATTCTTAATAGTTTTGGCAACAATACCATGAACCAAGCCTGCAATAAAGAATAGTATGAACATTATAGGAACAATAGAATCATAAAAAGGTCTGAAACAATTTTTCCCAATATTTTCATCAAAATCGCCACGCAATAATCCGTCAGCAGGGACAACTGCAATAGCGACAAGTACTAAAACAGCTACTATAGATATCATTGACCATTTTAGTGCTTTTCTTTCAATTGGCTTAATTTCATTAGTGCTGTCTTCTTCAAGCATAGCTCCTTCAGGTCTGAATTCTCCAAGGCGAGGAACTATAATTTTCTCTGTTACCCACGTTCCGGCTATACCTACAAGAGGAACAGAAGCAGCCATAAGATAGTAATTTGATAATGGGTTAACTGTATATTCAGGGTCAATAATATTTGCTGCCGGCTCGGTAAATGCAGCTAACATCGGATCAAGACCGGTAGGCAAAACATTAGCTCCAAACCCACCTGATACTCCTGCAAAAGCTGCAGCAATACCGGCTAACGGGTGCCTCCCCATACCCAAAAATAGTGTCGCCCCAATTGGAATCAGTATAACATAGCCTGCATCAACAGCAACAGAACTAAGCATACCTCCAATAACTATGAAAAAAGTTACTAATTGCTTAGGTACTTTAGAAATAAACATCCTTAACGCAACTTTAATCATGCCTGTATGCTCTGCAACACCAATACCTAGCATGACAACCAATACTAAACCCAAAGGAGGGAATTCTGCAAAAACATCTACCATGTTGGTGAATATCCGTTGTAAACCATCCCTTGTTAGCAAATTCTCTACAACAATATGCTCTGCAGGAACACCTGTATCACTACCTGTACCAGGCCTTAATACACTTACACCACTAAAAATCCATGATAAAAGAAGTACAATGCCTATTAAAATAGCAAATAATGTTACAGGTTGTGGTAGCTTATTACCCACATATTCAATCTTATCCATTATAACCTGAAACGTTCCACGTTTTTTAGATTCTTCCATTTGTTTAAAATTTAGTTAGACGTTTAATTATTAAAAATTAATGATTTATTAAATGCTTAATCAAAAAAAATAATTGCCAAAAATATATCATATAATTATCATAGCAAAATTTTTTTATTAAAAGCTATTATTTTATAAATAAAAAAGCATATTAAAAGGTTATTAAACCTCATAATATGCTTGCAATAAAAGGATATAAATATTTTGTAATTATCTAAATATAGCATGGAGGGCATGGCATTGAACCTCTTTTTAATTCTAAATCATCAAAAAAATCAAAATACCAGGTGATACTTATTTCATGGCTACCTCCGGAGGATCTAACAGATAAAGGGGAAACGGTAAAGTCATAACTATACCCAATTTTATACTTATCTTGCACTAATGCAATATTAAATATTACAGCATCAATATTTTCAAAAGCATGTCTTAGCCATGCTCCAAATAATAGTGGATTTGTATTTAAATAAAAACCACCGGTAAAGGTATTATATTCCCCTTGATTTTCATAAAGCAAGCTGGGAGTAAGAGTTAAATCTCTATGCGAAGACTCATGTAAAACTATGTCATAGCCCAAATGTGCTGAATATTTTATATTTAAAATATCTGTTAAATGATCATAATGACTGACATCCGGTCGAAAAAGCCTATTAACGGAAAAGCCTGTTAGTAGTTTGCTATCATAGATAAAAATAGCTCCTGCTCCAAAATTTGGATAATGGATTGTGGTCTCAAGTGGAGTTGGAACTTCTGTAGGATTAATAAATCCATGAATAGGATCCAGCTGATCTGCAAAGGTTAACTTGTCCCAATTAATGTCTCTTCTAACATATGCAGCATAAATTCCTGCATTCATATTCAAATTTCTAGTTAATTGAACAGGCTTCGAATAAACAGCTCGAATATTATGTATTTGGATAATGCCATCTCCTTGAGAGTCATGTTTGTATGAAAAGGCAAGCCCCGCATCAATACTTGGAGAATACCAGTCAAATAAAACATGAGTGTTAGAATAGGACCTTGGTATTGATAACCATTGCTCTCTGTGAAAAATTTTAAGTCTAGCCGCTTTATTTATACCTGCTAATGCAGGATTAAGATAAACACCGGACTCCATAAACTGAGAGTGAAGTAAGTCCTGAGAATGTAAGTTCTTGTTAAAAATAAAAAGCAAACTCGCAAAGACTATGGAAAAAGTAATAGCTTTAAAACTTTTAACTTTTTTTATGTTGTATAGTTGATTGTTTATCATAATCACATCATTTATTTGTTGAAATAACAATTTGCTAATGTTTATATGCTTGTTTTATCTTAGAAGCATAACATTACCTGTTCTTTCCAGAGTGTTTCCACTCATATCTCTATAAACAAGTTTCCAAACATATACTCCTTGAGGGGCTGTTGAGCTTCCTTTAATTCTTCCATCCCATGCCGGATAAGGACTCTTTTCATAATAAACCTGCTCACCCCATCTATTATAAATAGTCAATTCAAAATCTGCGTTGCCGAACATGCCGTAGCCTCCTCCTACATTCAATAGAGGTCCAAATGTTGCAACATCAGATTTGCCATCAGGATAAAATGCACTAGGAACGTAAAAATCTATAACTACTCTTACTTCTCTATAACTTGAGTCAGGACAGCTATAGTTATCATCAAATTCCGGGATGTCTACTCTTTGCATAATAGTATATGTTCCAAACTCTTCATAAACTTTTGTAGGATTTTGCTCATATGAATGTGTCCCATCACCAAAATCGTAGTACCAGCTAGAAATATCATTTTGATTGTCGCGGAATAAGTATGATTCATCAATTATATGTACCGGTTGTCCTATAAGAACAGTGTCCGGTTGAACTCTAAAACTACTAACTGGGATATTTTGTACAATGATTGTTTCTTCTATTGGTGTTATATTATTGCAGCCAAACTCGTCTGATGTTATATTAAGACTTACTGTAAATTCACCAACATCATCATATATATAGCTGGGGTTAGCCATACTAGATTGGTTCCCGTCACCAAAATCCCAGCTCCAGTTTGTAATATTATCATTTGTCTCATATGATATAGGTGCAATTTCTCCAAAACAATGATTTTGAGTAGTAATCTCAGCTTCAGGTGCAGGGTGCACCATCACATCTTTTGTAATGTATTCTCCTTCTCCACAATCATTAATACCAAAAACAGTTATTTGTGTTATTCCGGGCTCATCAAAACTATAGGACATAGTTTCATTAATATCTGTCGTTGAATGAATATCACCATCTACAACCCATCTTAAAGAACGAGCATGATTAATGCTTGTGCGAAATTCAGCACTATCTCCTTGACAAACTTCATCCGGGCCAATAATATCCTCAGCTGCCTCTGGTAATGGGTATACTTCAATATAACGTATTATTGAATCAGTGCATTCCTGATATGAATGAGATGCTGAAACAATCAATGTAACTTGATATATGCCAATAGCATCATATGTATGTTCCGGATTTTCAATATTTGAACTATTTCCATCACCAAAATCCCAGAACCAGCTTTCAATATAATCATCAAAGTCAATCCCCTCCGTAAAATCAGCTATTTCCCCAAAGCAATGATCTTGAGGGTTCATTTCAGCTTCCGGAGCAGGAAATACTTCTACCTCTTTAGTTGCCGGCTCACCGTAACCACATTTGTTTGTTCCATAAACAGTAATTTGGTGTGTTCCTGGCTCTTCAAAAAAGTAAGATGTAGTAAAATTTGTCATTGGAGGGTTTATCTCTCCATTAATATACCATGTTAAAGAATCAGAATAAATTATTGGGTTAGTTTCATATATGGCATGAGTTTGTTCACAAACTTCATCTAAACCAATAATTTCATTTGCATCTTCCGGAAAAGGAGCTACTTCAATTATATCGGAAATGGAATCTCTGCACTGGTCGTATGAAGATAGAACAACTAGGTTTACAAGAAAATCTCCATAATTATCATAAATATGTTCCGGGTCAGGCTCATTAGAAGTATTTCCATCTCCAAAATCCCAATACCAA
>SL_3KL_010_SEDDRAFT_10001967_pt1 | contig 18812 bp, 16 predicted proteins | sample SodLakKL_010_SED_2_FD_10381 | JGI IMG/M metagenome (IMG submission 10381) | reverse complement strand
GGCCCGCTTTTTGTACCCGGAGGAAGTGATCTTGTCCCAAATGCAGGCGATTCTGGCGCTGGAAGACGGCAGCACGTTTTCCGGACACGGCTTCGGCGCGCCCGGCTTCAGCGTCGGCGAGGTAGTGTTCAATACGGCCATGACCGGATACCAGGAAATACTGACCGATCCCAGCTATGCCGGTCAGCTGGTGACGTTGACAGCCTCCCACGTCGGTAATACCGGCATCAATCCGGTCGACGTCGAGTCGAAACAGGTGCATGCCGCCGGGCTGATCATTCGACACTATCCGCGTCGCCACAGCTCCTGGCGTGCCACCCGCTCGCTGGGCGAATGGCTGGCCGAGCAGGGGCGGGTGGCGATCGCCGGTATCGACACGCGCTCACTGACCGCCCTGCTGCGAGAAAAGGGTGCCCAGAACGGGTGCCTGATGGCCGGTGACGACGTCGATCCCGAGGAAGCCGTGCGCCGGGCCCGCGAGTGCGAACCAATGAGCGGACGCGACCTGGCCAGCACGGTCACCTGCGAAACCAGCCACGAGTTCACCGAGGGTACGTTCGATCTTTCGTCGGGAACGTACGGCGGCGGCAGTGCGCGTCATCATGTCGTTTGCTATGACTTCGGCGTCAAGACGAACATCCTGCGCCTGCTCACCGACAATGGGTGCCGTGTCACCGTCGTGCCGGCGACCACGCCGCTGGCCGATGTGCTGGCCATGCGGCCCGACGGCGTGATGCTTTCCAACGGTCCCGGCGACCCGGAGCCCTGTGATTACGCCATCAAGGCGATTCAGGGACTCCTGGACAAGGAGGTCCCGACTTTCGGCATCTGTCTGGGACACCAGTTGCTGGGTCTGGCTGCCGGCGCGCGAAGCGTGAAGATGAAGTTCGGCCACCATGGCGCAAACCACCCGGTCAAGGATCTGGGCACCGGCCAGGTCATGATCACCAGCCAGAACCATGGCTTTGCCGTCGACGAGGATTCGCTGCCCGGTCACGTGATTCCCACCCACCGCTCGCTGTTCGACGGCTCTCTTCAGGGCATCCGTATCAAGGACAAGCCGGCGATGGGCTTCCAGGGCCACCCCGAAGCCAGCCCCGGCCCCCACGACTTGCGGCCGCTGTTTGCACGCTTTGTCGAGATGATGGGAGCGGCCGGGTCGTGAAAGAAGTCAATAACACGAAGCACACGAAGAAGGCACGAAGAAAAAGAAGAGAATCAGAAAGTACCTCCGTGATCTTCGTGCCCTACTTCATGCTCTTCGTGTTCGAGATCTTTGTGAAAAAACGCCACGGAATCAACTCGCATGCCCAAACGCACTGACATCAAATCGATTCTCATCATTGGCGCCGGGCCGATTGTCATCGGTCAGGCCTGCGAGTTCGACTACTCGGGCGTGCAGGCGGTCAAGGCGCTCCGGGAGGAGGGCTTCAAGGTCATCCTGGTCAACTCCAACCCGGCCACCATCATGACCGACCCGGAGATCGCCGATGTGGTTTACATCGAGCCGATCCGCTGGGATGTCGTGCGCGACATCATCGAGAAGGAGCGGCCCGATGCACTGCTGCCGACCATGGGTGGGCAGACCGCATTGAACTGCGCCCTGGATCTCGACCGCGAAGGGGTGCTGGCAGAATTCGGCGTGGAGATGATCGGCGCCTCGAAGAAAGCCATCGACATGGCCGAGGACCGCGAGGAGTTCCGGGAGGCGATGCGTGACATCGGCCTGGAGTCGCCTGAAGCGGAGGTGGCTCACTCTCTCGAGGAAGCCATCGAGATCCAGAAGCGCATCGGCTTTCCGATTATCATCCGGCCTTCCTTCACGCTGGGCGGGTCTGGAGGCGGAATTGCCTACAACCGCGAGGAATTCGTCGAGATCGTCGAGCATGGGCTCGACCTGTCGCCGACCAACGAAGTGCTGCTCGACGAGTCGTTGCTGGGCTGGAAGGAATTCGAGCTCGAGGTGGTGCGTGACAAGGCCGACAACTGCATCATCATCTGCTCGATCGAGAATTTCGATCCCATGGGCGTACACACTGGTGACTCGGTCACCGTCGCGCCGGCGCAGACGCTGACCGACAAGGAGTACCAGGTGCTGCGTGACGCCGCCATTGCCGTGCTGCGCAAGATCGGTGTCGATACCGGCGGCTCCAACGTCCAGTTCGCCGTCAATCCCGAAGACGGTCGCGTGGTGGTGATCGAGATGAACCCGCGGGTTTCGCGCTCCTCGGCACTGGCTTCCAAGGCGACCGGTTTCCCGATCGCCAAGGTCGCGGCCAAGCTGGCGGTCGGATACACCCTCGACGAGCTCGACAACGAGATCACCGGAGGCGCGACCCCGGCATCCTTCGAGCCGACCATCGACTACGTGGTCACCAAGATCCCGCGCTTCGCTTTCGAAAAATTCCCGGCGGCCAACGATCGCCTGACCACGCAGATGAAGTCGGTCGGGGAGGCGATGGCCTTCGGTCGTACCTTCCAGGAGTCCCTTCAGAAGGCCCTGAGGAGCCTGGAAACGGGGCTGACGGGTCTCGACCCCGTCGAGTTCGAGGCCGAGGAGGATGCGCCGACCCTGATCCAGCGCGAACTGCGAGAAGCCGGCTGTGACCGCATGCTCTACGTGGCCGAGGCTTTCCGCCGGGGCATGGAGTTCGAGGAGGTGCACCGACTGTCTCAGATCGATCCGTGGTTCCTCGACCAGGTGCAGGAACTGGTCGAGATCGAGCAGGCCATTCACGACGATGGTATCGCCGCGCTGGATCGTGATCGTCTGCTCGAGCTCAAGCGTTACGGCTTCGCCGATGCACGCATTGCCGAACTGGCGGGAGTCAGCGAGAAGTCGATTCGCAAGCTGCGCGACAGTCACGGTATCCGTCCGGGTTTCCGGCGCGTGGATACCTGTGCCGCGGAGTTCGCGACCACAACCGCCTACATGTACTCGACCTGGGGTGAGCAGTGCGAAGCGGCCGCCAGCGACAAGCGCAAGATCATGGTGCTCGGTGGCGGGCCGAACCGGATCGGGCAGGGCATCGAGTTCGACTATTGCTGTGTGCATGCGGCCATGGCCATGCGTGATCTCGGCTACGAGACCATCATGGTCAACTGCAATCCGGAAACGGTTTCGACCGACTATGACACCTCCGATCGTCTGTACTTCGAGCCGCTGACGCTGGAAAACGTGCTCTCCATCGTCGAGGTCGAGCAGCCGGAAGGGATCATCATCCAGTTCGGCGGCCAGACGCCGCTGAAGCTGGCACGCGATCTGGAAGCGGCCGGTGCGCCGATCATCGGCACCACGCCGGACTGCATCGACCTGGCCGAAGACCGCGAGCGCTTCCAGCGCCTGCTCAATGAACTGGGTCTGAAGCAGCCGCCCAACCGCACCGCGCGCGATCCCGACGAGGCCCTGGTGCTGGCACGCGAGATCGGGTATCCGCTGGTGGTGCGTCCTTCCTACGTGCTGGGCGGGCGTGCGATGGATATCGTTTACGGCGAGGACGAGCTCAACCGTTACATGCGCGAGGCGGTCAAGGTCTCCAACGATTCACCGGTTTTGCTCGACCATTTCCTCGACCACGCCATCGAGGTCGACGTCGATGCCGTCTGTGACGGTGAAAACGTCATCATTGGCGGCGTCATGGAGCATATCGAGGAAGCCGGCGTACATTCCGGCGATTCGTCCTGCAGCCTGCCGACATTTTCCCTGGAAGAAGACTGCATCGAGGAAATCAAGCGCCAGACCCGGCAAATGGCGCTGGGGCTGAACGTCGTCGGGCTGATGAACGTGCAGTTCGCCGTGCGCGAGGGCGAGATCTTCGTGATCGAGGTCAACCCGCGGGCATCGCGTACCGTGCCCTTCGTGTCCAAGGCCACCGGCGTACCGCTGGCCCAGGTCGCGGCCGGATGCATGGTTGGAAGATCACTTAAGGATCAGGGGATTACCAAAGACCTTTCATCTCCTTTCTACTCCATCAAGGAGCCGGTCTACCCGTTCATCAAATTCCCCGGCGTCGATCCGATCCTCGGTCCGGAAATGCGTTCGACCGGCGAAGCCATGGGCGTGGGCCGTTCCTTTGGTTCGGCCGTTGCCCGCGCCCAGCAGGGGGTGAATATCAACATCAAGCACTCCGGCCGTGTCTTTCTGAGCGTGCGCGACAATGACAAGGACCGTCTGCTGCCGGTGGCGAAGGAGCTCATCGAGCGAGGGTTTTCGCTGGTGGCCACCCAGGGAACTTGGAAGTTCCTCGTTGAAAACGGCATCGAGTGTGATTACGTCAACAAGGTGATACAGGGCCGGCCCCATATCGTTGACATGATCAAGAACGACGAGATCGACTATATTGTCAACACCACGGAGGGGCGCCAGGCGATTGCCGATTCATTCTCGATCCGGCGCGAGGCACTGCAGCGCAAGGTCAATTATTCGACCACCATTGCCGGTGCCCGTGCCACGCTGAGGGCGCTGGATCACTGGCATGAGCGGGGCGTGCGCAGCCTCGAAGAACTGCACCGAATCAAGGAGACGGAATGACGACCCAGACACCGCTGACCCGCGTGGGCGCCGAACGTCTGCGCGCGGAGCTCGATCGGCTCAAGAAGCAGGAGCGCCCGGCCGTCATCGAGGCGATCGCCGAGGCGCGGGCACATGGCGACCTGAAGGAGAACGCCGAGTACCATGCCGCGCGCGAACAGCAGGGGTTCATCGAAGGGCGGATCCAGGAACTGGAAGCGGCTCTGAGCAATTCCCGCGTCATCGACATCGCCCAGCTCAATCCGGGCAGCAAGGTCGTGTTCGGGGCGACGGTCACCTTGCTCGAGGAGGTCGACGATGCCGAGGAGGAGACCTGGCAGATCGTTGGAGACCTCGAGGCCGATGTCGGCCAGCGCCGGCTGGCCATCAGTGCGCCACTGGCTCGGGCACTGATCGGAAAGGAAGAGGGCGATGTCGTCGACTTCCAGGCGCCCAGCGGCCGCCGTACCTATGAAATTGTCGAGGTTCGCTACGAATCCTGATGACCGGCATGTGGTGTTCGTGCCCGGCCTTTGCGATCTGTTGCGCGAGGCCGCGCAGGTGCCGCGACCGATCCGTCTGTTGCTGGAGCGAGGCGACGGGCAGGACCTCGACCCCGCGACCTGCCATTCCCGGTTGTTGTTTGGTCAGGCACTCCCCGCGGCCGCGTTGAGCCGCTGCTTCGATCGGCCCGACGACACCTCCGGAACGTGGCTGCGCGCCGACCCGGTGGGTTTGACACCGGATCTTGGCGCTGTATGGCTCGAGTCGCAGGCAGGACTGCCCCCCGATTCGGCTGCTGCCCGTGAGCTGGTGGAGCGATTTGCCGAAGAAGGCATGAGGCTGGATCTGTGCGGCTCGGGCCGTGGTTACCTGGCCTTGCAGGACGAACCTGAATGCCGATTCTCTCCGCCCTGGCAGCTGGCCGGTGAAAGCATGGACCGGGTCTGGCCCGAAGGTCCCGATGCGCTTTACTGGCGGCACCTGCTCAACGAGACCCAGATGATTCTTCACCAGCACCGCCAGTCGAATACAGATCTGCCCGGCAGCCTGTGGTTCTGGGGCGCGGGAAGCCTGCCGGCTGCCGTTGTGCCCGGGCGTGTGCGAGGCGTGCATGCGACCAGTCCGGAATTACAGGGGGCGGCGCTCTGGGCAGGTCTCGAAGTCGTCCAGTCCTGCCCGGATGCCGGCCTGTCAGCGGGGGCGCTGGTGGAGTGGCGTCCCGATCATGCACTGAGTGCCGATGACAACCTGGCGCGACTGGCTGAACTGCTCGGTGCTGCCGTGAGGCGGTTGCGTTTCAGCCGCACTTTGCGGGAGCTGGAACTGGCCGGCGAGCACCGCGCATGGCGCCTGTCCACGTTGCGCGCCTGGAGGCCCTGGTGAGCATCCGCCGGGTGCGTATCCAGCGTCGCGCGAGGCCGGCGCATGTTCTGGACAGCCTGCATCCGGTGGTGTCCCGGGTTCTGGCGATGCGGGGCCTCGACTCGCCGCCCGACTATTCGCTCAGACAACTGTTGCCCCCGCGGCTCGGCGGCATGGAACGAGCCTGCGAGTTACTGATAGCGGCAATATCGGACGATGCGCGCATTTGCGTGGTCGGAGACTTCGATGCCGATGGTGCGACCGGCACGGCGCTGGCGGTTCACGGACTGCGGGCCCTGGGAGCAAGGCATGTCGATTGGCTGGTGCCGGATCGCTTCCGCCACGGTTATGGCCTGAGTAGCGAGCTGGTGGCTGAACTGGAGCAGCCGTTGCCTGACGTGCTGGTCACCGTTGACCAGGGCGTCAGTTCGCATGCCGGCATCGCCCGCGCCCGTGAGATGGGCATTCAGGTCATCGTCACCGATCATCACTTGCCCGGTGAGTCATTGCCGCCGGCAGAAGCGATCATCAACCCCAATCTTTCCGGCGAGGACTTTCCGTCCGGCTGCCTGGCCGGGGTCGGCGTCATGTTCTACCTGCTCATGGGGCTGCGCACCCGCATGCGCGAGGCGGGGTTTTTTGATCGCGGGCGAGAACCGCGGCTGGTTCAGTGGCTTGACCTCGTCGCCCTGGGGACGGTGGCCGATCTGGTGGTGCTGGACGAGAACAACCGCCGTTTGGTTCACCACGGGCTGATGCGCATTCGTGCCGGGCAATGTCTGCCGGGGGTACGCGCCTTGCTGGAAGTGGCCGGGCGCAACCTGCGTCATGTTCAGGCCGCCGATCTCGGTTTCGCCGCCGCTCCGCGTCTCAATGCCGCCGGGCGGCTAGACGACATGAGAGTCGGTGTGCGTTGTCTGCTGGCGAGCACCGAAACCAGTGCGCGTGACCTGGCCGCCGAGCTCGATGCACTCAACCGGGAACGACAGAGCCTTCAGCAGGAAATGCAGGAAACGGCCGAACAACAGGCACAGGAGCTCGCCGATGGCCTGGATGGTGAACTGCCGGGGCTGTGCGTATTCGACTCGCGGTGGCACCAGGGCGTGGTCGGGCTGGTGGCCGGACGCCTGATGGAACGCCTGCAAAGGCCTGTGTTCGCCTTTGCTCCGGCTGAAGAGGGTGCCGATGAACTGAAGGGTTCCGGACGTGGGCCCGACGGCCTGCACCTGCGGGATCTACTGGTCGATATCGATGCCCGACAGCCCGGGCTGATCAAGCGCTTTGGTGGTCACGCGCGTGCTGCCGGTCTGTCGATCGAGAAGAACCGTTTCGAAGACTTCAGAAGGACTTTCGACGAACACGTTCAGAATATTGAATTTCCAGGTGAAACGGTGAGTACGGACGGTGAGTTGAGTGGTGATGAGCTGTCGCTTGAAACCGCCGAAGCCCTGGCGGATGCCGGCCCCTGGGGGCAGGGTTGGCCGGAACCGCTGTTCGACGGAAGATTCCGTGTGCTGGAGCGTCGCGTGGTCGGCGAAAAGCATCTCAAGCTGAGACTCTCACCGGGCGGCCAGGGGCCGGTCATCGATGCCATCGCCTTTCGTGCCGGTCACCTGTGTCACCGGGATCTGCCCGATCCCCTGCACGTGGTCTACAGCCTGGAAGTCAATCGTTGGCAGGGCAGGGTCATGCCACAGCTCAATATCCGCTACCTGGTGGACGAAACCGGCACGGCGAACGATTGAGTGGGGCCGTGCCGGCCTGGAGATCAGGCGCCGTCGACTGTGCGCGTGATCTGATCAATGTCTCCGCGCGTGACGTTCTTGGCGACCTCATGGTCGATGACACGCCGGGTATCCTCGTCCATGCATTTACGCAAAACCCCCAGGAACCTGGGGTCGGCGACCAGCACGAGTGAGGAGTAGTTGCCGGCCAGCCGTCCCTCGCGCAGGCGATGGGCAATATCGCGGGCGAAGACCTGGGACTCGACGACCTTGGGGTCGGTGGGTTCTTCATTGGCGCTCTCTCCCGGCGTGCGCGACTCGTGAACCAGTCCGGGACGATCGCTCACGAGGTCCTGGCGGTGCAGGCGGGATTCGGGATGGACAAGGGTTTCCAGTTCCTCCAGTGGGCTGAATTTCTTGTTACGGGAAAAAATGCGTGCCTTGGCCGAATCGGCTACCACGACCCAGTATGTGGACATGCGAACTGACCTCCGGTATCGAGTTGAATTGCATCTCCACTCTAGCAAGTTTTGGTGACGGCGGTTGCGGCATGCATAGGTGTATTCGAATCATCGGGCATTCCCATGCATTCCCCGAATTTGTGGTGGTCGACGCCCAGGAATCGGTACAATGCGGCTCTTTCGTCACAAGACTGGAACGATTGCAATGGAACAGACTTCGCTGAAGAACCTTTTGGACGACCTGGAGCGCCGTGTGCGGGCGCTGAGGGGGTATCTTTGACTACGATGTCAAGGTAGAACGACTCGAAGAGGTCGATCGCGAACTCGAGGATCCGAATGTCTGGAACGATCCGGACCACGCGCAGGCGCTGGGCAAGGAACGCTCCGATCTCGACCGCTCGGTGAGTGCCCAGAACGCGGTCATCGAAGGCGTCGGTGACGCTTCCGAATTGCTGGAATTGGCCCTGGCCGAGGAGGACGAGGAGACGCTCGCCAGCGTCGGTGCCGATCTCGAAAGCCTGGAGAAGCAGGTTGCCGACCTGGAATTCCAGCGCATGTTTTCCGGCGAGATGGACGATCGTCCCTGTTTCATCGACATCCAGGCCGGATCCGGTGGCACCGAGGCGCAGGACTGGGCCGAGATGCTGTTGCGCATGTACCTGCGCTGGGCCGAGCGTCGCGGCTGGAAGTCCGAACTCATCGAAGTGTCGGAAGGCGATGTGGCCGGCATCAAGAGTGCAACGATTCGGGTCGAAGGCGATTATGCATTTGGATGGTGTCGAACCGAAACCGGAGTGCACCGGCTGGTGCGCAAGTCGCCGTTCGATTCGGGCAATCGCCGGCACACCTCGTTCGCCAGCGTGTTCGTCTCGCCGGAGATCGACGACAACATCGAAATCGAGGTCGACCCGTCGGACCTGCGCATCGATGTCTACCGCGCCTCGGGTGCGGGTGGCCAGCACGTCAACCGGACCGAGTCGGCCGTGCGCATCACGCATGAGCCGACCGGCATCGTGGTGCAGTGCCAGACCGACCGATCGCAACACAAGAACAAGGATCGGGCGATGAAGCAGTTGCGCGCCAAGCTCTACGAGCTCGAGCTGCAAAAGCAGCAGGAGAAGGCGCAGGCGGCCGAGGACGAGAAGGCCGATATCGGGTGGGGCAGTCAGATCCGCAATTACGTGCTCGACCAGTCGCGCATCAAGGATTTGCGTACCGGTATCGAGCGTTCCGACACCCAGAAGGTGCTCGACGGAGACCTCGACGAATTTGCCGCCGCCCAGCTGCAGGCCGGCCTGGAGTAGTGCGTGCGGTACAGGTTTCGGCTTGAAAGCTTTGAACACGAAGGGCACGAAGGAGCGCACGAAGGACACGAAGAAAGGGAAGTCGGATGGACAATGAGCAGTGGATTGCACAAAAGCCTGAAGTTTTTACTTCGTGTGCTTCGTGCCATTCTTCGTGCACTTCGTGTTAGCCGCTTTTCAGAACCCGTGTGTGGTGTCCTCCATGCTCTTGAATCGACTTTGAGCTCAGCAGGAATTGGATATGACCAGAAAAGGAACGGATCAGGCGCCAGAGGTGGACGAGAACCGCCTGATTGCCGAGCGGCGTGAGAAGCTCAATGCATTGCGCGAGCAGGGCGAGGCCTTTCCCAACGACTTTCGGGTGACGGTGACGGCCACCGACCTGCTCGATCGGTTCGAGGATGTCGAGCGCTGGGACCAGGAGGCATTGGAAGCGCTGGACGATAGCTTCAGCCTGGCCGGCCGCATCATGAGTCGCCGCATCATGGGCAAGGCCAGCTTTGTCCACATCCAGGACGGCTCGGGTGCTCGCATCCAGCTCTACCTCAGGCGCGACGATCTGCCCGAAGGTGTGTACCAGGCCTTCAAGCAGTGGGATATCGGTGACATCGTCGGCGTGACCGGCACCCTGATGCGGACCCGTACCGGCGAGCTCAGCGTCCAGGCCAGTCAACTCAGGCTGCTGACCAAGTCCCTGCGCCCGCTGCCGGAGAAGTGGCACGGACTGACCGATCAGGAAACCCGCTATCGCCAGCGCTACGTCGACCTGATCGTCAACCCGGAGGTGCGCGAGACCTTTGTCCGACGTACGTTGATCGTTCGCGCGATTCGCCGCTACTTCGACAGCCGCGATTTCCTCGAGGTCGAAACCCCGATGATGCATCACATTCCTGGTGGAGCCACCGCCAGGCCTTTCGTGACGCACCACAACGCACTCGATCTCGATCTCTACCTGCGTGTGGCGCCGGAGCTTCACCTCAAGCGCCTGCTGGTCGGCGGGCTGGAGAAGGTCTATGAGATCAACCGCAATTTCCGCAACGAGGGCGTATCGACTCGGCACAATCCCGAGTTCACCATGCTCGAGTACTACTGGGCGCATGCTGATTACAACGACCTCATCGCTCTGACCCAGGACCTGCTCAACACGGTGGTCAGCGAACTGCCGGGAATGAGCGACGGCAAGGTGAAATACCAGGGCGAGACGATTGATTTAAGCGGCCAGTATGCCCGTGTGCGGGTCGCCGATGCAGTGGTTGAACACTACGACGACATCGATGCCGGTGATATCAAGAACGCCGGGAAACTGCGCGCGGTGTGCCGTGCCAACGATATCCACGTCGAGGACAACTGGGGCTGGGGACGGTTGCTGATGGAATTGTTCGAGGAGCGTATCGAGCACACCCTGATCCAGCCGACCTTTGTGGTCGATTACCCAATCGAGGTTTCGCCTCTGTCGCGCCGCAACGATGAGGATCCGGACTTTGCCGACCGCTTCGAACTGATCGTGGCCGGGCGTGAAATCGCCAACGGCTTCTCCGAACTCAACGACCCCGAAGACCAGGCCGAACGTTTCCTGGCCCAGGTGGAGGCCCGTGATGCTGGCGATGCCGAAGCCATGCACTTCGACCGGGACTACATCCGTGCGCTTGAATACGGCATGCCGCCGGCGGCCGGCGAGGGCATCGGCATCGATCGGCTGGTGATGCTGTTGACCGACTCGCCGTCGATCCGCGACGTGCTGCTGTTCCCCTANCTGCGGCCGGAAGATTGAAACCCGGTTGAGGCTGGGCTGTAACCGCAGGNGCGATGGCAATGACTGGAGCAGAGGCGCATCATGCGCGAAGTCGATAGCTACCACGACATTTTCTCTGCACGCGGTGAGCGCTACCATCGTGCCATGCTGGAATGGCCGCAAGCGCGCAGTGAGGAACTGCAGTTGCTGCCGCAGCGGTTGCGGGTGAGCGACGGTGAATTGTTGATCGATGCGCCGGCCGGTGGCGGCTACGTCGCCAGGCACCTGTCCCCGGGCATTCGCTACCTGGCCGTGGATCCGGTAGGTGAATTCTTCCGTCGTTGTCCCGGAGAGCAAGGCCGCGATCGCTTTCATTGTCCGCTCGACGCGATCACGCTACCCGATGCAACAGCCGATGTGGTTGCCAGCCTGGCCGGCCTGCATCACGAAACCCGATTGCCGGCCGTTCTGGGCGAGTTTCACCGCTTGCTCCGGCCCGGCGGACGGCTGGGAATCGCCGAAGTCGCCGCCGGCAGCGCGCCGGCCCGGTTCCTCAACGAGTTTGTCGATACCCACAACAGTCTCGGCCACGACGGGCATTTCTTCGACGACGGTGTGATCGGCTTGCTGGAAGCGGCCGGGCTGGTCGATGTCTCCCTGGAAATCGTGCCACTGGAGTGGTGCTTTCCCGATCCTGCGGCCATGGCGGAGTTCACCAAGGCCCTGTTCGGCATGGACCGGGCTGGCGACGAGCAAATTATTCACGGTATCGACTCCCTGTTGGGCACGAGGCTGCTTGATGACGGCAGTGTCGCCATGCGCTGGGAGTTGCTGATCGTCATCGCCCGCAAACCGGACTGAGAATCGGAAGTTCTGGATGAACATCCTCCGCACATTCATGTTTTCCGGATACAACCGCCTTGGGCCTTGTCCGCTGCACCATTACCATCTGGGCCTTGACGAGGTCGAGTGGCAGGCCCTGAGGAGCAAAGACTCGGGATTGATCCGCAGGCTGGAACAGGTGGAAGCGCTGGTTGGCGCCTCGACCGGTACTTTTGCGCGAAATCCGGCCCGCAGTGAAGATCTGGTCGGAGAGGCTTTTGCCAGGCTGGCGCTGGCACTGCAGCGCGCTGCCGGTCACCGGGTCGACCGGTTCGGTATTGATGCCTGCGAGTTGAAACGGCAGACACGTCCCTGGTTCGAGTACGATCACCCCGACAGCGGTCATGCTGCTGCCGAGCTGGCTGCCGAAGCCGTGCGACGCTTGCTCGCTGGCGCCGAGTTGCGTGACTGGCTGAACGATACGCTGACACCCTACGTGCAAGGGCATGCGCCACTGGCCACACCCGCGGATACCAGGGCCATCATCGATGCAGCCATGGATCGCGGTATTCCACGCTTGCGCATGGATCGACCGCCCACCGAGCCGGTTCAAGGTGATTTTCGCTTGCGGGCACACTCCCTGCTTCGCCTGGGGCAGGGCAGTCAGCAGCACACCGTCGACGGTACCTTCTGCGTCAGTCGCTCCGAACCGGTGTTCGGTCTTGTGCGGGATCGAGAGGCCCGACTGCGGGCATTGGCAGCACTGGATCTGCCAGTCCCATCGGCCTTGCCGGATGCCGGCTGGTGTCTGAGCGAATCACGTGCGGCACGTGCCTTTCGGCGCATCGGCCGACCGGTAGCCGTTCGGCCCGTTGGCAACCTGGCCGGCCGGGTGACCGCGCTGGCTGTCGATAGCGAGGAGGCCGTCCGTGCCGCCGCGCGTTCCGCATTGCGTTACGGGAAGCAAGTGCTGGTCGAGCCCTTCGTTTCCGGCGGCCAATGGTTGTTGTTGGTCGCCGGCGGTCAGTGCCGGGCCGTTCTGGCTCGATGCAGTGAGGTGGGCGGGGAGTTCAGCGTTGCCGATCCACAGCAGCTCGACGCGTCTGTCAGGGACCAGGCCGAGCGAATTGCCGCCCGGCTCGATGTCGGCATGCTGGCCGTGCAGGTCGCCGCAGACGATCTCGGGCGTCCACTTGCCGAAACGGGAGGTGCGATAGTCGATGTCGACCTGGCGCCTCGCCTGGATCGCTTCTTCGAAGCCGACGACCCACTACTGCGAAGTCTGGCCGGGGATTTTGTCGACTGGCTTTTCCCCGAACCGGAGCGATCTCGGGTGCCGGTGATCTCGGTAACCGGCACCAACGGCAAGACCACCACGGCGAGGATGTTGCACTGGATCATGCAGCGGACCGATCGACGATCGGCCCTGGCCTGTTCCGATGGCTCCTTCATCGGAGCCAACGAAATATCGGATACCGAGGACGGACACCTGATCGGACACCTGAGGGTCCTTGATCATCCGGAGACCGAACTGGCCGTGCTCGAGTCCACCCGCGGCAGCGCCGGGAGCACCGGCCTGGGCTTCGAGCGTTGTCGCGTCGGTATCTGCCTCAATGTCAGCGAAGACCACCTCGACGATGAGCTGGCCATCGCCTCGGTCGAGGAAATGGCGCGCATCAAGCGCAGTATTCTGGAAGCTTCCGAGGATGCCGTGGTGCTCAATGCCGACAACCGGCATTGCCTGGACATGCTGCCTGCCCTGCATGGGCGCCGGATCGGACTGGTGTCATGCCGGCAGTCGGCAGGTGATTTGACGGGAGCCGTGGGGGAGGGCGGTGCTGTCGCCCTGCTCGAATCATCAGAGTGCCGCGACTGGCTGGTCGTGTACGAACACGACCGTGCCATTCCGGTGATCGCGGTTGAAGATGTGCCGGTCTGCCATGGCGGGCGTGCTGTCCATAATGTCAGCAATGCCCTGCATGCCGTCCTCGCCGCGCATTTCATGGGAGTGTCGTCGGAAGTCATCGCGGCCGGCCTGCGCGAGCTGGACACCTCGTTCGAGACCCACTTCGGTCGGCTTAATCGTGTCGAGGGGCTGCCGTTCGAACTGATCATCGATTATGCGCACAACCCGGATGGCATGGCTCATCTCGTGGAGTTTGTCAGACGCACTCCGGTGGAAGGGCGCCGAATTCTCAATTTTTCCTGTTCGGCTGGCAATACCAATGATTTCATCCGGCGCGTCGGGCGTGCCGCCGCCGGCAGCTTCGAGCTTTATGTCTGTAAGGAATTTGCCAATCTGTACCGACGTGAACCAGGTGAGGTTTGTGCCCTGCTCTGCGAAGGGCTGCTCGAAGGCGGCGTGCGAAGTGAGTCGATCGTCTCGATCAATGAAGAGTTTGAGTCGGTGCGCCAGACGCTCCAGCTGGCATGCCCGGGAGACCTGGTGGTGATTGTTGCCGGAAAACGAAAGCGGGCGATCTACGGGATGATTCAGGAACTGTTTCCTGAACGAGAGCCGTGAGCCGGACTCGTTCGAGCGCTGCAAGTTTGGTTCACCCGATCTCTGGCAGAATGCAGGCATGACTCAATTCAAGTTGACTGTCGCCATCCTGATGCTCATGCTGCTCGGCATGGGTACTTCACATGCCGGCCTGGAGCTTGTCGATCGCGTTGACCTGGAGCGCTACCAGGGACGCTGGTATGAAGTTGCGCGCCTGCCCAATCGGTTCCAGCGCCAGTGCGCTTCGAACGTGACTGCCGACTACCGTCTTCGCGAGGACGGTCGCATCGATGTCACCAACCGCTGTCGCCGTGAGAACGGCAGCTACGCCGAAGCTGACGGTGTGGCCAGGCAGGCTGATCCGGACGGATCCGAGGCAGCCCTGGAAGTCCGCTTTGCGCCACGCTGGCTGTCCTTCCTGCCCTTCGTGTGGGGCGATTACCGCGTCATTGCGCTGGACGAAGACTACCAGTATGCGATGGTCGGCAGCGAAAACCGTCGTTATCTGTGGGTGCTGGCCCGCACACCGGGCCTTTCCGACGACCGGCTGCGGGGGTTGCTGGAAATGGCCCGTGCGCAGGGTTTCGAGACCGACGACCTGATTCTGACCCGTCATGAGAGCGACTGATGTCGTCGTCGTGGGTGCCGGCTGGGCCGGTCTGACCGCGGCCAGTCACCTAGCGGCACGTGGTGTCTCCGTCACGATCGTGGAAAAGGCGCGCGGCCCCGGCGGGCGCAGTTCCACGCGGCGGGAGGGAGTGTTTGCCTTTGACCACGGGGCACAGTACTTCACTGCCCGCAGCGAAGCTTTCCGGCGCCGGATCGAGGCCTGGGAAGGAGCGGGGCTGGTGGCGGAATGGCGTCCCCGGCTTCGGGTATTCGGTCCGCGTCCGGACAGCGGCAATGGTGCACCCGACCGTCGGCTGGTCGCGTTACCAGGCATGAATGGTCTGCTCCGGCGCTTCGCCGAGGGACTGGATTGCCGCTACTCCAGTCGTGTCGTCAGTGTCCGATTCGACAGTCACTGGCAGGTTGAACTCGAAGACGATTCGAAACTGGAGTCAAAGGCGTTGTTGTTGACCGCGCCCCCGCGACAGGCGGCGACCCTGCTGGGCCCCGATCATCTGCTGCACGCACAACTTGAGGGCGTCGAGATGCGCCCGTGCTGGGCCCTGATGCTGGGGTACGAGAATACCGTTCGCACCGACTTCGATGCCGCATTCGTCAACCAGGGTGGACTGGCCTGGATTGCCCGCAACTGCACCAAGCCACAACGGGGAAGTGCAGAGAGTTGGGTGGTGCATGCCAACGCGGGCTGGTCGTCGTCAAGGATCGAGCAAGATCCCGAACGCATTGCCGACTGCATGCTCGGGGAGTTGCGTGATATCGAACCCGCCTTTGCCGACGATCCGGTGGTGCGGCGTGCGCATCGGTGGCGCTATGCCCTGGCCGATCATCCGTTGAGTGCGGGATGCCTGTTGGACGGGGCCTCCCGCCTGGCCGTGGCCGGTGACTGGTGCAGCGGCAGCCGCATCGAGGGTGCGTGGAGTAGTGGCGTAGCGGCGGGGCGCCGACTCGAAGCCCTGCTGTAACAGTGGCAGGTTCGGTCGGCCGGGGGATCAGGCCTGGCCGGCCAGCGGTGCGGCGGTTTCGTGCAGTCTGAGTTCGATGCGACCTTCGGCATCGCGGGCGATGGTCATCATGGCGATGCCGGCTTCATCGACGCGCACGGCGCTGCCTTCGGAATGCCAGTCACCGAGAACGACGCGCTGGCAATGGCGGTTGTCGATCTCGATGTCGTGGATTGCGCGGCGATGGGTGTGGCCGTGAATGATTCGACGAATGTCGTGTTCCCGGAAACAATCGGCCACCGCCTTCTCGTTGACGTCCATGATCATCTGCCCGGTGCGTCCGGTATGCAGCTTGCTGCGCCAGCGCGCGAGCCGCGCCAGTGATTTGCGGATCCAGACCGGGTACGACAGCATGCGGCGCTGCCACTCGGGATCGCGCGCTTTGCGGCGAAACCGCTGGTAGGAGATGTCGTCGGTACACAGCGTGTCGCCGTGCATCAAAACGGCTTCAATCCCGTACTCTTTGAACCTCCAGGGCTCTTCCAGTGCCTGCATCCCGGACAGGCGGCAATAGTCATCGCCGACCAGGAAGTCCCGGTTGCCGCAGATGAAACGGATATCGACTCCGTGGGTGGCCAGCCTGGTCAGCGCCTCGGCAACTTCGCGCTCCATTGCGCCAATGCCGTCGTCGCCGATCCATGCCTCGAACAGGTCACCGAGAATGTAAAGCGCCCGGGCCGCCCGCGCCGGCCCGTCGAGAAAGTCGACGAACAGGCGCGTGGTTTCCGGGCGCTCCGGATCCAGATGCAGATCCGAAATCAGGTAGACGGGAAGCGCGGTACTCAGGGCAGTTCGACCCGTTCCAGGATGACCGGTTCTTCGGGCACGTCGCGGTGGAAGCCCTGAACGCCGGTCGAGACCGCGCGAATGCTGTCAAGCACGTCCATGCCATCGGTGACGCGGCCGAACACTGCATAGCCCCAGGCCTGGCCGGACTGCTTGCCCCGGTGGTTGAGGAAGTCGTTGTCGGCCACGTTGATGAAGAACTGCGAGGTGGCCGAGTGCGGATCATTGGTCCGAGCCATGGCCAGGGTGCCGCGTTCGTTCTTCAGGCCGTTGTCGGCTTCGTTCTCGATCGGTTCGCGGGTTTCCTTCTGGTTGAATTCAGTATCGAACCCGCCGCCCTGGATCATGAAATTGTCAATCACGCGGTGGAACAGGGTGTCGTCGTAGTGCCCGTCACGAGCATACTGAAGGAAATTCTCGACACTCTTGGGTGCTTCGTTCTCGAACAGTTCAACGGTGATGGTGCCGTGGTTGGTATGCAGGATCACGTTGGGATTCTCCGATTGTGCAGGGTCGTCGGCCGCGACCAGCATGGGCAGGGCCAGCAGTAGTGTGGTCAGGATACGCATGGTCTTTCGCATGCTCCTCGTGTTGTGCGGGTTTGGGGAGGCCAATGATACTGGGTTGAACGATGGAATGTCAGTTCGAGAAGTCGTAGGGCGGGCGGTGGACACCGTGCTCGGTAACGATGCAGTCGATCAAGCCTGCCGGGGTGACATCGAATACGGGGTTCCAGGCATCGAATCCGCCCGGCGGTTGATCCAGACCGGCTGCGTGCCAGATCTCGGACGGATCACGCTGTTCGATGGCGATGCCTTCCCCGGTCGCCATGTACGGGTCGACGGTCGAGGAGGGGGCGACCACCATGAAACGCACGTTGAAATGGCGTGCGATGACGGCCAGCGAGCAGGTGCCGATCTTGTTGGCCACGTCGCCGTTGGCGGCGATGCGGTCGGCGCCGGTGACGACCCACTGGACCTGGCCGGAAGACATCAGGGCCGCGGCCGCGCCCTCGACGACCACCTTGAAAGGAATGCCCTGGCGGGCCAGTTCCCAGGCAGTCAGGCGCGATCCCTGCAGCCAGGGGCGGGTTTCGTCGGCAAAGATGCGATCGACGCGACCGGCTTGATAACCGGCAACAATCACGCCCAGGGCGGTTCCTATGCCCCCGGTGGCCAGGGCACCGGTGTTGCAGTGGGTGAGGATGCCAGAGCCGGCATCCAATAGCGCGCTGCCCGCTTCGGCCATTGCTCGGTTGGCGCTGACGTCCTCGGCGTGTATGGCGCGGGCTTCCGCCTCCAGGGCACCAACGTCGAGTCGACCCGTGGTCTCGGCCTTGCGGCGCATGCGTGCGGTCGCCCAGGCAAGGTTGACCGCCGTCGGGCGGGACCGGTCGAGTCGTTCCAGATCCAATCGCCAGGCGCTGATGTCGTCGCCTCGCTGTCTTGCCGCTATCGCGGCGCCGAACGCGGCAGTGATGCCGATTGCCGGCGCACCGCGAACGACGAGATCGGTGATCGCCCGGGCGACCTGGTCGACCGTATCCAGCGCCAGCCAGCGTTCTTCGGTCGGAAGCCGGCGCTGGTCGAGGAGGTGGAGGACGCCCTCCTCGAAGCGGATCGGGCTGAAGTCCGGGTCGGTTCTGCGCACGCGTGTTGTCATGGACCTCATTCTAACCCCACCAGGGCTTCGCTGACGCCAGCGAAACCAGTAAACGCCGGCCATTTCTGGGCAGAGCCGAGACTGCCTCGAAAGGCCTCGCTGTGGTAAAATTTCACGCTTGTTGCGCCCGGATTGGCAGGATTAGTCGCGTTTCCGGGAAGAAGTATAAAAATCACTTTGAATCAGGCGCTTGCGCGGCGCCGGATCAGTCACAGACAGGATTTCCCCGATGGCGGAAATGGCACGTGAAGTGCTCCAGGTGAACCTGGAAGACGAGATGCGTCAGTCCTACCTCGATTACGCCATGAGCGT
>SL_3KL_010_SEDDRAFT_10001966_pt1 | contig 18824 bp, 15 predicted proteins | sample SodLakKL_010_SED_2_FD_10381 | JGI IMG/M metagenome (IMG submission 10381) | reverse complement strand
TGTACCCGGGAAGGGACTCGAACCCTTACGACATCGCTGCCATCGGATTTTGAGTCCGACGCGTCTACCAATTCCGCCACCCGGGCAAAAATTTTAAATTACTGCACTGCAGTATGTTTGCACACCTGTAAAAAGCCGTTAGTTGCAAACATTGAGCTCCAAATGTTATAAAAGAACATTAATTCTTTAATCAAATAAAAGATACAACATTACGAATTACTTCTTCAATGAAGTTTGGGTTTTTATTACCGTTAAAAAAATTAAATCGGAATCTAAAAAGACCCAAATAAAAGAGAGAATAAATTTTATATATCAATATTTGATGTCATGAATTGTACAATCAGACTAAAGAATGACAGCAAGCCGTCACATGCCCTTCTTAGCTTGATGTTATCATTAACTGTTAAACAGTGCCGATTCACTGATGCTATCATCAAGATGGGCGAGCTTATTGCTGGCATCAAGCATGCAATAAAAAATTTAAAATTAATTTTATTGAAGCACACTCATCAAAATCCTGCCGTACTGTGATGGAGAATCTCGACCCTCTATTTTAATCAACATATCAGGCATTTTAATTGATGGTATTCGAATTATCGAACGTTGCACAGTTTGCAGGTAAACAACTAACTATAAGAATAGCTTCATTTTCTGATCCAAATTTTCATGAATTACACCATCAAGCTATTTCGATTTACGGCTGTTTGGTTTGAATGCTTCCGAATCTAATATTGTTTCGCAGTCTAAGGAACTATAACCAACCAAATATACTCTTGAACATTTCATTGCTAATTATCGTGACAGGGCTGCTTTTATTTGCTTCTGAATCCATATTCGAACCTATACATAAGGACAAAAATATTCAGGATGGTGCGGAGATCACCATTATTGATTTCAGTAACACATCCGCTGCTAACTGGCAGATTGTGAATGACAGTGTAATGGGAGGCATTTCCCGAAGCACGCTTGAACTGCATGATAAGGGTTACGCCCTGTTTAGCGGATCGGTTTCACTGGAAAATAACGGCGGGTTTGCATCTGTACGTACTCAGGCTCGTGCTCCGGCCGATTTATCAGAATTTGAGGGGTTATCTGTTCGTGTATTAGGGGATGGTAAAATTTACAGCCTGAGGTTAAAGACGGTGAAAAACGGGCGCATAGCCCGCTACTCTTTCGAAACTCGTTTTGACACTGTACACGGTGAGTGGCAAACTCATAAACTTCCATTTAGTGAGTTTAAACCGGTCTTCAGAGGAAGGGATGTAAGCGGTAACCCTGAATTAAATACGGATTCGATAATCGAGCTTGGATTCATGATAAAGGACGGTCAGGATGGGCCCTTTAGCCTCGGTGTACACAGTATCAGTGTCTATCGATAATACCTGTTCTTGAATTTTTTGAAAAATATTGTTGAGATTTTTGGGTCATAGCATATCAAGGGTAGATATCACATAATAGATAAAGACAGTAAGAAAAATGGACGGCAATTTGTCTATTTTAACTTGAATTTCCTTATTTATCCCTCGCGGCTCGATAAAAGATTTTGGAAAATGATTTTGAGGCTTAAAAAAAGGGGCGTGAAATTGCAAAAACATAATCGATATTGTGTCATACCGGCTCCCAATCTTCCGTAGTGACAGACTGACATCTCCTGCCAAAATCCGAATTCCTGACTTGATCACGAACCTCCAAACGTAGTTTCAGGATTTCTCAGTGCAAAGAGTCGCCCATGTCGGGGTAAGAGATAACGCCCTTTTTGAACTACAAACATCACCAAATTCAACGGTCTTATATCGAGTTTACGTTTTTTCATGTTTTTGGATATTGCTTATCAAATCTTTTCTATTCAAAAGCAGACACTTAATTTTAAAGCTATTGAATGGTTGACAGGCTCCCTTGGTTGTGTTAAAATAAATGTAGAAGAGATCACTTCAGTTTGGGCTGGCTTTTTACTTTATAATCTTAACAGTTACAAAAAAAATTGATTATGGAAATTTTGATGATAGCTTTAAAACTTATCGTTGGTTTAAGTATTCTGAACGTATGGCTTATACGTTCGAAAAAGTCCACAGCCTGGAGGGGCGGGGATGCAAATAATATCACAGAGGAGTTTAAGAATTATGGACTGCCTGTATGGTTCATGTATTTGGTAGGCACGGTTAAAGTCGGTTTGGCTATTCTTCTGATCGCCTCCATTTTTTATCCTCAGGTTGAGGCCGTAGCTGCTTACGGTATTGCTTTTCTAATGCTGGGTGCCGTATCGATGCATATAAAGATCAGTGATCCGCTTAAAAAATCACTGCCTGCTTTTACATTCCTGGTACTTTCTCTTGTGATAGGAATTCTGTAAAATTTCAATACTTCAGCGAAAGTTCGATTACTTTTTTTAGTTGAATTCAATGCATCTATTTTTTCTGAGACACTGGGAAAATACACGATCGAGTGTATTTGAGTAATTCTGCTATTCATAATGAATATCAGAGTCCTTGTGGTTTTTTGGCTGTCAAAACCAGTGGTTTTTAAAATTCAATTCACATTTTTATCCAACTCAGGCTAAAGCAGTTGATAAAATCCAATGGTCAGCCATCCGTTGATCAGCATGAAAATGATGGATGGCAGAGACTGAACAAAGCTGTCTTTTATCTTTATTCGAACGATGAACGCCACAAGCATCATAATGGTAAAGCCGGCAGAGGCCAGTACACCTATAAGCGGAAAGATAAATCCTGCCAGCAGGCCGGCCGATCCCAGAATCTGAAGAATACCTGTCAGCTTTCGCTGCGGATCGGTCATACCGAATCGCTTAAATTCTTCTATCATCCACTCTGAGTTTAAAGACTGAATTCCATAAAAAAGGAAAAACAAAGCATTCAGAGTCAAACCAAATTGAAATATGTTGCTCAAACGGCTTTAGTTTAAAGTTTTTGGAATAGCAGTATGCTTTCTATTTACGGGCTTTAGTAAATCTGAATACCGTAGTTGTGCCATCTTTATTGTTGTGTTGCTTTAACTTACAAGCAGAAGCCTGCTTTGTTGAATTTTGTTCAGTTTAAAGAGTTTATTTCTCTGTTCTGAGTCAATTAATGTGCTGGCGCCTTCTCAGTTTAATACTCTACCTATTCCCTATAAAATCTGTCAGTGCACTTCTGTAAACCTCAAAGTTTGGAAGGTCGTTATGTGTGCCCTGCTCGATTTTTACCAGTTCTTTATTCACTGAAGATGATTCTCTGTAGAGTTCTTTAGCCATTGAAAGAGGAGTGATCTCATCCCGTTCGCCACCTATTACAAGGAGAGGGACTTCAATCCTGGATACCCTTGCCAGGTTATTCTCATCTTTTACGGGTTGATCGATACTGAATCGGATAAAGGGCCGAAGCAGCCATGGCACAAGCTGGCGGGTCAACTGATCCACATTTGTGATCGGGCTTTCAAGGATATAACCAGCCGTTTCGTGTGATTGCGCCATGTATGCGGCCATAAATGTTCCCATTGAGTGGCCATGCAGGTAGATCGGACCCGGTTCTGCCGGGAAATTATTTCTTACTGCTTCATATACTGCCCTCGCATCGGCTTTAATGCCGTCAACAGTTGGAGTGCCGGAGCTTCTTCCATAGCCCCGGTAATCAAACATCACAAGGTTTACCGGAAGGGCGGAGTAGGCATCGATCAGTGAACGGGATTTCATCATCAAAAAACCATTTCCACCAAAATAGATTATAGTGGCGTCGGCATCCTTGCGTTCAAGGAACCAGGAATGGAGAGTTTCGCCGTCTTCAGTTTCTATTTCCATTTCATGAAGCTGATAATCATAAAGTGGAAACTGATCAGCTGAAATAGTGGAGTGGCGGTCAAATACATCCGGCTCGGCAATTTCGATGGTGGTGCATGCTGCAAGTATACTGAAAATAAACGCAGTAATTAGAATATTTCTCATATAAATAATCATTTGGTCACTTAATGATTACGGATCAGCCGGAAATATCGGCAGTTTATCCGTAACGGTTTTTTGTACCCTTTAAACCGCAAAACTGATACAAAACGTTTGATATGTAGGGCGATCTAAAAAAATTTTCGATGATTGGAGTCAGTAAAGTTTATAAACCTGACAAAAACGATTCCGAAGTAGCCATAAACACCGTTACGCAAGATCGATATTTTCCCGATTATGTGACTGTATAGATTCTGAAACCCAATAGCGGAGAGGAAATTTCTTTTAAGGTCAATTACAGCTCGAGGCTTGATTAGAAGAAAACCATCTGCAGCAGGAAAAGAAGGAGAAATCAAAACTGCAAAAAAATCTTAAACAAGAGCTGGAGTGGATCAGACAGAATCCGAAATATAAATTGATTAAAAAAGCAGAAAATTCAAGATTAATTACTCTCAAAAATTTTGATATTAACTATAACGTGAGTTCGATATAAGATCTTTAAATTTGGTGGTATAAAAGGTATTTTAGTTCAAAAAGGGCGTCATCCCGTACTTGATGCGCTCATTTTTTGAACGCGAAGCGAAATCTCCGTCCGTTGATATAGACAGGAGATGCCAGCCTGTCCCTTCGGGAGATCAGGGTCCGGCATGACGAAATTGATGATGTTTTTGCTATTTCACGCCCTTTTTGGATAGCCTCAAAATCATTTTCCAAATTCTTATGTCGAGCTCATGTTAACTATAATACATCAGGTTGATTCATCACATAATATCAAATAAATTACATTAGCTTTGCTAACTGGCTTGTAAAAATTCTAAAACTACACTTATGGATAAGATTAAAATGTTCGGGGTTACTATTGCAATTTTAATGTTTACACTTTCTCTGCTTTCCTGTTCATCAGAGTTGCAACCGGATGAATGGCAAATGGGGCCTTTTGTAAAGTATGAGGGGAATCCAATTATCACACCTCAGGGTGATACGTGGGAGGCAAAAGATGTTTTTAACCCTGCTGCCTGGTCCGACGGAGAAAAAATCTATATGCTTTACAGGGCGGAAGATTCTACCGGAATAGGGATTTGGAACGGGACCTCGCGAATCGGGCTGGCAACCAGCACCGACGGGCTGTACTTTGACCGGTACCCTGATCCTGTTTTCGAACCCATGGAAGACTGGGAACTACCCGGGGGTGCTGAAGATCCGAGAATCGCCAAAATTGATGATACGTTTTATCTGACTTACACCGCATATGATGGCGAAACAGCCCGCCAGGCATTGGCTTCATCAAAAGATTTATTTGAATGGGAGCGTCACGGGTTGATTTTTCCCGAACTGGGCTGGACAAAAGCCGGAGCCATTGTTCCAAAACAAATCAACGGCCGATACTGGATGTACTTTGGTGACACCAATATCTGGGCGGCCTGGTCAGAAGACCTGGTAAACTGGACCCCAATTGAGGAGCCGGTGATGGAGCCGCGTGAGGGGATGTTCGACAGCGGACTGGTTGAGCCCGGACCAACACCCCTCATTACCGAACATGGAATTTTGATGCTGTATAATTCAGCGGATGACGATCTGGTCTACCGTACCGGGCAGGCACTTTTTGATATCAACGACCCGACGAGACTTTTAGAGCGGTCGGATGATTTTTTTATGGAGCCTGATACAGAGCTGGAGATCGGTGGACAAATACCAAATGTGGTTTTCATTGAAGGGCTTGCAGAGCTTGACGGGAAGTGGTTCCTCTACTACGGAATGGGTGATTCAGGTATTGGAGTGGCTGTTTATGATCCTGATGAATAAATATTTCATGGGACTTTAATCACTTTTTGGTGGTGATCTATTGAATCATATCTGTTCACCTGTACCTTTGGTAAAACGTTTTAGAAAATTTAAAAAAATCATAGTTTCTAAAGGTTCAGGACTGCTGATTCAGCATTTTTTATGGAGATCCCTCCACTCACTCACTCCGTTCACTCAGTCGGGATGACAGCAAACCGGGTGTAATCAGGCGGCGCAGATAAATCCCGGCATACCAATAATTCTACATGCGCCGCCGATTGATTAAAAAAGCATCTGTCGTCCCAACCGGAGTCCCGACGCATTTCAGACGGGACGGAGTGGAGGGATCTCCATGAGTAAGACGTATTATTTTGTAAAATCAATGAGCAGAAGAATCTTGTTTTTGCTGAGTATTTGTTAAAAAGAGATCTACTGAGCAGATAATCTTGTCCAAGACAGAGGTACACCATGATTTTAATAAACGTTTTGCCAAAGGCACAGGTTACCAGGGCAAAGTTGGACAGATGTGCTATTGAATGTTTTTTTCATAAATCTTCAACAACTCTCTCTTTTTTACTTTCAGCGTATCTGTTTTTGGAAGTGATTTCATCAAAACAAATTCTTTGGGAATTTTATATGATCGAACACTCTCCCTCAGTGTTTTTTTGATAGATTCGGAGTCAAAACTGTTCGGTTCAGCCACCACAAAAGCCACCACTTTTTGCCCCCATTTTTTGTCGGGAACACCAATAACCGCAGCCTCACGGATATCAGCCTGTTTTGCCAGAAGCTCTTCCATTTCAGCGGGGTTCACATTTTCTCCGCCACTGATGATCAGATCGTCGCGTCGTGTTTCAATGAATAGCTGCTTTTTACGATTCAGATGACCGTAATCGCCGGTATTAAACCAGCCATCATAATCGAAGATGCCGGTGTTATGAGATTCCTCCGTATATCCATCAAAAACCTGCGGCCCCTTCAGCCAAATGATACCGGATTCATTGAAGGGAAGAGACTGCCCGCTTTCAGAGCGGATTTCGATCTGGTTCGGTTCAAATACCTGTCCTACACTCTGCTTGGGTGTATAAACTCCGCGTGGCTTTAACATCGGGTTAGCGGCAATCTGTGCGCAGGTTTCCGTCATGCCATAACTGGTTACAATAGGAATTCCGCGTGTAAGGCTCCGGTTAATCAGATCCATCGAAATTGGCCCTCCGCCGAGAAGCAGTCCTTTAAAATTGAACTGAACCCGGAAAAACGAATTTTCCAGCAGCATTTCCAGCATGGTGGGGACCATGGATGCAGCCTCGAAGTCCTTGTTATCATTAAGCAAAGATTGAATCTTGACTGCATCAAAAGATTGTGTAAGATAAATGGCAGAGTGGTAGAGCAGTGACCGGTAAATCACGTTAATACCTCCCACATGATTCAGAGGAAGGCAGAGCAGCCAGTATTTATTTTCAGCCGGTTTGATATTCTCTGCTGATGCATTCGCTGCAAAAAAGACCTGCCTCCGTTTTACAGGAACGATTTTCGGATTTCCGGTTGAGCCGGATGTGAGGAAAAAACCAGCGGTTCGTTCAGGTTCATCAAATTGAAAATCCGTGGTGGGATTCTCGCTGTTAAAGATTTCTTGGTCAATGCTAAAACTCAAGACGGGGAGATCATCAGGCAAATCAAGTTGCAGATTTCCGTTATTATAAACTGCGGCTGGTTCTATGGATTTAAAAATGTTTTCGAGCTCAGCCTTGTTTGTTTCGGGATGCAGCGACAGAATTGGAATTTTGGAAAGAAAAGAGGCGGCTATCACAAATACCGTTTCAGCAGTAGATTCAGTAAATATCAGCAGCGGATTTTTTTCGGAGATGCTGAATTTACCGGCTTCGTTTTCAAGCTGATTGGCAAACTGGTAAAGATTTCCGTACGTATATCTGTTTTTACCATCAGCCAAAAAAAAGAGCTGATGGTCTGGAAGGCCAAATTCCGGAATATGTGCATTGCCCCTGATCATGTGTTGTGATCCAATTGTTTGATTAAAGAATGCTCGATATTTTGGAATGAACACAGTTGATATTCAGCCATCGGATCTCTGATAATTCCGTTTTTTACCTGGGGAAAATCAGTAAATAAATCCTGCTCAAAAAAATGCCCGGTGTTCAGTCCGTGCGCTGTGGCGGGGTCACCAATCAGCGATGCTGCAACGGCAGCCATCGTTCGCCCGATTTTTGATTCCAAAGCTGTGGTAACCACCACATTTTTATGATTACTTCTGTTTTTACTGATTGTTTCCACAAGATTTAAAAAATTTCCGAAAAGCATCGGTTTTATCACAACAAAAAGATCCGGATCGGCTTGCAGAAAGGCCTGAAGTTTCTCCGGGCTATCGATGGATTCATCCATAGCTAACGGTAGAACGGATTTTTTTTGAAGATCCTGAAGTTCTGTGGGAGATGAAATCCGGGCAGGTTCTTCAATGTATTGAATCGGTAAACCGGAGAATTGTAAACTATATTCATTAATTTTTTCTTTCGGCCAGGATTGATTTGCATCGAGCCTGAATTGAATCTCACTGTGTTTTTCGCAGGCTTTTTTCAGAACAGCAGCCAATTGACCGATGGGTGATGCAGTTTTGATCTTTATCGTGCTGAATCCGCACTTTATAGCATCATCTATTTGAGAGAGAATGGTTTCGGGATTTCCATGGCTGATTATTTCATTGACAGAAAGTTGTTTTGCAGGTTTTAAGCCGAGCAGATTTCCAATGCCGGTTATGTGACGTTTTGATAAAATGGCAAGGCCGAGAAAACTGACTGAAAATTGAAGGGAAGGGAATGGTGGAATTTCATCAAGAAATATTTTCAATTCCGTGAGCGAGAAACCGGATTGCAGAAAAGAGTTCAGATTTTCCTGGTTTTTCAGGAGTTCCCGTTTGATTTGCTGATCTGTTTCTGGTGAAAATCCCGGAAGGGGAGAGGCTTCACTCAGCAGATCAAAATGTTGATTTTTATACCGAAGTATGATGCCGGTTCGGTGGCTGAATTCGGATACTGCTGTTTTCAACGGCCTGGAAAAAGGAAGGTGGTATTCATAAAAAGTCAGCATAAAAGAGCTTATTGAAAAAGGATGCCGGTTGCAAGCAGAAGCCCGAACAAGACCATAAATTGTGCGGTACGTTCAAGTGTTTGATTGAGTTCTCGTTTATCTTCATGAAACCAGATATGGTTGTTTAGCTGAATGGCCAGCGGCAGGCTCAGGAATGGCAGTAAAATCCAGAGGGAATAGTCGTAAACCAGCAGCAATACAAAGGGAGTCGAGTAAGACATCATAATCAGAAGCAGATATTCTGCCTGAAGGGCCTTTTCACCCAAAAGCACACCAAGTGTACGTTTACCGTTTTTTTTATCCTGCTCAACATCGCGCAAATTATTCACTACAAGGATATTCACACAGAGCGCCCCGACCGGAATTGCCAGCCAGAACGATTCAATATTCCATTGGAGGGCATTTACATAATAGGTTCCCATCACTGCAACAATGCCAAAAAAGATAAACACAAACAGGTCTCCAAGGCCGTTGTATCCCAGCGGAAACGGGCCGCCGGTATAGAGGATGCCAAACAGCAGGGAGAGCAGCCCGATGGCCAAAATCACCCATCCTCCCACCCATACAAGATACAACCCGAGAAGAAATGCCAGGCCCATGGTCAGGTAGGTTGCCCTGAACATGGCTTCGGGAGAAACAAGGCCTGCCGCAGTAGCCCGTTCAAACCCGATGCGGTCGGGCGTGTCGGCGCCTTTTACAAAATCGTAATAGTCGTTGGCAAAGTTGGTGCCGATCTGAATCAACAAAGCACATGCAAGGGCAACAAGGGATGTATCCCACCGGAACGCAGAGTGATGCCAGGCGAGAGAGGCGCCGACAAGTATGGGAACAAAAGATGCCGCAAGGGTTTGGGGACGTGCTGCGCGCAGCCAAATTGATAATTTTGAGTGTTGCAAAGGAATCAGAGCCTCAATTTGGTGTGGATAATTTGTGGATTACAAGATAACGATTATTGCACTGCCTAAAAATGTTCAGGCTGATACTTCATGAAACATTCATAATTTACTTTATCAAACAAAAAAGCGCTTTCACTTTAAATTATTAATGTAAAACTGTAAAAATATATTTTTTGTTAATTGTTAATAAAAAAACTATTAAAAAGTTTTGTATGTAAATGTTCCAGTCGATATCTTGTTTCAGTTCCTTTTTCAGAAGGAAAAGTTCAAATAGTAACTACCATTAATTAGAAACTAAATCATGCCACACACAGTTCAACGATATGATGCATTAGCAGCCGCTAAAAGCTGGTCGCCCATTAGTAATGGGGATTTTAAAATGCAGGTCACAGAAATTTTCGGTGAAAATACACTCAATCATGAAAAACTTAAGGAGCGCTTACCGAAAACTGTTTGGAAAGAACTGAAAAAAACAATTGTAGAAGGCGAGCCTTTAAATTCTCAGGTCGCTGACGTTGTATCACTTGCCATGAAAGAATGGGCAGTTGAGAAAGGAGCCACGCACTATACCCACTGGTTCCAACCACTGACCGGCGCCACAGCCGAAAAACACGACAGTTTTATAACACCAAACCAGGGCGGAGGTGCAGTATCTGAATTTTCCGGAAAAGATTTAATTAAGGGTGAACCGGATGCATCCAGTTTCCCGAGCGGCGGTTTGCGCCCGACGTTTGAAGCACGAGGCTACACTGCCTGGGATCCTACATCTCCGGTATTTCTGATCGAAAATCAAAATGGAAAGTATCTCTGCATTCCAACGGCATTTGCATCGTGGAAAGGCGAGGCGCTTGATCATAAAACACCCCTGCTGCGTTCTGTGGAAGCACTGAATAAACAGGCAAAACGTGCATTAAAATTGTTCGGAGTTGAGACAAAAAGAGTGACGTCAACTGTCGGCTCCGAACAGGAATATTTTCTGATTGACCAGGAATTTTTCTACCGAAGGCCTGATTTGATGACATCCGGAAGAACCCTGGTTGGTGCCAAGCCCCCGCGGGGACAAGAACTTGATGACCATTATTTTGGCTCTATTCCTGACAGGGTTCTCTCTTTCATGCTTGAAGTGGAACGTGAACTCTACAGACTGGGTGTGCCTGTAAAAACACGCCACAACGAAGTGGCTCCCGGCCAGTTCGAAATGGCCCCGATCTTTGAAAATTGCAACATTGCAGCCGATCACCAGCAGTTGATGATGATTGTGCTGAGAAAAACCGCCAAGCGCTACGGTTTTGAATGCCTGCTTCATGAAAAACCGTTTGATGGTTTGAACGGAAGCGGAAAGCACCTGAACTGGTCTATAAGCACCAAAGAAGGTCAAAACCTGCTTGAACCGGGTGACAGCCCCCACGAAAATATGCAGTTCCTCTTTTTCTTCACTGCAGTTCTGAAAGCCGTTTACAAGCACCAGGACTTGCTGAGGGTTTCAATCGCATCTGCCGGTAACGACCATCGCCTCGGCGCTAACGAAGCCCCACCGGCCATTATCTCGGCATTTATAGGCGAGCAGCTTGAAGATATCATCAATCAGCTCTTAAACGGCGGATTAAAAAATTCGAAGAAAAAAGGCCTTCTTGGCTTGGGAACACCGGTTTTGCCTGAACTGCCCTTGGATGCAGGCGACAGAAACAGAACGTCACCGTTTGCATTTACCGGGAATAAATTCGAATTCCGCGCTGTGGGATCAAGCCAGTCGGTATCATTCCCGACGGTAGTTCTTAATACCATCGTTGCCGAGGCTATCGACGAGTATTGCACAAAACTTGAAGCCGCTCTTGAAAAGAAAGATTTTGAGAGTGCTTTGAAAGATGTGCTTGTGGACGGCATGAAAGAACCCCGAAAAATTATGTTTAATGGTGACGGTTATTCTGATGAATGGCAGACAGAAGCTGCTGAGCGCGGCCTGTTGAATCTTAAAACAACAGCAGATGCCCTGCCATATCTTGCCGATGAGAAAAACATTAAACTTTTTGAGAAATATAAAGTTTTAAATGAAGCGGAAGTACATTCACGGCTCGAAATTTGGACTGAGCAGTATGTAACCAATCTCACGATTGAGGTAGACACAACCGAAGCAATTGCCAAAACGATGGTCTATCCGGCTGCCGTGCGGTATATCAATGAACTGGGTGAAGCGGTGCGAGATACCAAAGACCTTGGCATCGAGAATCCCGGGGTAGAGAATATGCTGAAAACCATGGTGGAAGCAGTGAATAATCTTGGGACAGCCCTCGACGAACTCGCTGACATCCAGGCAAAACTGGAGGGTGGCAGTATTTTAGAGCAGAGCGTAGAATACAAGGAAAAAGTGATCCCTGCTATGACTAAAGTAAGGGATGCGGTAGACTTCCTTGAGCGCTACAGCCCGGATGATTACTGGCCGCTGCCCATCTATCGTGAAATGCTTTTTGTGAAGTAACCCAAACCAGAACATCCAACTATTAAGAGCGGCACTTCAATCTGAGGTGCCGCTTTTTTTGTACGCCGGAGAGCCTCTCCGGCCGGGAAAGATCAAGCATAGGGAAAGAAAGGTGATAGGGGATGGTTCTGAATTTCGGGGAAATGCAGGATTAGCTGCATCCTGTTTTGTGTACGTCGTAGAAGCTTGAAGTTGGATTCAATAATATCAATAGTTTAGTAGAAGTTATTTTTAAATTTGGGTCATACTATCCGATTTATGATGAACACTTTACTGAAGAGAATAAAAACCATTTTTGAAATATAACCTATCGGATTCACCCTGGAATCTTTCCCGGCAACCCCTCGAATGTGTTCTCGTGCTTTGACAGGCTCAATGCCTCGGGGTCTTTTCTTGTTGCTCTGATCTCCCCGGGTTGCGCTGCATCATTCTTGCTTCGCAATTCTGATAGCCGCTTCACCCGGGGTTATAAAATCGGTCATCCCTACCGGGATTTTTACGGCTCGTGTATCAAAACAAATTGCTCATAAATTTGAGTAAACCACTCTAATAACTGATGTTTCTTCTCATGCTGGCATAAGGCAAACCAAATCCGGGGATTCACTATGTAAGCAACTGATGAAAGTAACATCAAGCTCCGATAGGAGCGACCGATATTATAACCCCGGATAAGTGAGGGCTGAAAAACGCCACTGCGTTTGATCCCGAACGCAGTCCGGGGATTGGCGAAGCAACCAAAAATCCCGAGGCAGGGAATGAAGAAAAGACAACAAACAGCATCGAAGGGATTTGGTATGGTTTGCTGAATGCAGAAATCTCAAAGCTATTATCCGGGTCACAGATCTATCGAATTTAGGGTCATGCAATGCACAAAACAGGAAAGGAAGAAGGAGATGGTTCAAATTTGCGGTAATTGCAGGGATAGCTGCTTTTAACCCAAAAAAGTCGTTAGACCTTTTTTGCCCTGTGGGCCGACATTGAAAAACAAAGGTTTATGAGTATTTATTAAAGAATGAATCCCTACTGGTTTCAATGTCGGGGTTTAACCGGATTATGAGTAACGGGCAGGCCCAACTTCGTGTAAAACTTCGATGGGTAGACTCAACTACGTGTAAAACTTCGTAGAGTAAACTGCCCGTTGTACGCCGGAGAGCTTCTCCGGGGCTTTACCGCCCTGATAAATTTGGTACAATCCAAAAAAACAGACATAGTTTTTTATAAAAAATGTGATAATCAACGGTGGCTAAAGCCACTTTTTTTGGAGTACTTTTTATCCGTCAGCTAAAGCTGACGGCAATGGACAATTATACATTGCAGTTGGCTTCAGCCAACTGTAGATCTGAGTACGAAACAGGTAGGGGCTTCAGCCCTGTATCGCCATCCTTGATTCTTCAAACATGTTCTATAATAAATGGCAGGTGTTTTTTTGTTGTAATAGGATTTTGAACAAGATTTGTATAATCAAATTTTAGAATCTATATAACAGAAGTCAGCCGTCAATCCTCATCCCCGTTATCCCCATTATCGTCGTCATCCTCATCTCCATTGTCATCATCTTCATCGTCGTCATCCTCATCTTCAGGTTCCGGGCTTAGGGGGATGCTCGCATGGGCAACTCCATCTTCACGAACGGATACGCTGACTGAATTACTTTTAAATCCAGACTTTCTGGCCTGAATGGAATAGCCCCCGGTTGGAATATCATCAAAGAAGAAGGTGCCGTCCGGCTCGGTCAGGATGGAGTTGGTGGGTGGTGTGGTGGTAATGTTGGCATTGGAGACCGGTTCTTCGGTTTCGCTGTTCAAAACAAAACCTTCAATACTGCCAAAAGTTTCCTGGTCAATGGCGTCTTTTTCGCAGGAAAATAAAAACGAAAATGAGACAAGAAGTAATAGTATTCTGTAGATCATAAATCTTAATTATCGTCAGAGTTTGTCAGCGAGTTGGCTGATTATTGATGAATCTGGAGTGTATCCTCCAAATTACGAAATATCATCAAGAAATCATCTGGTGCTTCATTATTATTATTTAATTTCGGAGGTTTATGGCTGAATTGAAGGGTAAAAATGTCGAAAATGGATAGGGGGCGGATAAGAAGCAGGTTGTCATCCCCGGCCATGTCAATTTTTGCATCACCACGAACACCGTTAAACGAGAGCTCAGTTGTGTTGCCGCTTCCCGTCATTCTCACGGATGCTTCGGTTGTACCGTCCGCACCTCCGCTTTGCCTGATTGTGGCGGTATTCCCGCTGCCTTGCTGGGTTACCGATATTCTACCTGCAGTATCGCTTTTTTTATCTGCCGATCGGGTGGTGTCGGGACTGACTTCTGAGAATTCTGTAAACGTGAATGATTCACCGGTTGAGTAGAGTTTTTCACTCTTCAAACCAAACGTCAAAAAGACCATCAGAAGAGTGATATTGAAGATCTGTTTTAGTTTCATAAACATGTTTTAGAATTTAATTTGATTGCGATATAATCCCCTCTTGAGAGGGGACATGTGCAGATGAAAGCGCAACGCGCGATTCATCAAGCGAGGGGTGTGTTTCAATGTCGGTTGATGAAACAAATACTGAAACATGAAACCAGGCTTATTCTCAGGGACACACACCTGACAACTTCTCCGCCAGCCGGCGGATTCGTTGTCTGTCCCCTCTCGAGAGGGTGTGAGAAAATTGTTTATCAAAAAATTTTAATTTAAAATTTTCAGTTTTGAGCCCTGATTCTGATGTCTGCCTTTTCGGACCCACCCCCATCCCCTCCCTATCACACCAAAATGCGGTGTGACAAGGAGGGGAGATTCATTTTTCAATTTCCTATGTCGAGCAGACATTTATATATAAAAAAAGCATTTATCATAACTGATTAACGATTTGGGTTTCCTCTCGCTTTTCCATTTCCATGTCCGTTGCCGTTGCGATTGCCCGGATTGAAACTGCCCTGGCTATTGGATGATGCAGCATTTTGAGTTCCATTCTGTGTGATTACAGCCTGGTTCCCGCTTCCGCTTTGATTTATGGAGGCATAGTGTGAATGCCCGTTTTGCGAGATGGAAGCGGCATTTTCTGAACCTTCCTGGTAAATAAATGCAATGGAACCATTATCTGTGCTTATTTCCCCGCACGGGGCAAACGGAGGCGGACAAACATCCGGGTTGCCGGGCGGATGAAACGGAATGCCCGAATCCTCTCCATTTCCGCCGGAGCCTTTCTGTTCGATATCTGCTCTGTTATTGTTTCCTTCCTGTTTTATTTCGGCGTGATGCGAGCCGGTTTGTGAAATTTCTGCTTCGTTAAAATCACCGGTTTGAATGATGGAAGCGTGAGAACTGTGGCCCAAATTACCGCTGAAAGGAGGCGGGCCGCCGGGATTGCCCGGGGGAAAAGAGGGTGTGCCTGATTCCGAACCTGACAACTGCGTGATGGTTGCTTCGTTAGAATCGCCTGTTTGGCTGGCCGATGCATAATGGCTGCCGGCCTGTTCAATATAAATGGTGTTCAGGGTTCCATCCTGAACGAAATCATAACTGCTGTGGGGGCCAATTTGCATTATGGTTATTTCATTTTCATTGTTTTGCCCAAATAATAGCCCCGTAAACATCAGCGCAAAAACCGGTAAGATCAGGCAGCGTTTCATTAATCAAAAATTCATTATTGGCAGATGTTTATGTAATAGTTTATATCTGCTGTGCGATATTTTCAGACAGCAGAAGTTGTGTGTCAAATTAATTTGATATTCACTGATGCTTATTTTTTATAATATCAGTCAATGGTGCACAATATGGACGGGTACTCCACCACCATGCTGAGTTACCTGGATTGGGTTCTCTGTTGGTGCATATTGCTCAACCGTTGCTGTATTATTATGATTGTTTTGGATAATTTCAGCTTCTCTGAAGATAAATGGGCCATTTGAATCTACATAATTCCGAAAATCCTGCAGGATGCTTGCAAAGTTTCCATCACCAAACTGGTGAATTATTGCTTCAAGATCGGTGCCGTATTGGTGAATGGTTGCCTCATTGTCTTCACCTTCCTGTATCACCGTTGCAGTATTATTATCACCATCCTGTTTAATCTCAGCAAAATTATCCACGCCAAATTGGTAAACCCATGCTTTGGAATCTATTCCATTCTGCCAAACATCTGTAAAATGATTGTTTCCATCCTGTGATATGCTGCCAAAATTTGAACCCGATTGCCACATATACGCAATATTCTGAAACCCATCCTGGCGAATAAGAGCATCATTGGAAAGAGACTGCTGCTCAATCATGGCCTCGTTCAGCTCTCCGGCCTGCTCAACCTCGGCTTCATTTAAATCTCCCACTTGTTTAATGGTAGTTTCGTTGCTCTGGCCAAAACTTCGCTCAAAAGACATTCCGGCCAGAAATAGCATTCCGGCAATGACTATCAGTATATTTTTCATTACTGTATGTTTTTGTGTTAATAACAGAAAATTGAAGAACTGCACAGCTTTCAAACTGTGCAGAACATAAAATAAATTAAAACTTAGTCCTGAATTACAGTTGCGGTATTTGAATTTCCTGTCTGACTAACTGTTGCAGTATTATCTGCAGACCATTGGGACATCGAAGCAATGTTCAAATCACCAAATTGATTTATTGTACCTAAATTATTTGCATTACCATTCCCCCAACTAGTACCGTCCTGAACCATAGTTGCAGAATTGTTATCACCGTCTTGCGTAATATAACCAGTCATGCCACGCAATTGTGTTTGGCTTGCAAAGTTTCCATTGCCATCTTGGGAAATTTCACCATGAGATGCATGATAATTGGTATTACCTTGATTCTGAACAGCTTCGTTATCATCACCTGATTGGTAAATACTAAGGTAATTTGAACTACCACCTCTCTGCCATTGAGTTGCATCATTACCATCACCAAACTGGTCTATGTATGCATAACTTGTTGGATTGGAATTCCAGGTTTCCTGATCAATACTTGCAGTATTATCATCACCTTGCTGATCAATAAACCCTCTATCGCTACGATCACGTTGTTCAATGTTTGCAGTATTATTATCACCTTCTTGATAAATATCGGCAATGTTTACTTGATTTCGAGTGTTTTGATAAATGGAAGCATTATTTTCTAGACCTAATTGTTCAATACCAGCTTGATCATTGTTACCAATCTGTTCTATTGTAGCTTCATTATTCTGCGCATACGCCATTCCTGCGGTCACAAAAAAGGCTACGAGTAGTGTTGTTAGTTTTTTCATCGTTAATCCTCTGTTTGGTTTTGGTTTAGTTGATGAACCTGATCAGTACGGTTTTGTACTCATCAGCACTCATGGTTTTGCATGAGATTTTTGAGGAGATGAAAAAGCGCAGTATAGAATCCCTGCAAAGAAATGCGTATTTTCCTGTTGCAAGGCGGCGTTGTGGTGTTCACCCTTACAGAGTTATCTGTAAGCATCCTCAGCGTCGTTTTGCGCTTTTAATCTCCAAACTTTTACTTCATAAAATTTCTTTTCGTTTATCAATTCTGGTTTAAAAGTATCCCGGGCGTATTACTACTCCCAGGTTTACATTCCACTGCTGGTCGTTATAAGCTCCTTCGGCCACACCGTCCAGGCCGTCTTTCAGTAAATAGCGGTAGTGGCTGCTCAGCCGCAGGCCGAAACGGTTGGTGAACCGGTAATCCAGACCGGCTTCAAATGAAGCGGCCGGGAAAAACTGCCTGTCCAGGTAATCGTACTGTTTGTCGAATGCAATCAGCCCGGCTCCGGCGCTCAAATAGGGCGACAACCGGTAACTTGGCGTTGCGTACACATTCAGCATCAGGTCGGCCGAATTCACCGGGTTCGTAAATACGTCCCTTGCCCCGATTTCCGTGCGCTGCAAATTGGTTTTCATAGAAAAATGATTGCTCAGGTTTCTTTCAACCTGCAACAGTGCACCGGGCCTTTTCAGCGGTGAGCTGTAATTGCCAATATGGCCTGCCACGGAAAAGGCTGCCGAAAAGAGCCAGCCGCTTCTCAGTTGCTCATTTTCCATAAACCCGAAATAATCTCTCTGGAACTGCTCCTCACGCTTCCGTTCAATTTCAAACTGCTCTTTGTAGGCCAAAACGGCATCCTCATCCTGAGCACTCCACAAACCTTCCTCAATGCCTTCCAGGATTAAAAGTTTTACGGCTTCGTCAATCGCCTCGGTTACGGCCATCACCGGTGGTTCGTTGTAGGTGAACCCGGCTTCGGTTTCAAGCAGGCGGTTGGTGTCGATGTATCGGAATGCCCCGCCTTCAAGCTGCTGAGAAATAATGGATTTGGTAGTGTGAACGGTTTTCAAAACCCGCCCGCTCTGTGTGGATACGGCTCGCAGGTAAATCGTCACCTGGTCTTTTCGGAACATATTGGAGCCGCCGGTTGCAAGATACCGCAGGCCGGCGCCGCCGGTTACCACATTGGTATCATACCCGATGATGCCGCCTTCAAGCATCACACCGGCAAACAGCAGGGGCGGAAGGGGGGCCGGACCTTCCGGCCCGGAGTGCTGTTGCCGGATAGATTGTATAATCTGTCGTTCGTTTAAAAGATTGGATATACTTTCCCGCTCAATCGGCGTAAACCAGCCGGAATCTTCCATCGACTTAATCAGGATGGATGTGGCT
>SL_3KL_010_SEDDRAFT_10001965_pt1 | contig 18825 bp, 14 predicted proteins | sample SodLakKL_010_SED_2_FD_10381 | JGI IMG/M metagenome (IMG submission 10381) | reverse complement strand
AGTACCGTGCCGGCGTCAACGTTTACCTCGACCTGGCTGCAGCCCTGGCCCGTGATGCCGGCACTTTCGAGCCGTATCTTGGTGCCGGTGCCAGCGCCGTTCGCAATCGTATCAGCACGATGCGCTACGAGTTCCCCGAACTCGAGAGCCAGCCGGCCGAGACAACGGTGCCCGGCGGCAGCAGCAACCACCTCGGGTGGATGGTGACACTGGGCACGGGGATCGAACTGTCCCCACGCAATCTGATCGACATCGGTATCAGCTGGAATGACCACGGACGCGTCGAAACCCCTGTAGGCGAAATCGACATCATCCGCAGCGGCGAGTCCGTCGCCCAGGTCGAGGTGGAAAGCACCCGCTCACGCCTCGAGACAGTCGGCCTCATGTTGTCCTGGCGCCATTATCTGCGTTAGCCCGACAACTGACGCTGAGCATCCCCGGCGGCACCTGCCGGCCGGGGAGTGATTGGCCCAATTCAGTCCACGATCTCGACCAGTTCGACGCGCCGGTTTTCTGCCCGACCATCGTCGGTGCGGTTGGTGGTGACCGGCGCCATCATGCCGGCACCGGCGGCGCGCAGGCGATCGCGGGCGATGCCGTGGCCGTCCACCAGTTCGTCGACCACCGAGCTGGCCCGGTCCATGGATAATCTCAGGTTGTAATCGAAGTCGCCGACGGCATCGGTGTGGCCGACCACCAGGAGCTCCAGGTCAGGACGTTCGTTCATCAGCTCGGCGATCGTGGCCAGGGCCTCGGCCGATTCAGGCAGGATCTCGTCGGAGTCGAAGGCGAAGAGGATGTTCTGGATGGCAACTCGCCCCTGTTCGACCAGACCGGTTTCCATCTCCCCGGCGGTGAGCGGCTGGTGGTCCATGCTGTCGTCCATCTCGTCGGCAGTCACCACCGCCAGCGAGACGGCGGGACCCTCCACCCGTCGGGCATTGAAGGTTGCGATGCCGACCAGCAGGTTGCCGTCGGCTGAACGAGCGGCGATATAGCGGATATTTCGGTCGCGATTGGCCAGGTGGCAGCAATCGCGCACGCCGCGCTCGAACAGGTTGGAGGCGTGAACGAAGAACAGACGTCCGTCGCCTGCCGAGAGTTCGCCTTCGCTGGCGGTATAGAGAATCTCGAAGTCGCGGGCCTCGAGTTCCTGCAGGTAACTGCGCTTGACGCGCAGGGTCGAGGTGTCGGGATCATCGAATGTATAGCTGATGCGCATCACTTCGCCCTCGAGCGATGCCGAGCTTTCCACTTCGTCACCGTCCCAGGGGCCGGTGGGCACGGTCAGGCGATCGAAGTCGGTGATATCGTGATAGACGATGGATGACCCGGCCACACGCGGAATCTGCGGGTGATCTCCCGCTCCCTCGATATCGGCCAGTGCGACCGGCGTGACGCCGGCCAGAAACAGGAAGGAAAGGCCCGACAGCGCGGGCAGGCAGCGGTTACCAAATATTGTGGTCATGGGTTACTCCGGCAAAAAGACGATCGTCGCAAGTTCTGAATATTACGAGATCGCGCCGAAGTAACGGACACCGGTGGGCAGGCCCCACCGGAATCCTTCAGTCCCTGTTCGGGATCAGGCCGCCCTGCGCTGGCCCTGTCCCCGCCCTTGCTGGCGGTTCCTGCCGGAACGGTTCTGTGCCGACGAACGGTTCCGATTGCCGTTTCCCGGGCGCTTGCCGGAGCGTTTCTGCGGCGATTTCGATCCCCTGGACACCGGCTCGGTCGGCTCGTAGCCGTCGACGGTTTCGGTTGGAATCTCGATCTTGACCAGCTTGCGGATGTCCTCGAACAGCCCGTGCTCGGCACCGGAAACCAGCGATACCGCCAGCCCGTCGCGACCGGCCCGGCCGGTACGACCAATGCGATGCACGTAGTCTTCGGGCACGTTGGGAATGTCGTAATTGACCACGTGCGGCAACTGATCGATATCCAGGCCGCGAGCGGCGATATCGGTAGCGACCAGTACCCGGACCTTGTTTTTCTTGAAGTCAGCCAGCGCGCGGGTGCGAGCACCCTGGCTCTTGTTGCCATGAATGGCGGCAGCCGGCAGGCCGTCGGTCTCGAGCTGCTTGGCCAGGCGGTTCGCGCCGTGCTTGGTGCGGGTGAAGACCAGCACCTGGCGCCAGTCCTTCGAGCCGATCATCCAGGACAGCAGTTCGCGCTTTTTCTTCTGGTCGACACGAACGACCTGCTGGGCGATGGCGTCGACGGTGGAGTTGGGGCGAGCGGTTTCCACTCGAACCGGATTGTTGAGGTAACGGCCTGCCATCTCGGTGATTTCCTTCGAGAAGGTGGCCGAGAACAGCAGCGTCTGGCGCTGTTTCGGCAAGGCCTTGACGATACGCTCGATGGCCGGGCGAAAACCCATGTCGAGCATGCGGTCGGCTTCATCGAGAATCAGCGTTTCGATGGCGTCGAGGCGTATCGTGCCGCGCTCCATGTGGTCGATCAGGCGACCGGGTGTGGCGATGACCACGTCGATGCCGCGCTTGAGCTTGGTGATCTGCGGGTTGATGTTGACACCGCCGAAGATCTCCAGCGATTTCAGGTTCAGGTGGCGACCATAGGCGCGCAGGTTCTCGTGGACCTGGGCGGCAAGCTCGCGCGTCGGCGTCAGGATCAGCGCACGCGGACGCGGATGACCGGCACGACGCTCGGACAGTTGATGCAGCAGGGGCAGGGTGAAGGCGGCTGTCTTGCCGGTGCCGGTCTGGGCACTGGCCATCAGGTCATGACCTTCGAGCACGGCCGGAATGGCCTTCTGCTGTACGGGTGTAGGTTGCGTGTAGCCCTGCTCGCTCACGGCGCGCAGAAGCTCGGGCTTGAGCCCGAGGGAATCGAATTGCATGTTGTCTTTCCTTGTATGAAAGTTGTTACCAAGGCTTTCCGTCCGGAGAATTCCGGACAACGATCAAATCGGGGAAAGGCCTTGGTCTGCATGCAATCGCCGAGAGGGCGCCGAAGGAGGGAAAACAGCCGACGCGGAGCGGACAATAGCACAAACCGTGCAGCTTGTCGTCGTTTTATCGTTTTACACGGACTGACCGAGGTCAGTGAGGGGCGGTTAGCTGGCTTTCGTTGCAGCTTCGATATGGGAGCGCCAGCGGTCATAACGTGCCATGAGCGCCTTCTCGTGCTGGCCGGTGACGGTCTGGAAGTGCTCGCCGGGCAGGGCACGATCATGGAGTCGACACCAGAGCCCCAGGGCGGTGGCCTCGGCCGACTCGAGGCGCGTGACGGGTATTTCCAGGATATCGGCAATCAGGCCGCACAGCGTTGCCGAACGACTCAGGCCACCGCTGAGCACAATGCGCCGCGGAGGCGTGACACTGTCATTCATGGCCTCGACGCTGGTTGCGATGAGAAAAGCGATGCTTTCGAGGACCGCCAGCAAACGCGCGTCAACATCGCCTTCGTCGTGTTCTTCGACAAAGGCTGGTTCGGGGCCGGAACACCACCACGGCGAACCCAGTCCGTCGATGCTGTTGATGAACAGGGGCGGCTGATCGATACGATCACGCAAACCCTCCATTCGCTCGTGCCGGATAGAGCAATCTTGAGTACGCTCCAGCCAGGCAACAGCTGATGCCGCTCCATGCACACTTCCCTCCAGTGCCCATCGGCACTCGTGATCGCGGTCAAGCAAGGTGAGCTGGAATCGTTCGTCATCGACCGGTTCGATAAGCGGACGCAGCAGAAAGGCACCGGTGCCGAGATTGATATAGAGCGTATCCTGATCGGGCCGGCCGTTGAGAAAAGGTACGCAGTTCTGATCACCCATCAGCAGCTCAAGCGGTACTTGCCTTGCCCGGCGCAAATGTCCGTGCGTGCTTCGGCTGGGGACCACCTCGGGCAGCACGCTCACTGTTACGCCGAATTGCTCAAGCAGCCAGTCATCCCAGTCGCAAGTTTCACGTGACCACAGAAGGGTTCGCTGGGCCAGGGTGTCGTCGGTACGGGCAGGCCGTTCTGCAAGCAGCCTGGCCAGCAGAAAACTGCCCAGTGGACCGCAAACCAGCCGCGACTGTTCGCGTGCCTGTTGCACTTCCTTTAGCTCCTGCAAACACCAGGCAATCTTCGACGCCCCGCCGTAAGGGGAGAACCGCAACCCGCATCGCTTGCGGATTTCTCCGGCCTGCTCCGACTTCGATTCAATACCGGGCAAGCCACGACGGTCGCGCCAGGAAATGACCGGGCTGAGTGGCCTGCCGTCCATTCGATCCCAGCACACGATGCTGCCCCGCTGCACGGCCAGGGCGGCCTGTGCAACCGGCAGTGACTGGTCATCCATTGCCTTGAGCCCCTCGTTCGCCACGGCGTCGACGGCATTGGCAAGCGCCTGCGCATCCTGCTCGACCAGGGAGCCATTTTCCCTGGTATCCACCCGGCGGCTGGCCTCGAAACGAATCGCGCCCTCATTGTCGATGGCGAGGGCCCGGCAGCCCTGGCCGCCGATGTCGAGCAGCAGGGCCGTTCCGGACTTCATGATCGCTCCATAAGCCCCGGCAGGTCGTCGACCTCGATCAGGTCGGCGCCCCGCGACCGCAGATCGCGCGCGACATCGAGATCGGCAACGCGATAAATCACCCATTGCCAGGGCCCGGGCCAGAAGGGGCGGGGACCGGCCGGAACGCGATCGGCGCGAATGAACAGGTAGTCCGGCTTGAGCCGGGAAGCAAGCATCCTGGACAACGGCGTCCACGGACGAAACGCCCAGCCCGTGGCGGGTGCGCCCATTTGTTGGGCCAGGCGAACGGCTCGCCACTTGAAGGAAAGAAAGACGATCGGGCAGGGCGCCTGACGCAAGCGCTGCATGACCACCTCGACGGCAAGGCGTCGACCATGACGCCAGATGCTCTGACGCTTGAGCTCGACAAAGGCGGTGACATCGGGATACTCACCGACCAGGTCCAGCATGGCTTCAAGCGTCGGTACCTGCGCCTGTTCACCTGGCCGGGTGGCGACGGGGATACCTTCCAGCTGGGCCAGTGTCATGCTCGTGACTCTCTGGCTTCTTCCGGTCAACCGGGTCAGGTCGTTGTCGTGGATCACGACCGGACGCTGGTCAGCCGTGATCTGAACGTCGAATTCGACGAAACGGGCGCCGGCTTCGAGAACGGCCCTCACACCCTCGAGGGAGTTCTCCGGATAGCGGTCGGGCCAGCCCCGATGAGCGACCAGCCACTCGCTCGGAGGCACACCCGTGCTCATGACGATGCAACGCGCCCGAAACGACGCTGGAAGTATTCGTGAAGCACAGCCTCGAGATCCAGTGGGCCGGTCAGAAAATCGCAGGCCAGGTCGAAAAGCGGATAACGACCCCGCTGGACCGTCTCGTGCTCTCGAATCCGCCGCGCCGTGTGCACGCCCTCGGATCGAATGTACTCACCACCGGCGGCGATCTTGTCGCTCTTGCCGGCGGCCAGTTCGGCGCCAATGGTGCGGTGATGCGACGAGCGGCTGGTTGCGCTCGTGATCAGATCGCCCATACCCGCCGGGCCGCGTGCGGTATCGGCGCGACCGCCCAGGTCGGTCATGACCGATTCCAGTTCGTGCACCGCTTCGTAGATCACGAAGCCACGGATGTTGTCTCCCATCTTCAGGGCGTCGGTTGCACCGAGCAGGGGGACATAGATGTTCTTCAGTACCACTGACCAGGCCGCGCCGGTCAGGTCGTCGTCGGTATCCAGGTACAGCGGTGTATCGGAAAACAATCCGGATGCATCGCGTGCAACCTGGCTATTGCCTGCCAGCACCGCGAAACCCGTGCGTCCCTCGTTGAGATCGCGCGCGATCATCGGCCCGTAAATCAGGCCCCAGTGACAGCTTGGCCCGAGCGTATCGGCAAAGATCCCGGCCGGAGTGCGGGCGTGCTCATCGACACCCTTGGCAATCGACAAACTGACGGTGGACGGCCTGATATGCTTGCTGATGCGGCGTGCCAGTCGCTCGTGCGGTTGGGCGGGCAAGGCGAAAATGACAAGATCCCGATCGGTTGCCAGCTTCTCCAGCGATTCGGGATCCTGCTTGTCCATGTCGCGATGCCAGACGGCGATATCGTGCCGCACCCCCAGCAGGTGACGAAACATCGATCCCATGGCGCCACGGCCCAGAATGAGTATGCGAGTTCGATCCGACATGATCCATTGTTGTTGTTGCTCCTGCTCACTATACCAACGGATGAACGGGCGGCGCGCTATAGTGATGACAGACGAACGCGGAGCGACAGGGGAGAATGGAAGAGCACCGATTCGAACGCGCCGGCACCTCGCTGTTCTACCGGCGGTGGCCCGGCCCGGCCGAGCGCACACTGGTCATGTTCCATGGCCTGGCCAGTAACGGCACAAGGTGGAGGGAGTTCGCCGACCTCGCCCATACGCAATGTGGCTGGCGGATTCTCTGTCCCGACTTGCGCGGACATGGCCGATCCACCTACCGGGGCAAACTCACGTCGCGCCACTGGATGGATGACCTGCTTGCCATGCTTGACCGTGAGGGCTGTGAACGGGCGGTCATTGGCGGTCATTGCCTGGGCGCCAACCTGGCCATGCGCATGGCGCTGCATCACCCCGACCGGGTCTCCGGGCTGGTGCTGGTCGAACCGATGCTGCCGTCCGCCCTGCACGGGCCGCTGCGCTTTATCCGTCCGATTCGCTGGCTGCTGCCGGCACTGGCATGGCCGGTGCGCGCCCTCAATGCCCTGGGTGTTCACCGGCGTAAGCTGCCAGTGCTCGACTTGTCGGAGCTCGATCGAAACACGCGCGCCGCGATGGCCGAACACGGCAGCCACGAAGCGATGCTTGGCCGCTATGCCAAACCCAATAAAGACATGTTTTACATGCCTGTAGCGACGTATCTTCAATCACTTTATCAAGTACTGTGCGAGGTCGGTCCGATCGAGCACATCGAACATCCGGCGCTCGCGCTACTGTCGGGAGGCGCCTTGCTGGCCGACCCCGACAAGAGTCGCGAACAACTGGCTTCCATGTCAGGCACCCGGATCGAACAGATCGATGCGCTGCACTGGATTCCCACCGAGCAGCCCGAGGCCATGACCCGGGCAATCGTCGATTTCCTCGCCGATGAAACCGTTATCGCGGGTCGATGATGATGACCGGGCTGTTGATCACCGCCGGACGATTGGGCATACCTACATTGATCACGACATAGCGGCATCCCTGCGGGGCATGACAGACCCCATCGTCGTAGGGGCGTGATTCGAAGCGGTTGCTGCCCGCCTGCAGTTCGAGGACATAAACGGGGTTGCCTTGTCGATCCCTGAACGCGGCCTCATCGAAGGCCAGTACCGTGCGGCCCTGGGCGCGAGCTTGAGCCGGCACGACGAAATCCAGAACTTCTCCACCCGCAATTCGGGTCACGGCGGGCACTGTCGGTTGCCGAGCCCGGTCGGATGGCAGTTCGATGGCTGCCACACAGTTGGCGCGACAGGTTTCGATTTCTTCAGCCGAAGTGGGGCTGGCGATCAGAAGAATGACCGGAAAACCGGCCACGATCAGGAATCTGGCAAGCGAAAATTCTCTCATCTTCTATCTCCTTTGGAGAGCAGGGTCAGAATCGTTCCGATTCTTCATCAATCAGGGTCAGGAAAAGGGGGTGTTCGAAAAGGGATTCAAGTGCCGGATTGCGGGCCAGTTGCCGGGGATTGAGTCCCATCTCGATGGCTTTGCGAAAATGGTCCAGCGCGGTATCTAGGTCATCGAGCAGGTAGCGAACCTCCCCAAGATGCCAGTGTGCTTCGCGGCTGAGCCGGTCCTGTTCGCTCAGGAGACGGATCTGTTCCCGGGCGGCATCCGACTGACCGGCCTTGAGCAGGTTAAGCGCGAGCGCGGCTCGGCAGTCATTGTCGCCGGGATTGACTTCAAGTCGCTGCCGCCCATACTTCACGGCCTGCTGATAATGGTGCAGGGCCTCGGCATCGCGCCCGCCCTGGATGGCAATCGCTTCGGCCAGATGGGAATGAAGCCGGTAATCGGTCGGGTTGATGGCAATGGCGCCTCGGAACATGCCCTCGGCAGTGGCGAATTCACCCACGTAGAACCAGGCCGTCCCGGCATTCGAAAACGCCGGTGCAGTGGGTCGTCGGTCTATGGATTCACCAAATGCCTCCTCGGCACGCTCATGGTCACCGAGCATGAGGTAGAAGCCGCCGAGATTGGAATAGAGTCGGGGGCTGTCCGGTTCCAGGCGAATGCCGTTGCGGATCTCAACGATGGCTTCTTCCAACCGGCCGGTTGCCGCCAGGAAGGCGCTGAGATAAGAGTAGTTACGCCAGTAGGCGGGATCGAGCTCGATGGCACGGCGATAATGATTTTCGGCCTCGGTCGTGCGACCCAGCGACTCCATGACCATGCCGAGTCCGACCTGGATATCACTTCGTTCGGGTTCGATTTCCAGCGCTCGGTAGTAGGACGCCAGCGCACGCTGATACTGGCCGGTCCCGGTCAGCGTGTTACCCAGTGCGACATGCGTTTCGGCACGTTGGTCATCGTGAATTTCGGCCTCGTGACAGATCTCCAGGGCTCGTTCGGCATCGGCCGCATCCCGGGTCGACTCGTAACGTTGCCAGTGAGCGGTGCATAAACCGGCACGGGCCAGCGCAAACCGTCGGTCCAGTTCGAGTGCTTCCTGAAAGTGCCCGATGGCGGCCATCACGTTGTCAATCGTGCCTTCGCGACGCAGGTAAGCTCGCCCCCGCAGATATTGATCAAAGGCGTCATCGACGTCCGTGGCGACTTCGACCATCACCTTGTCGCCCAGCAGTCTGACCTGCAATATCTCAGCGACCGATCGGGCGATGCTGTCCTGAACCTGGAAGATGTCATCGAGCGTGGCGTTGTAGGTCTCGCTCCAGAGGCTGTGGCCATGACGGGCATCGACCAGACGCGTGCTGACACGCACTTGGTTGCCCGACTTGCGCACGCTGCCTTCCAGGATGGCATCGACATCGAACCGCTCGGCAATCGCTGCGAGATCACTCCCCTGATGGCGAAACGCAAAACTGGAGGTCCGAGACATCACGCGCAGTTCGCCGATACGGCTGAGGCTGTCGATCAGCACTTCGGACAGACCGTCGCTGAAGTACTCGTTGTCTCGGTCGACACTCAGGTCGGTGAACGGCAGCACGGCGATCGAACGTCCCGGCGCCGAATCGATAATTGCCTCGGGGCGGAACAGCAAAAAGCTGAGCGCAGACAGCAATGCCGCGATAATGACCAGGTCCACGTAGTGCCAGTTGAGTTGAAAAGCTGCCGGCTCGTGATGGGGCAATGGCCGGGTGCGCACCACGCCTCGGGGCGTGATGTCGTACATCCATGTCAGCACCGCAACGAGCGGCAAGCCGATGATTGACAGCACCACCATGACAGTGAGAACCCAGCCGGGGACAAGCAGGGGAGGAAACACGATCGCACCGACTTGCAGGATCACCCAGACACAGAACACGTAGGCACCCACAACACGGACGACATGACGTCGCCGAAGTTCATGCAAGACATAGTGCAGTCGGGACAGCCTAGAGGGCATGATCCGTCCAGCGTTTCGTACGCCAATGTCGACAGGACCGGGAAGTCATGGCGGCCAAATCTTGCGCTGCTAGTCTTCTCGGTCACCGCCTGGTTTACTATTGCCTGCCCACCGATCCGCGCCCCCTTTCACGGTCCAATCAGCATCGTTGCAAAGTATAGACTGATTCGCCCTTTATGTGAAGTGCGTCACATTTCATGCCGACCATGTGCGATGATGAGGCATCCGGGCGAGGTTGAATGCGGAATCAGGACAAAGGTTGTCGGTTGAGCCTCGTCGCCGGGTTGCGCATAATCGGATCGAACCGCGTCAATGTGATGCGGACGGTACTTGTGAGGGAGAAGCGGAAATGACAAAGGGCGCAAGGAGCGCAAAGGGAGCGAAGGGCGGCACCATCTCGGTCGATCTCAAGGTTTCCCTGTTCGGCCAGGGCGTGGTCACGATACTGGCTGCTATCGTGGTGGCGGTGGCCTTTTACCTGCAACTCGATATCTGGTTCTTTCTTGCCGTTCTTGTCGCGATGGTTCTGCTGTGGGCCTGGTTGATGCATCGGATCAACCGTTTCCGCTGGCGCCGGCTGGTGTTGTCACACAGCGGCGACCAGGTCGTGCTGATCGGCCGCGACAAGTACCGCGAAGCCGGGCATTTCGGCCGTCGCCTGATCGTTTCTTCCTTCGTTACCTGTTTTTCCGTCAAGGGTGAACGCCGGCGCTACTGGTTGTGCCTGTTCGCCGACAGCACCGACGCGGCCAGCTGGAAACACCTGCGCGAGATGCTTCAGAAGAACTGATCAGGAGGGCCGGCTCAGGCGGCCTGCCGCAAAAGGTGGATACTGATCCAGATCAGTATCAATGCGGCCAGTCCGAGCACCGCCCACAGTACGATTCGACGCCATGGCAGGGGTTCGGACGGCAGCTCCAGGGCGCTGGCACCACCTGCTTCCCCAGGACCACTCACGGCCGTAAGCGGCCATTGCCAGGCCTGTCCCAGCCGCTGAATAGTACGTTCCACGAGCTCCCGGTTGTCGGGCGATCGGTCCAGTCGACGGGAGCCGGCATACAAGCGCCACGGACCCTGGCCTTGCGGCAGGAAAACGACTTCCTCGACCTCCGCACTGAACTCCACCCTCACACTGCGGCCGGGTGCAGGTTCCACCTGGACTTGCCAGTAACGAAAGCGTTCTCGATGGTCGAGATCGAGCCGGTTGGCACCGGGCGCTTCCCCGGGCAGGGTCGACAATACGCCCCTGCCGAGTCGTTGCCAGGGCTGGTCGGAATGGTTGCGTGCACTGACGACCAGATCGGCGAGCACGTTGGCGTCCTCTGTTTTCACCTCGATGCTGCGGACCCGGTAGGCGCCGGGCAAACTCAGTTCAGATAGCGGCTCGCCGGCTTTGATCTCCCGGTGGAAGGTTTGAACCTGGCGATGATCTTGACGACCTTGCGCCAGCAGAAAGGCCTGTTCCATGCGCAGACCCTCGGGAACGGCATCGGCAAAGCAGCGCAGGTGCCAGGCTCTCGGCAATTGTCCGATATCCAGTGAGCCGGAATAGCGGTAGGGATGACGTTCGCCCCGGTCCAACAGGCCCAGCCGTCTTTCCGGTTCGTCCGGGTCATCGGCGTTGCGTATCCGGCAATCCAGGCGGGTTGCCGTCATGCTTTGCAGACGCAGCTCCAGCATTCGATCGGGTAACTCCTCCGACATATCGGGCGCGCCGATCAGTGCTTCCAGCACCGGGGGGCGACGCGTATCGGCATCCGGCTGACCGCGCGGAATCGTCATCACCAGCCTGCGCCCGTCCTGCAGAAGCTCCAGTCGCAACGGCGAGTCGCCGGAAGTCTCGGGCGTATCGGCATCGGCAACCGTGGACTCGGTGTAGTCGAGCACCTCGCGTCGGCTCAGTGATTCCACCAGATCATGCGGTGCCACCAGGGCGAACGGAACACGCTGATCACTGGCGTCGCTGATTGCCAGATCGGCAAGTCCCGGATCGGTCATTACGGACTGCATGTCGGGGTCAATCCGGACCCGGGCCACACCTTCAGCGGCGTCGGCATCCAGTGTCCAGACCTGCACGAAGCGTTCCGGATCGAGCGCCGGCAGCGGCATGGCCAGGAAAGTGATCATCAGGGCGGCGAGTGTTCGCTTCATCGCGTCGGATGCTCCTTGGCGGCAGACAGGTTTTCGTTATCCGGACGTGGCGGTGCCGGCGCAAGAAATCCCACCAGGATCGACAGCAGGCCGAAGGCCAGGAAGGAGACGATGCCGGCGAGGGTCGACAGGAAGGTGCGGTCGATGATGAGCAGCTTGCAAAGTACGACGCCGAGCATCACGGCACCGGCCATCCACAGTCCGCGCCGGCCGGACAGAGAACCGCTCACCCAGGCGATGACCGCGAGAGTCGTCCAGCCCACACTCAATGTCGCCTGACCGATGCGCGAGTAGAGCAGGCTATCGGCCGACCAGGCTATGGCGGCGAGGTGATGCACGCCCCGCAGCATCATCCAGGTCACGACGACAAACAGCAGCAGCCCGAGCCAGCCCATGGTTCCGTTTTTTACACCGTATTGCCTGGCCAGCTGGAACAACAGGATGAGTCCGCCGAACTGCGCGATCTCCAGCGGATTGAACAGTGGCACGAAAGGCAGTGGGCCGGCATCCCCCGCAGAACTCAGGCTGTAGAGCAGGGCCAGTACCGTCACCGCGCTGAACACGACGACCAGCCAGCGCTTGCCAAGGGCGGCGCTTCCGGCCGGTGACAACGGTGCTCGACCGTTCACCAGCAACCAGGTCAGCAGCAGGTAAAGCGGCAGGGACGCAGCCAGCCAGTGCCAGCCTTCGCCCAGCTGGAGAATCTGGTCGGCCACATGGACTGCAGACAGGGCCAGCATGACGATGATGCCGGCATGAGTGGCCAGAGAGGCCAGCGCCTGCCAGCTTTCTCGGGACTGGCGCAGGTATCGCTGGGCCAACCAGGCCAGGCCGATGAACACCAGCCAGGCCATGGTGCCGAAACCGGCCAGCGGCCAGTGTTGCCCGTCAGTCTGGAAAGCGGCCAGGGGAACACCCGCCAGTAGCACGATCCCTGCCGATTGACCGGCCACTGTCCATTGGAAACGCTGGCAGAACCGGGCAGCGATGGCCGCAGAGACGCCCGCAAGCAGCAACCACATCTGTGCAGTCAGCGGGGCACTGGTGTGACGATCGATCTCGATCAGGCCATTGAGAAGCCAGATCGACAGTGCCGACAGGACAAGCAGGCCGATCAGCTGCGCGGATGCGGCGGCAAGCGTGTAGCGCCAGGCGCTGATGGTGAGAGCCGCGGCAATTGCGAGCCCCCCGAGAAGGGCCTCGTTGAGTATCGGCAATGCAGCACCACGGTAGCCAAGCAGAACGTAGAACCACACGGCCGCGGCCACGAGTTGCAGGGTCAAACCCGTCAGTCGGCCGGCACGGTGGCGATACGCGATACCAAACCAGACCAGTGCCGCACCCTGCAGTGCCCAGATCAGGGCTACGGTTGGCGCCGCGAATGAAAAGGGAACCGCCAGCGTGGCAAAGCCCACCGCCAGCACGGCGTGACTGCGACCCAGTGCCGGTCGCGGATGAATGCGCAGCAGGAAAAAAGCCACGGCCAGGTAGATGATTGCCAGTGCCAGTGCCGAAAATGCAATGGCCATGCGATCGCCATCGAGCAGGGTTGCCTGCAGGGGAAAGGCGAACAACGGCAATCCGAACACCAGCACCACGTCCGGCCGATGGCCCTTGCCGGCTTCGTCCTGCAATGCATGCAACGCCGGAATCAGCAAGTACAGTGCGTAAAACAGCAGCAGAAAGGCCTGTGTGCCGGCGTAAAGTCCCGTTGTGTAATTCAGTACACCCCAGGCCGTGCCGATGACAAAGGTGAAAGCGAAACCGATGCGGTTGAGCAAGGGCCAGGACTGACGCCAGGCGATGGCAAAAATGCCGAGATTGAGCAGGGCGTACCAGCCAAACAGGACCAGGTGATTGCCGTCATCGGTGGCGATCAAGAGGGGTGCGGAAAAACCTGCGATCACAGCCAGAACGGCCAATGCCAGCGATGCCTGGGCCACCGATAGCACCGCGGTAGCGATGGTCAGCACGATCAACATCGCAAAGGCGGGCAATGCCGGCAGGACATCGTAAAGCTGGAATGCGGCAAAGACCACCAGTGCCAGCACACCCACGGCACCGCCTTGCAATGACAGCGCAAACACGCGTCGGCGGTGGCGTTCGCGCCAGGCAAATGCCAGGGCAACCACGGCGACCAGCGCCACGGCGCTCAGGCGCCATTCTATGGGGACGGCCAGCCAGCCCTGGTCCAGGGCATGCCGCAGCAGGGCGGCCACCCCCACGAACAGAACCAGCACGCCGACCTTTACAGGCAGATTGCCCCGGGTCAGCCATTGCTGAAAAAGACCAGGAGAGGCAGGCTCGGTTGTTTGCCCTGCAGGCGTGGCGCGAACGGGATCATGCCGATGAGGTTCGGCCGCTGGTCGTTGGCTTTTTTCATCGTCATCCGGTGCTTGAGTCGTAGCTGCAGCCGGGGTCTGTTCGGGTTCCGTTTCCGATTCCTGTTGCGGCTCGATACGTTTCTCTAGCGCCCGCACTCGACGCTGAAGGATCAGCACCTGGGCGAACAGGGCGCCGATGCAGCCGCCGGCGAACATGGCGAGCATTCGGGTTTCTCCGATCAGCCAATTCATGCGTGCCATGTCCGGAATCACCAGCCCGACCAGCACACCGGCGATGACGAGAACGGCCACCATGCCGTCGTTACCTTGTCCTGATGGTCTGGGTCGACTCACTTCGTGTTCCGGTCAGTGTTCATTGGCGAGGCCATGCGTGTCGGCAATCCGGTTACGGCACCAGGCCAGCAATTCTTCCGGTGGAGCCGGTCGGCCGATGGCGTAGCCTTGCAGCAGATCGATATTCGATTCGGTCAGCAAATCACGAATACTCGAGGTCTCGACGAATTCGGCGATCGTGAGCTTGCCGACGGCATGACCGAGGCGATTGATCTCCCGAACCATTTCCAGGGCGGTACGATCATGCTCGATGTCACGCACGAATCCGCCGTCGATCTTGAGATAGTCAACCGGCAAGTCCTTCAGATAAGCCATGGATGACAATCCACTACCGAAATCATCCAGTGCGAAACGGCAACCTCGCCGATGCAGATCCGCCAGTGTGCGGCGCGCGGTTCCGAGATTGGAAATCAGTGCCGTTTCGGTAATTTCGAAACAAAGCTTGTCAATCATTGCGGAATGAAGGTCAACGGAATTGACAAGAAACTCAAGGAAACGATCGTCACCCAGGCTGCGACCGGAGAGGTTGATGTTGATTCTTTCCAGGCAATCGAGCACCTCGGGGTTGTCGGCCAGCCAGGACAGCACGCTCCGAACCATCCAGCGATCGATTTCCGGCGACAGGAAGTAACGTTCGGCCGCGGGCATGAACTGACCAGCAGCCAGCACTTCGCCTTCAGGCGTGTTCATGCGGACCAGCATCTCAACGGCATGAACTCGGTTATCCGGCGTGCCGCCGGCGACGATGGGCTGATAGTAGAACGCCAGGCGATCCTCATGGATGGCCGACTGGATGCGTCCAACCCATCGCAGCATCCCTATGCTCTCGGCCAGGCGACGGTCCTCATCATGCCAGCAGTGAACACGATTGCCCCCGTCCTCCCTGGCCGCCAGTCCTGCACAGTCAGCCCGCCGCAGCAACTGCGCCACGGAATTGCCGATCCCGTCGAAGGGAACCAGTCCGATGCTGAGGCCAAGCCTCATGCCCGGCTGCGGCTCCAGACCGCCCACCGACGACAGCAGGCTTTCGCCACATGAAAGTGCTTTTTCACATGGAGTGTCGGGCATCAAAACGATGAACTCGTCACTGCCGAGTCGACCGATACGGGCCGGCGATCGGAAGATTTCACGCAGGTGGACAGCCAGCTCGACCAGTACGCGATCACCACCGGCATGCCCGAGGTTTTCGTTGACCAGTCTGAACTGATCGACATTGATCAAGAGCAAAGCGTGCTCGTTCCTGCCATCGCATCGGTCGAGGAACTGTGACAGCTGGTTTTCGAATGCCGGCCGGTTGAGCAGGTCGGTCATGGAATCATGACTTTTCAGAAACTCCAGTTGGCGTTCGGCCGCTCGTTGCCTGGCCCGTATATTCAGGATTCGTTTCATCTGCCAGGCAATCAATGTTGCGAGCAACAGGATGATCATGCCGGCAGCCAGCAAGAGGCCAGGTGACAATCCCGACCCGGAACGACCGTCATAGGGCTGCAACCACTGTTCGTAAATGCGGTCGAACTCGCCGCTGGCCATGACTCGCTCCAGGCCACGATTGACCGTATTCAGCATTGCTTCATTGCCCTGGCGCACGGCAAACGCGTTTTCTACCGGTAACACGGGTGGACCCGATACGGTGAGCTGTTCGAGACTGCCTTCCGCCAACGTGAATCGTCCCCGATGCTCGGTCAGCAGCGCCGCGTCGTATCCGCCTTCAGCCAGCAGGCGAAGACCCTGGGCATCCGTATCGACCAGAACCAATTCCGCATCCAGTCCGATTCCCTGAAGGTGCTCATGGCTGAAAGCGGCGCGCTGGACGATGACCCGCTTGCCGGTCAGATCCTGAATGGACCGGATCGTTGGCGCATCCGATGGAATGAAGATGCGGTGGTAGACGATAACGTGCGGATTGGCAAAGTCGACGCTTTCGGCGCGTTCAGCGGAAACAAACATCCCGAGCACGTCGATCTCACCCTCGATAAGTGCAGCACGCACTTGCTCCCAGCCGCCCAGTTCAAAACGGACTTCGAAGCCCATCTCCCGGGCAATGGCTTTCATGAGGTCGACGTGAAACCCTACCGCTTCACCGGAGTCATCAAACGTTTCGTAGGGCTTGTAGCCGTCTTCTCCCCCGACGACGACAATTTCGCATTGGGCCTGAGCGCACCAGAGCAAGGCGACAAACACCATCAACCGGCATAGCGCTTTACGCCTGGTTTGCATCCAGTGGTTGGACACCCGGAACATCCTCCGTAAAACCCTCCCGGCAAGACTAACCTGTTCATGCCGATTGCGACAACTGTAAAACCGCCGGTTATGCTCACAACCCTGCATGTTTGATCAGCAGGTCGCTGCTGGACAGGCACCTTGATGATCCGGGAAAATGACGACATGTGCGGAAGAGGTGGACTTGACTACTCCTGGAAGCGGATCTACGAGTACATGGATATACTCGGTGATCCGCCCGACGGTGGCCTTCGGCATCCCAATGTCGCGCCTTCGAGCCGACGTGGTGGAAAGGTCCGCTGGAGCAGGGTACCCGCGGTCCGTGCAATCGAGGAGGGACGACGTATCGACGCACTGGTCTGGCCCCTGGTGCCGCACTGGCTGAAAGGCGAACTGCCGAAGTTCTCCACCGCCAACTGTCGCTCCGAAAGTGACCGGTCCTTCTCCGAAACTGTGGCCGGCAAGCCCGCCTTTCGCAACGCGTGGAAACGCAACCAGCGCTGCCTGGTACCGTTTTCGTGGTTCTATGAGTGGGACCAGCGTACCCGGCCACGCCAACCGTGGCGCGTTATGCCGGTCGACCATCCGGTGCTGGTCATGGCCGGATTGTGGGACAGCTCCCGGTCAGCGGACGGTGAGGTCATCGAGTCGTTCACACTGGTCACAAGCGAACCCAACCAACTACTCAGTGATATCGGCCACCATCGCAGCCCTGTCATTCTGGAGCCTGAAGACTGGGAATGCTGGCTGTCGGCTGAAGCGTCGGAGGCGGAGCAAGTGATTCGTCCGCCGGCTGACGGCACCCTGCGGGCTGAGCAGGTCAGTACCCGGGTCAACAATCCCGAATATCAGGCCGAGGAGCTCATTCCCGCCGGGAGTGGCCGACGCAATTGAAGCCATCTGTCGCGAATCAGTGCGTTCTCCCGTTCTTAAGGGCTGAGAAGACTCCCGACAAGCCAACTGGAATCCAACGTGAAACGAATCAAGCACTTTTTCAATACCGTTCAGACGAACTGGTCCGAAGATCCGGCCGCACGTGGCGCTGCCAAGATGACCGCCGGCGCTGTCCTGGTGGCCGAAGGATTGTTCGGTGTGATCCGTAGCGGCGTTCGCCGTGCCGGAGGCCGCCGCAAGAAAGGCAAGGGCGGGCTGATTGGCGGCGTCATCGGCGTGGTCATCGGCATCGTGTTCATCATCGTCGGTTCCGCCATGGCGCCGAGCGAGCTGCCTGATGAAGTGACCACCCAGGGCGTGATCTCCGATGTCGAAACCAGCCGAAACAGCGATGGCAATACCATGCACTCACCGATCTACACTTTCGAGGTCGAGGGGCGCGAGTACACCTTCGGCTCGAGCATGCGCAGCTCGTCGCGCCCGACCATCGGCCAGGAGGTCGAGATAGCCTATTCGGCTTCCGACCCGCGCAATGCACGCCGGACCGATGGCCTGGAGAGCAAGGCCCACTGGGCTTTCATCGGCAGTGGTATCTTTGTTCTGGTGATGTCACTGGTCAGTCTGGCCATCAGCATTGCGCTGATCGTCTTCGGCATCATTCTTTTCAAGAGCGGACGTGCCGATCGCAAGGCCGCAGGGGAGACCGGCAGCTTCTTTTCCGACCTGATGTCGATTGCGCGACGCGCCAGTAGCGGAGAGATCGATATCGAACGCACCGCCGCAGGCCAGTCAGGCAGCGAGCAGGGCGACGAAGATGCCACTGCCCGGGCGTGATCGGGGAATCAGGTCAATCAGCTGACGCAAAAGGCCCCGGAAGAATCCGGGGCTTTTTTGCATCGCCTTGATTGTCAGAGGCCGAGATCGATTGGCAGCAGTACTGCATCGATTACGTGGATCACGCCGTTGCTGGCCGATATGTTGGCCGGCCCGATGGTCGCCGTGCTGCCCACGGCCGTGATGACGCCCGCTGAATTAACGGTGAAGCTTGCGCCTTCAAGCAGCGTGTTGATAGTGCGGTCGCGACGCGGCGGCACCACGCTGTTCGACGCACGACGCCCGAATGTCACGTGATAACTGACAACCGCTTCCACTGTTCCATCACCCAGAAGGTCATCAATGGCGGCGAAAGGGCCCTGGTTTTCGAGAACATCGGGGTCGAGCAGATCGACGATCGCTTCGACCAGTCCACCGAAAGCTGTATTGGTCGGCGCGAACACCGTGTACTGTTCGTCGTCGAACAGTCCAGCCACAAGCGTGCTGTCGGGATTGG
>SL_3KL_010_SEDDRAFT_10001964_pt1 | contig 18831 bp, 8 predicted proteins | sample SodLakKL_010_SED_2_FD_10381 | JGI IMG/M metagenome (IMG submission 10381) | reverse complement strand
GGAAACTCGGGCCGATCTTCCCCGGCGACGGAATCGGCGAGAGGACTCGCCGCCTGCCGGGTCAGCGGGGGAGGTCGGAGTGCCCCATCAGGAAGGCGTCGACGGAATGGGCGCACTGCCGGCCCTCGCGAATCGCCCAGACCACCAGCGACTGGCCGCGGCGCATGTCGCCGGCGGCGAACAAGCCTTCGACATTGGTGTAGTAGGCTCGGGGCCCTTCGGTCGCGCCCTTCACGTTGCCGCGCGGATCCAGCTCGAGTTCTTCCGCCTGCCGCAATTCCGCAATCATGCCCTCGTGTGCCGGATGCACGAAGCCCATCGCGAGCAGTACCAGGTCGGCGGGCATCTCACCCTCGCTGCCCGGCACCTCGGACATCTGCCAGCGGCCCTGCTCGTCACGGTCCCAGCGGACCAGCACGTATTTCAGCGCGCGAACGTTGCCATTGCCGTCGTCGACGAAGCCCTTGGTCGCGACGTTCCACATCCGCTCGCAGCCCTCCTCCTGAGAGCTGGAGGTGCGGAGGCGATTTGGCCACTCGGGCCAGGTCAGGCCCTTGTCCTCCTTCTCCGGCGGCTTGTCCAGGATCTCGATCTGGGTCACGGAAGCGGCGCCGTGGCGGTTGGAGGTGCCGATGCAGTCGGATCCGGTATCGCCGCCACCGATGACCACGACATGCTTGCCGTTCGCATTGATGAATTCCGTGTCGGGGACAAACAGTCCCTGTACACGCCGGCTGTTACGCGTAAGGAAATCCATCGCATAGTGGACCCCGTTCAGTTCCCGGCCGGGGACCGGCAGATCGCGCGGCCACTCCGCGCCGCCGGCAAGGACCACCGCGTCGTATTCTTCGCGCAGCCTGGACATGGGGATGTCGACGCCGATGTTCGAGTTGGTATGGAACTCCACACCCTCCGTCCGCATCTGCGCCATGCGCCGGTCGATCAGTGTCTTCTCGAGCTTGAAATCCGGGATTCCGTAGCGCAGCAGCCCGCCAATGCGGTCGGCCTTCTCGAAAATGGCGACCTGGTGTCCGGCGCGCGCAAGCTGCTGCGCGCACGCGAGCCCGGCCGGTCCGGAGCCGATGATCGCCACGCTCTTGCCGGTACGCCGCTGTGCGACCTGCGGCTTGATCCAGTTCTCGTCCCAGGCCCGGTCGACGATTGCGCATTCGATGGTCTTGATGCTCACCGGCGAATCGTCGATGTTCAGCGTGCAGGCCGCCTCGCACGGGGCGGGGCAGATGCGACCGGTGAATTCGGGAAAGTTGTTGGTCAGGTGGAGGGTCTCGATCGCTTCCTGCCATTCCCCCCGGTAGACCAGGTCGTTCCACTCCGGGATCAGGTTGTCCACCGGGCAGCCCTGGTGACAGTACGGGATACCGCAGTCCATGCAACGGGCCCCCTGTGCGCTGACCTCCGATTCGGGCAGGGGGATCACGAACTCTCTGTAGTGGACGACCCGGTCCGCGACCGGCTCGTAGCGCCGGTCACGGCGTTCGATCTCCATGAATCCGGTTGGCTTACCCATGGGCTGCGGTCTCCTTCAGGGGCTGCGCGGGCTTCGGAGCCCGGTGCGGAACGGGTGGGCGGCTCCTCTTTGCCTGCATCTCCTCGAGCGCGCGGCGGTAATCAAGCGGCATCACCTTGACGAAGCGCGAGAACTGGTTTTCCCAGTCCGCGAGGATCGTGCGGGCAACATCGGAGTTGGTGTAGTGGAGGTGCCGCTCGATCAGGGTGCGCAGACGCTGCTTGTCGTGGCGGGTCATGTCACGGGTCAGATCAACCAGACCCGGCGTCTCCATGTCGCCGCCCTGGTGATCCAGCGCCTCGAGCGCATCGTCCTCGTCCGGGATCGGCTGCAGTTCGACCATCGCCATGTTGCAGCGCCGCTCAAAGCTGCCGTCGCCGTCGAAGACATAGGCGACGCCTCCGGACATGCCGGCGGCGAAGTTCCGTCCGGTGGGGCCGAGGCAGACCATCACGCCGCCGGTCATGTACTCGCAGCCGTGATCGCCGACACCCTCGACCACAGCGATCGCCCCGGAGTTGCGGACGCAGAAGCGCTCGCCCGCCACTCCCCGGAAGAAGCACTCACCGCTGATCGCTCCGTAGAGCACGGTGTTGCCGACGATGATGTTTTCCTCGGCCCGGGCAATCCCGGCATCGGCCGGGGGGTAGATAATCAGGCGACCGCCGGAAAGGCCCTTGCCGACGTAGTCGTTTGCGTCGCCCTCGAGCTCCACGGTCACGCCCCGGGCCAGCCACGCACCCCAGGACTGGCCACCAGTGCCTTTGGCCTTGATGTAGATGGTGTCGTCGGGCAGCCCGGCGTGGCCGTAGCGTTCGGCCACGCGACCGGACAGCATCGTGCCAACGGTCCGATGGTAGTTCTTGACCGGGGTTTCGATCCGGACGGGCTCACCCCTTTCGAGCGCCGGGGCGGCCTGCCGGATCAGTTCCTGGTCCAGTGCCTCGTCGAGATGATGGTCCTGTGCCTCGCGCTGGTAGAGAGCAACCTCGGGGGTGACCTTGGGCTTTTCCAGGATGCGCGAGAAGTCGAGCCCGTGAGCCTTCCAGTGTTCGATGGCCTTGCGCATCTCGAGGCGGTCGGACTGCCCGATCATCTCGTTCACGGTCCGGAAGCCGAGTTGCGCCATGTACCGGCGGACCTCTTCGGCGACGAAGAAGAAATAATTGATCACGTGTTCCGGCTTGCCGGTGAAGCGTTTGCGCAGCTCCGGGTCCTGCGTCGCCACGCCCACCGGACAGGTGTTCAGGTGGCACTTGCGCATCATGATGCAGCCTTCCACGATCAGCGGCGCAGTCGCGAAGCCGAACTCGTCGGCGCCGAGCAGGGCACCGATGACCACGTCCCGACCAGTGCGCATGCCGCCGTCGACCTGCACCGCGATCCGGCCGCGCAGACGATTCATCACCAGCGTCTGATGGGTCTCGGCGAGGCCGATCTCCCACGGGCTGCCCGCGTGCTTGATCGAGGTCAGCGGGCTGGCGCCCGTGCCGCCGTCGTAGCCGGCGATGGTCACGTGGTCGGCGTGGGCTTTCGAGACACCGGCGGCGACGGTGCCGACGCCGATCTCGGAGACCAGCTTCACCGAGATCCGCGCGCGCGGATTCACGTTCTTGAGGTCGTGGATCAGCTGCGCCAGATCCTCGATCGAGTAGATATCGTGGTGCGGGGGCGGCGAGATCAGGCCCACGCCCGGCGTCGAGTGGCGCACCCTGGCGATCTGCGCGTTCACCTTGTGACCCGGCAGCTGACCGCCCTCGCCGGGCTTGGCCCCCTGCGCGATCTTGATCTGGATGTCGTCGGCATTCACCAGGTACTCGGCGGTGACGCCAAAGCGGCCGGAGGCAACCTGCTTGATCGCGGAACGCGCCGGGTTCGGCGATCCGTCGGGCAGGGGCAGGAAGCGCTCGGCCTCCTCGCCACCCTCGCCGGTGTTGGACTTGCCGCCGATCGCGTTCATCGCCACGGCCAGCGTCGAGTGCGCCTCATGGGAGATCGCGCCGAAAGACATCGCGCCGGTTGCGAAGCGCTTCACGATCTCCGACGCCGGTTCGACCTCGTCGATCGGGATCGGATTTTCGGCGTAGCGAAGGTCCATCAGGCCCCGGAAAGTCAGCAGACGCTCGTTCTGCTCATCGATCAGGCGCGAGTACTCCGCGTAGGTCCTGGCGTCGTTGGCGCGCGTTGCGTGCTGGAGCTTGGAGATTGTCTCCGGTGTCCACACGTGGTCCTCGCCGCGCAGTCGGAAGGCGTAGTCTCCGCCCACGTCGAGCTGCCGCCGGTAAAGGTGCTCGTTACCGAAGGCCAGCGCGTGCCAGCGCACCGCCTCCTTCGCAACCTCCGGCAGGCCGATACCGCCGACACGGGTCTGGGTGCCGGTGAAGTACTCGTCAAGGAACGCATTGTTCAGACCGACGGCGTCGAAGATCTGCGCGCCGCAATAGGATTCCAGCGTGGAGATGCCCATCTTCGACATCACCTTCAGCAAGCCCTTGCCCACGGCCTTGATGTAGCGCCGCTGCGCCTCCTCAAAGCTCAGGCGTTCGGGGAAGCGCGGGAGCATCGAGTGGATGGTGTCGAAGGCGAGGTAGGGGTTGATCGCCTCGGCGCCGTAGCCGGACAGCGTCGCATAGTGATGGACTTCCAGTGCGGCGCCGGTTTCGACCACGATGCCCGAACTGGTGCGCAATCCGGTGCGGATCAGGTGGTGATGCACGGCCGACGTGGCCAGCAGCATCGGGATGGGGATCGAGTCCTGGTTGGTGTTGCGGTCGGACAGGATCAGGATGTTGAAGCCGTCCAGCACGGCCTTTTCCGCCTGACTGCAGAGGCGTGCCAGCGCTTCCTTCATGCCCTCGGCGCCTTCGGCGGCCGGGTACACGGTGTGCAGGGTGCGCGTGCGGAAGGCGCCGCCGGAGTTGTACTCGATATGGCGGATCCGCTCGAGGTCCTGGTTGGTCAGCACCGGCTGCGGGGTTTCCAGCCGCCAGTGGGTCCCGGCCTCGTTGATACCGAGCAGGTTGGGGCGCGGCCCGATGATGCAGACCAGCGACATCACCAGTTCCTCGCGGATCGGATCGATCGCCGGGTTCGTCACCTGAGCGAAGTTCTGCTTGAAGTAGCTCGAGAGGTGTTTCGGGCGGCTTGAAAGAACGGATGGCGGGTTGTCGGCTCCCATCGAGCCGACCGCCTCCTGCCCGGTGACGACCATCGGGGTCAGCAGGAACTTCAGGTCCTCCTGCGTGTAGCCGAAGGACTGCTGCAGGTCGAGCAGGGTGGCATCGTCCGGGGCCATCGGACCTACGCCGGTCGGCAGTTCCTCGAGCCGGATCTGGGTCTTCTTCAGCCAATCCGCGTAGGGCTTGGCCCGCGAGAGCGTCGACTTGATCTCCGTGTCGTCGATGATCCGTCCCTCTTCGAGGTCGATCAGCAGCATCTTGCCGGGCTGCAGGCGCCACTTGGTGACGATCCGTTCTTCGGGGATGTCGAGCACGCCCATTTCCGAGGCCAGGATCACCATGTCGTCGTCGGTGACCAGGTAGCGGGCGGGACGCAGGCCGTTGCGATCGAGGGTCGCGCCAATCTGCCGACCGTCGGTGAACGCGATTGCGGCCGGTCCGTCCCACGGCTCCATCAGCGCCATGTGGTATTCGTAGAACGCGCGCCGGTCCTCGTCCATCAGCTGGTTGCCCGCCCAGGCCTCCGGAATCAGGATCATCATCGAGTGGGCGAGCGAGTAGCCCCCCATCAGGAGCAGCTCCAGCGCGTTGTCAAAACAGGCGGAGTCGGACTGACCTTCGGGAATCAGCGGCCAGATGGTCGCCAGGTCTTCGCCGAGCACCTCGGAACGCATGGTGTGGCGGCGAGCCGCCATCCAGTTGACATTCCCGCGCAGCGTGTTGATCTCCCCGTTGTGACAGATCATGCGGAAGGGCTGGGCGAGGTCCCAGGTCGGGAAGGTATTGGTGGAAAAGCGCTGATGCACCAGGGCCAGCGCGCTGGCAAAGCGTTCATCGCGCAGATCCAGGAAGTAGTTTCCGACCTGATAGGCGAGCAGCATGCCCTTGTAGTTCAGGGTGCGCGAGGACATCGAGCTCACGTAATAGGCCGTTGTCTCGTAACCCGCCGCACGGATCTCGTTGTCCATGCGCTTGCGGATCACGAAGAGCTTCCGCTCGAAGCTGTCCTGGTCCGCGCAATGCGGACCGCAGCCGATGAAAACCTGCCGGACGACAGGCTCGCTCGGGCGCACCGTCTCTCCGAGGTCGCTGTTGTCGACCGGTACGTCGCGCCATCCCAGGACGGTCTGGCCGCCGTCCTCGATGTGCCGGTTGATCACGGCCTCCATTTCTGCGCGCGGCTGGTCGTCGCGCGGCAGAAAGACCATCCCGACGCCGTATTCCCCGGCCGGGGGCAGGTCGAAGTCCACGACCGCGCGCAGGAATTCGTCGGGCATCTGCACCAGGATGCCGGCCCCGTCGCCCGCCTTCGGATCGGCACCGACCGCGCCGCGGTGGTGCAGGCGTTCGAGCAGCTCGAGGCCCTGAGCCACGATGCGGTGGGTCTTCTCGTTCTTGATGTGGCAGACAAACCCGACGCCGCAGGAATCACGTTCGAGTGCAGGGTCGTACATCCCCTGCGCGGGGGGTAGGGCGCGAATGCTCATCATAGGACCTCGTTGATGCCAGATCGTTGGCGGATGCGGGCGCACGGAAGCCATGACCGTGGGCACGGCCCGGAGCGGTCACCCGCTACCCCGCAGACTGTCAGCCTAGTCATCACGCAGCAATCGTGCCATTTCCGCGATGCATGTTGTGGCGATCGAGGGCCTCGTGATCGGCGGTGGTGCATCGGTATGGTGCAATTCATGCGCCGCTCGTGCGAAAACCGTGCGCCGGAGAGAGGCCCGCGGATGGATAGTGCCCGGCGGGAAGGAGCGTGGGCGGCCGACTCCTCAGCCGCGGAAAAATACCCCGGCGGTATCGGTCCGGTCAAGGATGTGCGGCGCCTCGTTGAATGCGCCTCCGCCTCCGCTGTGGAAGCACTGCTTCCACAGGCAATGTGGCACGAGGCTCCCGTGCTACAGGGCTCATGCGTGGGGCTCGATCAGGCCGTTTTCGAGGAGCTCCCGAAGCACGGGTTCGAGTTCGGGCAGGGCAGTGCTCCATTCTTCCGGAACAAGGGTCTCTGCAGCGCAGAAAAACTCCGCGGCGGCCGCAGACAGACCGGGTGCCGCGAGGGATCGCCCGGCCACGAACAGCACGACACCGGCGTCGTTCCGGATCCAGTAACGCCGGAGTTCGGGATCGAGTCGATAGCGCGTCGTGGAATCCAGTTCCGCCGGCGGGTCGCCCCCATCGCGCACCGGCCCCTGCTCCCCGGTATGGTCCTGCTGCGCGCGGCTTAGAAACTCTCCCAGGAACCGGTCCAGTGCCGTCGGCTGCAGCTGCAGGCGCTCGATCAGGCCGGCGCGCAGCGCGGCGAGGTCACTGGCATCGAGCTCGTGGGGGTGCACCGAGGGTTCGCGCCCGGGATCGCTGACGCGCTCGGGACCCACGGAATCCAGCCGGTCCTCTAGAAATCCACCAACAAGGTCCCGCCAGGCGGGTGCCCGAAAGCCGATCGACCAGGTCATGCACTCCTCGTCGAGGGACATGCCGAGGTGCGGTATGCCGGGCGGCAGGTAGAGCATGTCCCCCGGTTCCAGAACCCATTCACGGGTTGCCTCGAAATGCCGGAGAATGGCCAGCGGCAGGGCGGGCAGGCAGATCGGGGACTGCGGTGGCGGTTCCTGGATCTGCCAGCGCCGCCGTCCCTGGGCCTGGAACAGGAAGACGTCGTAGGCGTCAATGTGCGGCCCGACCGAGCCATCACGTGCCGCGTAGGAGATCATCAGGTCGTCGCGCCGCCAGTGCGGGACAAAATCGAAGCGGCGCAGCCACTCGGGGCCCTCGGGCCAGTAGTGCTCGATGCCGGAGACCAGCAGCGTCCAGGCGGTCGTGGGCAGCCGGCTGAAGCGTTCGGGGTCGAAGGGACCGTATTCAACGCTCCAGTCCCGGCGGTCGGGGTGCCCGAGCACGATCCGCGAGCGTATCCCTGGCTCGCAGGCGAGACCGGCAAGGTCGTCGCCGTCGATCGGATTCCGGAAGGCGGGGATCGCGCCGCGAATCAGTATGGGGTGGCGCTGCCAGTAGTCGCGCAGGAATTCCTGCGGATCCATTCCGCCGAGCGGCGAGGGCGGCGGAACGGACCTGCCGGCGTTCAACGGGGTCTGGGGCGGACTGCCCGCGATCGCCACGTCAGGCCCGGCCGCGGATCTGACGCGCGAGCTGTACGGCCAGTCCGACGTATCCTGCGGGGGACAGTTCGCGCAGCCGAACGCGGGCATCCTCCGGAATCTCGAGTCCGTCGACGAATTCGCGCAGCCGCTCGGCGGATACCCGCTGGCCGCGGGTCAGTTCCTTCAGCTTCTCGTAGGGCGCCTCGATTCCGTGGCGACGCATCACCGTCTGCATCGCCTCGGCGAGGACCTCCCAGTTCGCGTCCAGGTCTGCCTGCATACGCTCGGGATCGGCATCCAGCTTGCCAAGGCCCCGGAGGAAGGAGCGGTAGGCGATCAGCGACCAGGCGAAGCCGATGCCGATGTTGCGCAGCACCGTGGAATCCGTCAGATCGCGCTGGAAACGCGAGATCGGGAGCTTCGCGGCGAGGTGGTCCAGCACGGCATTAGCGAGACCGAGGTTGCCCTCGGCATTCTCGAAGTCGATGGGGTTGACCTTGTGCGGCATGGTGGAAGAGCCGACCTCGCCGGCGACCACGCGCTGGCGGAAGTAACCCGCGGAGATGTAGCCCCAGATGTCCCGGCTGAGGTCGATCAGCACCGTGTTCGCACGCATCAGCGCGTGGAAGAGTTCGGCGAGGAAGTCGTGCGGCTCGATCTGCGTCGTATAGGCGTTGGGCTGAAGGCCGAGGCTCCCGATCATTCTGGTGGCCAGCGCCGGCCAGTCGACCTCGGGATAGGTGACCACATGGGCGTTGTAGTTGCCCACCGCGCCGTTGATCTTCCCGAGGATGGGCGAATGTTCCAGCTGCGCGATCTGCCGCTCGAGACGCGCGACTACGTTCGCCAGTTCCTTGCCAAGTGTGGTCGGCGAGGCCGGTTGTCCGTGGGTTCGTGACAGCATCGGCTGGCCGGCGAGGGCGCGGGCGAGGGTGGCGAGCTGCTGCGAGAGCTCGCGCAACGCAGGGAGAATCACTGCGTCACGGGCCTCGCGCACCATCAGCGCATAGGCGAGGTTGTTGATGTCCTCCGAGGTGCAGGCAAAGTGCACGAATTCGATCTGCGCGGCCAGCGCCGGGTGTCCGGCCATGCACTCCTTGATGTAGTACTCGATGGCCTTGACGTCGTGGTTGGTCGTGGCCTCTATGGCCTTCACGCGTTCGGCGTCGCTGGTGCCGAAGTCGCCTGCGATGCGGTCCAGGAAGGCTGCACCATCGGGGTCCAGCGGCGGTACCTCGCTGATGGCCGGTTCCTCGGCCAGCGCCTTCAGCCAGGCGACTTCGACCCGCACCCGCGCCTGCATCAGCGCCTGTTCACTGAAGTACGCGCGCAGCGTCTCGGTATGGCGGGCATAGCGGCCGTCGACCGGGCTGACGGCAGTGAGCGGGGAGAGGGTCATCAACGGCTCCGGGGAGATCCCATCGGGCCGGCGATTATAGCGCGGATCCCGCCGGGTTCAGCCCGGGCGGCAAGCAGGAGCGACGACCTGCCAAATGGACATCGGTTCCGATCCCGGGGTGGCGGATCGCCAGCCGGAGTCGCTCCCGGTTTGCGTCGGGATAGAATGAGGATTCATTCGCTCCGGAGCGCAATGATGGCCAACGACGATTACCGCACCGAACACGACAGCATGGGGCCGGTCCGTATCCCGGCCGACGCCCCCTGGGGTGCCCAGACCCAGCGCGCCGTGGACAACTTCCGGATCGCCCACCGGCCGCTTCCCGACGCCTTCATTCGCGCGCTGGCGCAGATCAAGGCCGCCTGCGCCGAGGTGAACCGCGAGCTCGGCGGGCTTACCACCGAACAGGCGGCCGCGATCGTCGCGGCCGCCGATGCGATCGCGCTGGGACAGCACCGTGCGGCCTTTCCGGTCGATGTCTACCAGACCGGGTCGGGAACCAGCACCAACATGAATATGAACGAGGTGATCGCGCACCTCGCCGCCGAAGCCGACAGCCCGGTTCACCCGAATGACCACGTGAACCGCGGGCAGAGCTCCAACGACGTGATCCCGACCGCGATCCACGTGGCCGCCACGGTGGAACTGGAACAGCAGCTGCGGCCTGCGCTGCGCCACCTGATCGCGGTGATCGCGCGCCGGGAGCGTCAGCTCGGTGATGTGGTAAAGACAGGGCGCACGCACCTGATGGACGCGATGCCAATCCGGCTCGACCAGGAGCTCTCCGGCTGGCGCACGCAGCTCGAACTCGGCGAGGCCCGGCTGGACGAGCTGCGCCGGCGCCTGGGCAAGCTCGCGATCGGCGGGACCGCGGTCGGCACCGGCGTCAATGCCCCCGAGGGCTTCGGCGAGCGCGTGGCCCGGCGCCTCTCGGAACGGCTGGAGCTGACCTTCGTGCGCCAGGGGAATGGCTTTGCCGCACTGGCGAGTCAGGACACGGCGGCCGAGCTCTCCGGTCAGCTGCGGACCCTTGCCACCACGTTGCTGAAGATCGCGAACGATCTTCGCTGGATGAACTCGGGCCCGCTGACGGGCCTGGGGGAGATCGGACTCCCGGCCCTGCAACCCGGCAGTTCGATCATGCCCGGCAAGGTGAACCCGGTGATCCCCGAAGCGGTGGCGATGGCCTGCGTGCAGGTGACGGGCCTGGATGCCGCCATCAATGGCGCTGCGCAGTCCGGGAATTTCCAGCTGAACGTGATGCTGCCGCTGATCGCCGACAACCTGCTGACCCAGATCGGGCTGCTGGCCGGATCGATGAACCACCTCGCGGACCGCGCGATCGCGGATTTCACGGTAAATCGGGCACACCTGGAAGAGGCGCTGGCCCGCAATCCGATCCTGGTCACGTCGCTGAATGCGGAGATCGGTTACGAGGCCGGGGCCCGGATCGCCAAGCTCGCGTACCAGACGGGGCGTCCGATCCTCGACGTCGCCGCCGAACAGACCGGGATCGAGCGCGAACGGCTGGCGGGTCTGCTGGATCCGATGCGACTCACCGGGCCGCGCTGACGCCTGTCCAGGCGGTGGCGCCGGGCTTCCGGTTCGCAATGCAGGGGCGATCCCATCCCGATTATGGAAGCGCTGAATAAAGCCAACCTGGCTTTTTCAGCGCACGCTTCGCTGCAAATGTGATTTGCAGCTTGCTTCAGAAGCTACCACCTGCGGTGGTCGATTCTGGCGGCACTTCCTTGTGCCGCAGGGAAACGCCGATAAATCAGCTTTTCCTGATCAGGGGGTGCCCGCGGGACCGGTCTCTGCCGTTCGAGCCGGCCCGTGGATGCGCTCGCGCAGGCGCTGAAAAATCACGTAAAGCATGGGGATCAGGAACACACCGATCAGCGCGGCCGCCAGCATGCCGCCGAAGACGGCCGTGCCCACGCCACGTTGGCTGGCCTCTCCCGCGCCGGTGGCAGTGATCAGCGGAACCAGTCCCATGATGAAGGCGAAGCTGGTCATCAGTACCGCGCGAATGCGCAGCCGGGCTCCGTTGGTCGCCGCGTCCAGGATCGGCACGCCCTGGCGCCGCTCTTCCATCGAGAACTCCACGATCAGGATCGCGTTCTTGGCCGCGAGGCCGATCAGCACGACGATTCCGATCTGGGCATAGAGGTCGTTCGAGAGCCCGGTGACCCACAGCGCCACCATTGCACCAACGACTGCGACCACCACGGACAGCAGCACTGCGGCTGGCATGGACCAGCTCTCGTAGAGCGCGACCAGGAATAGATAGGCAAAGAGCACCGCCAACGCCAGCACGATCACCGTCTGCCCCCCGGCCTGCTTCTCCTGCAGCGCGGTGCCCGTCCATTCGAAGCCGAAGCCGTCGGGCAGGGTCTCCGCGGATACCGCCTCCATCGCCGCCAGCGCGTCGCCCGAACTGCGTCCCGGTGCGGGACCACCGCTGACGGTCACGCTGCGGTAGTTGTTGTACCGCTGCAGCGACTGCGGTCCGAGGATCAGTTCCGGCTCCACCAGTGCGCGTAGCGCGACCATCTCGCCGTCGCGGTTGCGAACATGGATCCGGAAGATGTCATCGACGCGAGCGCGGTCCTCCGCTTCACCCTGTACATTCACCTGCCAGACGCGGCCAAAGCGGTTGATATCGTTCACGTAGGCGCCACCGAGTGTGGCCTGGAGCGCGGAAAACACGTCTCCGATCTGTACCCCGAGAGCCTGCGCCTTGTCCCGGTCGATATGCAGGTAGACCTGCGGGTTGTCCGTCGCCCACGTGGAATACACCGCTCCGAGATCGGGATGCTGATTCGCGGCGAAGACCAGCGCGCGCATTGCAGCGGCGAGTTCTTCCGGCGACCGCCCCTGCAGGTCCTGCAGCTGCAGTTCGAATCCGCCACCGGTCCCGAGGCCCACTACCGGCGGGAGGTTGAAGGGCATCACCCGTGCGCCGGGCAGCGCATTCCCCTGTACCGCGAGCCGGCGGATCGCCGCATCCACCTTCAGGTCCTCGGTCGTACGCTCGGAGTAGGGTTTCAGGCGGCCAATCAGGAACGCACTGTTCGGCTGTACTGCACCGTCGAGGATGCTGAAACCGACTACCGACAGTACATCCTCGACCGCTGGGTCTTCCGCGGCTATCGCCTCGACCTGCTTGACCACCTCGAGTGTGCGGCTTACCGAAGCACCCTGTGGAAGCTGGATCTCGGCCATGTAGGCTCCCTGATCCTCCTGGGGCAGAAAGCCGGTCGGCGTGGCCTGGAACAGCCCGAAGCTGCCGAAACCGAGCACCAGCACGATCACGCCGGCAATGGCGGAGACCCGTACAATGCGGGCCACCGCCCACGCGTAGCCGTCACGCACGCGGTCGATCCCGCCGAGCACGTAGCGCATCGGACCGCGCCGGTGCTGTGCGCGTTTCAGCAGCAGCGCACTCAGGGCGGGGGAAAGGGTGAGTGCGTTCACCGCTGAGATCAGCATCGCAAACGCAATCACCGCTGCAAACTGCTGGAACATCTGCCCGGTGATCCCGGGAATGAAGGCCACCGGTACAAACACCGAGAGAAGCACCAGCGTGATCGCCAGAATCGGACCTGTGATCTGGGTCATCGCCTTTTTGGCGGCCTCCCGCGCCGCCAGGCCTTCCTCCTCCATGATCCGCTCGACGTTCTCTACCACCACGATCGCATCGTCGACGACGATGCCGATTGCCAGCACCACTGCAAGCAGCGAAATCGTGTTGATCGAAAAGCCCAGCATCAGCAGGAAGGCGAAGCTGCCGACCAGGGCCACCGGTACCGCGATCATCGGAATCAGGGTGGCCCGCAGGCTCCCGAGGAACAGAAAAACGACCAGCACCACGAGCACGAAGGCCTCGAAGAGGGTGTGCACGACCTTCTCCAGGCTCGCGCTGACGAATTCCGAGGTGTCGTAGACCACGCGATAGTCGAGGTCCTCCGGGAAACGCCCGGCGAGCTCCTCCATCGCGGCGCGCACGCCCTCGGCGACCGCCAGGGCGTTGGCACCGGGCGCCTGATAAATTCCGATACCGGCGGTGTCGCCACCATTCAGCCGTGCCAGCGCATCGGAACTCTTCGCCCCGAGTTCCACCCGGCCCAGGTCCCGTACGCGCACGGTGGAGCCGTCGGGGTTCGCGCGCACCACGATCTCTTCGAATTCCTCCACCTCGGAAAGGCGGCCGCGAGTCTGCAGGGTGATCTGGAACTGGGCGTCTTCGGTCATCGGCTGCGCGCCGATCCGGCCGACGGCTGCCTGTACGTTCTGGGCACGAATCGCCTGCACCACGTCCGTCGGCGTGAGGCCGAGCGCGGTCAGGCGCTCCGTGCTGAGCCAGATGCGCATGCTGTAGTCCTGCACACCGAACAGCGAGACCTCGCCGACGCCGGGCACGCGGGCGAGCGTGTCGAGCAGGTTGATGGTTGCGTAGTTGCTCAGGAACAGGCCATCGTAGGTCTGCTCCGGCGAGTGCAGCGCGACCACCTGCAGCAGCGCCGAGGACTTCTTGCGCACCGTCAGACCCTGGCGCTTCACTTCCTCCGGAAGCTGTGCTTCGGCCAGCGCCACGCGGTTCTGTACGTTAACCGTGTTGATGTCCGGATCGGTGCCGAGTTCGAAGGTGACGGTCAGCGAATAGAAACCGGCGTTGGTCGCGGTGGACTTCATGTACAGCATGTTGTCCACGCCATTGACCTTGCCCTCGACGGGCTGGGCGATGGTGGACTCCACGACCTCGGCGCTGGCGCCCGGGTAGAAGCCGGAGACCTGCACCTGCGGTGGCACGATGTCGGGGAACTGCGCGACCGGAAGACGGGTGAGGGCGATCAGGCCCGCCAGCGTGATCAATACCGAAATCACGATCGCCAGCCGTGGCCGGTCGATGAAAAAGTGCGAGAACATCGCGCTTCAGTCCGCTGCCGGAGGCTGCCAGGGCGTCGCCGTGACGGCCTGGCCGGGACGGACCTTCTGCACGCCCTCCACGATCACCCGGTCGCCCTCGGACAGGCCGGACCGAGCGATCACGCGCCCGCCGATCTGCCGGCCGGTGGAGACCCGTCGCACCTCGACCTGCTGGTGGTCGTCGAGCGCCAGCACGAAGGAGCCGAGCTGGTCGACCTGGAGCGAGGTCTGGGGCACGAGAATGGCGGTCTGCGGCTCTCCGATCTCGAGGATTGCGGTCACGAACTGGCCGGGCACCAGAAGCCCGTCCGGATTCGGCAGACGGGACCGCACCAGCACGGTGTCGGTACCGGGATCCACTGTTACGTCAACGAAATCCACGTGTCCATCGTGATCGAAGCGGCTCCGGTCGGCAAGCCGCAGTTGGACGCGTACCGCCGCCGGATCCCCACCCTGCTCGAGCACCGCTCTGCGGTACTCGAGCAGTTCCCGTTGGGGCAGGGGCAGCTGGACGTCGATCGGGTCCAGCTGCACCACGGTTGCGAGCGCACCAGCCTCGGGGCCCACGAGATTGCCCACCGTGTAACGCGAGAGTCCGATGCGCCCATCGATCGGGGCGCGAATCTCGGTATAGTCGAGATTCAGGCGGGCCGCCTTCAACGCGGCTTCGGCCTGCGCGATCCCTGCGCGCGCGACCGCCTCTGCCGCCCGCAATTCGTCGACGCGTGCGCGCGGGATGTCATTGTTGCGCAATAGCTCCTCGCCGCGGCGCAACTGCGCCTGGGCGTTCTCGGATTCGGCGCGCGCCCGCTCGACGTCCGCCTCGCGCTGCGCGACGGCCGCCTCGTAGGCATCGGCCTCGATCCGGAACAGGGGATCCCCGACAGCGACGGTCTGCCCTTCGACAAAGGAACGCGCCTCGAGGAACCCCTGGACGCGGGCCAGGATCTCGACCCGCTCGCCCGCCACTACACGCCCGACGAATTCACGGGTCTCGGTGACCGGTTCGGTTTCCAGTTGAACGACCGTCACCGCGGGCGGTGGACCTACCTGTGTCGCCGCCGGATCTTCCGTGCTGCAGGCGGCGAGCAGGAGCGCGCTAACGCCTGCCACGATGCCCAGCATCCGCCCATCGGTCCGTGCCGCCTGCAGGCGGATCCACCTTTTTCCCAGCATCGGCCCCCTCTCCCCACCGTTTCGGGTTTTACGCAACGCCCGGATCGCTCCGGGCCGCCGCCACTTCAGTGAAACGCTGGTTATCAGCGCTTCCTTGGACCTACGCGGCGAGTTGCCGCAACACGTAGGGCAGAATACCGCCGTGACGGAAATAGTCGACTTCCTGCGGCGTGTCGAGGCGAACCCGGGCCAGGAACTCGGTAAGCGACCCGTCATCGCGAGTCGCGCGGACGGTGACCTGGGAGGCCCGGCCCTCGTCGAGTCCTTCGATACTGAAAACTTCGCGGCCGGTCAGGCCCAGCGAAGCGGCACTCTCTCCGGGCAGGAAGGTCAGCGGGAGCACCCCCATGCCCACGAGATTCGACCGGTGAATGCGTTCGTAGCTCTCGACGATCACCGCCTTCACGCCCAGCAGCAGCGTACCTTTCGCGGCCCAGTCCCGCGAGGAACCGGTCCCGTATTCCTTGCCCGCGATCACCACCAGCGGCACTCCTTCCTCCTGGTAGCGCATTGCGGCATCGTAGATCGGCATCTCCTGGCCCTCCGGAAGATGCAGGGTGACGCCGCCCTCGGTGCCGGGCGCGAGCAGGTTGCGCAGGCGCACGTTGGCGAAGGTGCCGCGCATCATCACCTCGTGGTTGCCGCGACGGGATCCGTAGGAGTTGAAGTCCGCGGGCTTTACGCCCTTGCTCGCGAGATACTGGCCGGCCGGGCTGTCCGGGTGGATCGAACCGGCCGGCGAGATGTGGTCGGTGGTCACGGAATCGCCGAGCAGGGCCAGCACGCGGGCTCCCTCGATCTTGGTCAGCGGTGCGGGCTCCATCGTGATGCCTTCGAAATACGGCGGATTCCGTACGTAGGTCGATTCCTCCTGCCAGTCGAAGCGGTCGCCCTCGGGCGCGGTCAGACGCATCCAGCGATCCTCGCCCCGGTAGACGTCCGCGTAGGTGCTGCGAAAGCTCTTCGCGTGCACGCTTCCGGTTACGGCGGCCTGGATCTCGGCGTTGCTCGGCCAGATGTCGCGAAGATGCACCGGGTTGCCGAGCGCGTCTTCGCCGATCGGATCGTTCTGCAGGTCGATCGCCGTCGTACCGGCGAGCGCATAGGCAACGACCAGCGGTGGTGAGGCGAGGAAGTTCATGCGCACCTCGGAGTGGATGCGCCCCTCGAAGTTGCGGTTCCCGGACAGCACCGAACTGACGATCAGGTCGTCCTTCAGCACGGCCTCGCTGATCGCTTCCGGCAGCGGACCCGAGTTGCCGATGCAGGTGGTGCAGCCGTAACCGACCAGGTGAAAGCCCAATGCCTCGAGATCGGTCATCAGGCCGGAATCCTGCAGGTATTCGGTGACGACTTTGGACCCCGGGGCCAGCGAGGTCTTGACCCATGGCTTCACCTTCAGGCCCCGCTCGCGCGCCTTGCGCGCGACCAGGCCGGCTCCCAGCATCACCGAGGGGTTCGAGGTGTTGGTGCAGGAGGTGATGGCCGCGATCACGATGTCTCCATGGTCGAGCGTAAAGTCCTCGCCGCCCAGGGTGACCCTCGTGCGCGGCTTGGTGGCGACTGCCTGCTGCTCGACACCAACCGCAGTGTGTCCGCCCTCGGCCTCGAAGCGCTCGGCTTCCTCGGGCTCGGTCGCGGCAGACGCCCGTTCCTTCAGCAGGGTGTCGATCATGCCCGAAACGCGGGTACCGACTTCACGCAGCAGCAGGCGGTCCTGCGGCCGTCGTGGCCCGGCCAGGCTCGGCTCCACGGTGCCCAGGTCCAGCTCGAGCACATCGGTGTAGCGCGCCTGCGGTGCTCCATCCTCCCGCCACAGGCCCTGCGCCCGCGCGTAGGCCTCGACCAGTTCGATGTGACCCGGATCGCGCCCGGTGAGCCGCAGGTATTCGAGTGTTTCGGCGTCGATCGGAAAGATTCCGCAGGTCGCGCCATACTCGGGCGCCATGTTCGCGATGGTCGCGCGATCTGCCAGTGGCAGGTGCCCGAGACCGTCGCCGAAGAACTCGACGAACTTGCCCACCACGCCGTGCTTGCGCAGCATTTCGACGATCACCAGCACAAGATCGGTGGCGGTTGCGCCCTCGGACAGCCGCCCGGAGAGCCTGAAGCCGACGACCTGCGGAATCAGCATGGAGATCGGCTGACCGAGCATCGCGGCCTCCGCCTCGATGCCGCCGACACCCCAGCCCAGCACGCCGAGCCCGTTGATCATCGTCGTGTGCGAATCGGTTCCGACCAGGGTGTCCGGATAGGCGAAGCAGCGCCCGTCGGGCCCGTCTTCGACGAAAACCGTGCGCGCGAGGTATTCCAGGTTTACCTGATGCACGATGCCGGTGTCGGGGGGTACCACCTTGAAGGTGGAGAAGGCCTGCTGGCCCCACTTCAGGAAGCTGTAGCGCTCGCGGTTGCGCGAGTATTCGAGCTCGGCGTTGAGTTGCAGCGCATTCACGTTGCCGTAGGTATCCACCTGCACCGAGTGGTCGATTACCAGCTCGGCCGGTTGCATCGGGTTGATCTTTGCCGGATCGCCGCCGAGTGCGACCATCGCGTCGCGCATCGCGGCGAGATCGACCACCGCAGGCACGCCCGTGAAATCCTGCAGCAGCACCCGGGCGGGGCGAAAGGCGATCTCCTGCGCAGGCTCGGTTGCGGGATCCCAGTCCAGCACGGCCTCGATGTCGCTGGCACGCACGGTGCGGCCGTCCTCGAAGCGCACCAGGTTCTCCAGCAGGATCTTCAGCGAATACGGCAGACTTGCGGCCCGGCTATCCTCGGTGATCGGCACGATGCCGCACTCGCGGCCGCCAGCCTTCAGGGTTCGGGTGAACTTGTCGGTGGGTGCGGTCATGGTGTCGGCTCCAGGGGTCAGGTGTTGAGTCGGTGCAGGAGGTCGCGCGCCTCCTGTATCAGACGGTTGCGCCCGAACAGCAGTTTCCAGCGTGAACCTCCGGCCTGGCGCCAGAGTACGGCGGTCCGGATGCCGGCGAGTAGCGCGGCACGGATGCGTGCCGCGACGTTCGGGTTCGACAGATGTGTCTGCTCGCCCTGCACGATGATCCGCGGCCCCAGCGGCGAGATGGTCTCCTGGTAGACCTCGGCGAGCCGGGCGACCACGCTGTCGTGCGTGAGATTGAAGTACTCGACCTGGCGCTCGGCGGCCTTCAGCCCGTCGCCGAGGGCTGACAGCATGTCCGGCCGCGCCTGCAGCTTGCGTTCGAGAAAGATCAGGCCGATCGCGTAGCGCGTGATCTCCATGTCGGGTGGCTTTCCGCCGGATTTCAGCTGGATCTCGATGCGTTCGAGACCATTGCGCAGGTTGGCCTCGCCACGGAAGATCTCGGAGGGCGTATCAACATCGAACGCAAACAGGCTGCCGATCATGATCTCGAACTCGTGGTCGTCGCATTGGCCCCGCCAGGCAAGGTCCTTTACCAGCGACGCAGTCTGAAAGATGGCGGCAAGGGCCAGGGCTCGGTTGTAGTCGCTTCGCTCCAAGAATCGCGCATCCCGCTG
>SL_3KL_010_SEDDRAFT_10001962_pt1 | contig 18834 bp, 17 predicted proteins | sample SodLakKL_010_SED_2_FD_10381 | JGI IMG/M metagenome (IMG submission 10381) | reverse complement strand
CTCCGCGGTGTCACAGAGAACGTCATCGTGGGCCAGCCCATTCAACTCGGAACGGGTGATGTCCGGCTGGTAGTCAGGCCGATGAAAAGCATCACCAGAACAGGTGAGAACTAATGGATTTCAATACATCTTTACGCAGGGCAATGAAGACCGGAACGGTCACACTTGGCCGGAACAGTACAGAGACAAGTATCAAAGATGCAACAGCACGTCTTGTCATCATTGCACAGAACTGCCCGGAAGACTTCAAAAAATTTGTAGAGGCTCAGGAAAATCTGGCCGTTTACCCGTATAAAGGCTCAGGCCGCCAGCTCGGCCGAGAGTGTGGAAAAGACTTCATTGTCAGTGTACTTGCCGTCATCGAACCAGGTGAGTCTGACATCCTTACCCTTCAGAGAGCGTAATATGTCAGAAATAACCTTAACAGAAGACTGCATGCGGCTGATCTCTCAGTTCGAGAATCTCACCGGTGCAGGTGCACGTGACTGTGTAATCGATGATCGCTATGATCGGGTCATCTTCATCATCAACCCTGGTGAGATGGGCCTTGCAATCGGAAAGAAGGGTGCAAGCATCAAAAAAGCATCCGAAGTGCTTGAACGGCGTGTCGAGGTAGTTGAATACTCAGATGATCTCGTTCAGTTTATCAGAAACTGCCTCCTCCCGGCACAGGTGACATCTGTGACCATTGAAGGTGAAGATGATGAGCAGGTCGCCCATGTCGAGGTTAATGAGGATGATCGTGGCCTTGCCATTGGAAAAGAAGGGAAGAATATTCTGAAGGCTAAGTTCCTTGTCCGAAGACAGTTTGATATCGCGGATATCGAACTTGTCCAGGAATAATCTTTCATCTCTTTTTTCTGGATATGGAAAAGAAGATCGTCTCCTGTAATCGCATACACGGTGAGCCACATCTTCTGCGTGAACGTGTCATAGCCCTCTTTGTCAACGGACGTTATGCAGCAACACCGATCATCATCCCCTACTCTATCGAAGAGTTTGTCATCGGGCATCTCTTTTCTGAAGAGATCATTAAAACTCTTGAGGATATCGAATCAATCAGAGTCGAGGAGAACCGGGTCAGTGTCCTGACGACCGATCCCTTCAGGATCACCGGCAGAAGAAAGACAGTTCTCTCAGGATGTGGGGGCAGTACATCCTATATCGATCTCTCAAAACTTCCCTCGGTCCAATCTGGGCTCTCCCTATCTCTCTCTGAGATATCTTCTGCCTTCTCGGCATGTTCCAATGATGAATCATCTCCAGCCGAGGCATTCCTCTGTGATAAGGATGGGGTAATTATTCGGTCGGAAGATCTTGACATCCTCCATGCGGTTGATCGGGTTATCGGTTCTGGATTAAAGGCAGAAATCACCTTCTCCGGGACTTTCCTCATCATATCAGGTCTGATCTCTTCAGAGATGGTACGTCGGAGTCTCCTTGCAGGCATTCCGATCCTTCTTGGACTATCCGCACCAACCGATCTTGCTGTTCGTATTGCCGGGGAGATGAATCTCACGCTCGGTACGATCTCTTCGGATGGCGAATTGGTCCTCTATACACATCCGGAGAGGATCAAAGCCCCTGGCTGAGCTCCTGTACAGCTGCTATGAGGAGATCCACCTCGTTCTCTGTTGTATAGAGTCCGATACTCGCCCTGACGGTACCTTCACTGAGCCCGAGTGACTCCATCAGCGGCTGGCAGCAGTGGTACCCTGATCGGACCAGGATCTCAGCATCGGCATCGAGCCGCTCTGCAACGTCATGGGGTTGGAGCCCATTGATAGTAAATGAGACGACTCCGATTCGATCTTCTGGTTGTGCTGGTGCATAGACAGTAACCCCTTTCATTCTTGAGAGGCCATCAATCAGGCGAGTTGTGAGTTCTTCTTCATATCGCCTGATCGCCTCCATCCCGATCTCTTCGAGATAGCCGACAGCCACACCAAGCCCAATCCCGCCCGCAACATTTGGGGTTCCGGCTTCATAACGGCCATATCCCTCGACTGGCTGATAGCCATCCTGCGAGACTGATTCGACCATTCCCCCGCCAATGAAGACGGGGTTAAGGATTTGCTCCTTCATCCAGAGGACACCTGTTCCGGTCGATCCAAGCATCTTATGTCCTGAGAAGCAGCAGAAATCACAATCGATCTCCTGTAGACTAAACGGTATATGCGGCACCGATTGTGCGGCATCGATGAGAAGGAGCGCCCCGTGTTCCCTGCAAAGCGTCCCAACCTCACGTACCGGGGTGATGATCCCGATTGCATTTGATGCATGCGTGATCGCAACAAGCCTGGCCCCTTCTGAAAGCGCCTCTTTCAGTTCGTCGATATTAAGAGTATAATCGCTATTGATCCCGATAATCTTAAGCTCGACTCCTTTGCTCGCCAGTGCACGCCATGGGAGGAGATTTGAATGGTGTTCGAGGATAGTGGTGATCACCCGATCCCCGGGTTGCCAATCAAGGCCTAAAGCGACCATATTAATGGACTCGGTTGTGTTCTTCGTAAAGACCGTTGTCCCTGCCTCTCCATGGATGAACCGTGCGACCCTCTCATGCGCATGCCAGTATCGCTGGGTTGCTATCTGTGTAAACCTGTGGACTCCCCGGCCGACATTGGCACGGTACCGATGTTCAAATTCGATGAGGGCATTAATGACCGGTTCAGGAGAGAGGCTCATCGCCGCCGAGTCGAGATAGATTGCCTCATGGACGATAGGGAAATCCCGCCTGATCTTTTCGATCGGATATCCGGATTCATTCTGAGGAGGTAATTGACTCTCCATCTCCGGTACCTTTTTCTTATCCTCCGGAATTGGGCGAAGGGTGTAGTCTCCTTCTACGATAATCCCATGATCCCGGCAGAGCTCCCGCATCTTTGGTGGGAGTGCTCTCCATCGCCAGAGGCCATATTCTGTATACCCCTTCGGCATCCCGGTCTTCATCGCCCATCGATTGAGGAACGTATCCCATCTCTGTGTGAGGTCAGGATGCATGGTTTTGAGGGCTTCATACTCGCTCTCGAGCATCGCCGGACAGAGATAACAGCCGATACGCTCAAGCCCCATCTCGTAGAGGGGGTTGATATCTGCATTCTGCCACCAGAGGTACAGGAACACCTCAAGTGCACGCCAGTTTCTTATCGGTGAAACATTCAGCTGGAGTGGATTTGCCGGGTTCTGGCTCGTCTCTTCGAGATCAGCTCTGTTCCATGATTCGTACCATCGGTTTCCCTGAAAGGTGACACAGGGACCTATCTCTGAGAGATAAATCCGGAGTGGATGGAGCTTTAAGAGTTTACAGCACCAGCGGTGATCTTTGCCTGGCGGCCCTGCCCGTTCGACAGCTGCGAAGAAGTCGCCAGCTTTCCTGATTATCGGAACACCCATCGATTCGATGTACTCAATAGTCTCCGGAAGCTCGATACCTGTATCGATGAAAAAAGCCGAATCGACACCAGCTTTCCGTGCCAGGCAGAGGACGGCGGCGCTGTCTTTTCCCCCTGAGAACGAGACATTTGCGATGGGGCGATCATTTTTATGGGCTTTGATAACTCGAAGTGCATCCCGTTCAAGGAGCTTGAGATGGTACCTGTTCTGTTCGATTACCATCTTCCAGTCAGGATTTTTTGGTGAGCCCGGGATCACCTGTGCGAGTTCTTTCACTCGTATATGGCCGTCCCTTACAACCCCGGTTCCGAATTTGTTTCTGTATGAGACGATGACTGTCCCTTCAGTAATCGGAGTTTTAAGGGGAAACCGTTTTCCGCCAATCCGGAGTTTCCTGCTCTGGTCAAGGTGGTCGTCCAGATGAACAATACCTCTTGTTGCATATGGTAGGAGGTAGGGGAGAGCTTCAGGTACAATGTCAAGGGAGTATCTTCGTTTCACTGGATCGAAGAGGAGCCACCCAAATCGCATCCCATGAATGATGATGAGATCTGCCCTGTCAGTTCCACCTGACTTGTTCAGGATAACAATCTTTGGGACTGGGATCTCACCAAACTGTGCCTGGAGAAGATCCCTGATGAGCTCCATATCCGCTCTGAGTGCAGGCCTGAGATCATATGGCTCAAGAAGGGGGATACTTCGCCCCTCTGCCCCACATCCGCATCTCCGGCCAAGAAGGGGAATATTGCAGGTATCACACCAGAAGAGGATCTTCTTGACGGCAGGCTCTCTCATTGATCAATAATTGTGTCGTATAAGACGAAGAAAGGAATGGTGGGGGTATATTCAGATGAGCACCCGCCGATCGGCGGATGAAATGCTGCCAGCCGTTTCGGGTGTTTTATCTGAGTGATATTCGGTGAACTGCTTGAGTGAGACGGTCAGATCACGGGTGAAGGCGAAGTACCCTATTTGCGTATTTCTACAGAGGTTCATCGCCATATCCATCAGACCCCGGGGGTCAGGTCTCGCCTCTCCAAGCCAGATATGGAATATGTTCCCACCATCCACGATTGGGAAGAAGATGTGTTCAAGTTCCATCCTTTTTGTGAGTGTCACCGGCGCAGAGGGGGTGACATGGATACCATTTGTATAATAGACCGGGAGGTCCAGAGTCTTCTTCGCCCTCTCCAGAAGATTCTTCGTGTCCCCTTTGACGATCTTCAGCGCATGTGGCCGGAAGGTTTCATCGAGGAGATCCGCAACGGCAAACCGCTGGCCGGTCGTCTCTGCCGGGGTTCGGGCGAGTGCGATGGTCATCCCATGCTGTGCTGAGAGCTTCTTTGCGTACTGTTCCATCTCTGTCATTGCCCTGACTGCAAAGCGGAAGGCCTCTCTTGTTTCATGAAGCTGAGATCCGGTATGGTGCTGGATCATCTCATTGACCCCAACAATCCCAATGGTATACACGAGTCCTTCGAGATCGACTGCCACTGCCCCGCGCTCATGAGTGTTGGGATCTTTTGGCCGCTGCATTGCAAATGGCATGCGGCCGTTTGCCCTGACGAGTTCCATCCAGCGACGTTTGATCCGGAATATCGAGACCGCCGAATCCATCATTCCCCGTAGCTCTGCAAAGAGTGTTTCATCGTCATGATCTGCGCGATATGCTGCCCGTGGACAGTTTACTGAGATCACCTGCCAGGATCCCATCGAGAAGTGTGCTCCGTTACGAAAATTGAGCTTATCATCGAAGGTATTGTCATTTGCAGCAGTCGTTGAGAACTGGTAGGCACAGCACTGGTAACAGGAGATCCCCTCGCCTGCCCCGCGGTATGCTGGGAGCTGGTTATCATAGTAGGGGGTTCCGAACTTTGAGGCGAGTTCAAAAGTCATCAGATAGAGGTCCCGGTATGTTGGGATATCCGGATGCTCACGGTTGAAATCTTCGTCTTCGTCAATGAAATCGGGTTCGATGCTGATCTCTGGTTTTGGGAAATTGAAGGGTTTTCCCCAGTCATCACCTTCAAGCATCACCTCCATCAATGTTGCAAAGAGGAGACGGACCTCTCGTTCAAACTCTCCGTAGGTCCGGATTGGTGCCTGCTCTCCGTTCCAGACCTTTCCTTTAAAGACGATTGGTTTGTCACGCCAGAGTTTCGGGATACCTGGTGAGAGCTGGACTGATGAGAAGACCACCTGGCCGCCGCGGGCGACCATCATCTGGGTCATCTCATAGACGAACATCTGCATCAATTGTTTGATCTCAGTTTTATTCATCCCCTCGACATAGGGTGCGAGGAAGGTGAGGAAGTTGTAGTATCCCTGACCCCCGGCAAAGTTTGTCTGGGCTGATCCGAGTGCCTTCACTGCATGTAAAACAGCGACTTCAGGGCGTCTTGCAGGGCCTGCAACGCTCGCTTTCGTACCGTTTCCATCTGGCATCAGGCCGTAGTAGAAGAAGTAGCGGAGATCCCAATCCTGGCAAAACGGCCTACTTCCAAAATATTCCAGGTCATGGATATGCATATCCCCTGTGAGGTGGAGGTCGGCCAGCTCGGGGGGGAGCTGGAGGAGATACTGTTCTTTACTGATCTTGTCTGCCTTCTTCTTATGCGAGGTCTCGGCGTTCTCCTGGAGATTTGAGTTATCTTTTGACTCGAACCCTCTGCCGACATCGATCAGGTGCGCGTCAAATACCGGCGTTCCGACCCGTGTACAGACATTCCGGTAGTCAACAAGCCCCTCTTCAAGGAGGGTCATATTCATTATCTCCCTGATAAGAGGGCCTGAGAGGAAGGTGAGGCCGAGCTTTTTAATTCTGTTCTCGACTTCAAGTGCAATCCGCTCCGCAAGTTCCCGATCTGCCCCTTCCCTGCCATAGAAGGTCTCGACAAGCCGCGTCTCCTGAAGGATCTGGTTCTCGATCTTTGTTCGATCCCAGTCCATCATATGGCCAAATGATGTCCTGACCTTCGGCATAGCAGGCTGAAATGCCCCGTCGAGTGTCGACTGCCGTGTATCTTTCATTCGGTCTTCACCGTCTGCATGTTTCTTCAAGAGAATCCTTTACCATACCATTTATGAAGAGTTCTTTTGAGGTGAGATATTCATCCCCTATCTGGAGGACTGGTGCTTCCATCACAAAGATCCCGTCCATCCGCAGATCAGTCAGTGCTTCGGGGTCATCGAGGCTTCGTTCTGTATACTGAATCTCCTTCTCCTGAAGGTAGCTCTTGAGTATCTCACAGTTGGGACAGATCTCGAGTGAATAGACTATGATTTTTTTGATATCGGACATTAGGAGTACCCCGGGTGTGATGATCTATTAGTTCTGGCTAAGAAACTACTTTGCCCTTTTGTAATATCAACTATCCTTTTTGTATATGGTGCCAGGTGAAACCTTAACCTTCAGAAACGCTGATTAACTGGGTAATTGCTATGGTCCGGCTATTTATCGCTATTGATCTTACCGACTCGTGCCGGGAGGCTTTGTCTTCCATGCATGAGCCTCTCATCGGAATGAAGGGAAGGCTTGCTATCGTGGATCCCTCTCTTCTGCATATAACGCTTAAATTTCTAGGAGAAGTACCGGCAGACCATATCCCTCTAATCATTTCCGCGCTCAAAACGATTAGCTCTTCCCCATATGAGGTGGATATTCGAGGAATTGCATCCAATAACCCACGCCGTCCCAGGGTTATCTGGGCAGAAGTCCAGGATGGTGGCCGGAGCGCTCAGCTCGCAGATGCGATCGAATCTGTACTCGAACCTCTCGGGTTTCCACATGAAAAACGGCCATTTCGTTCGCATATCACCCTTGCGCGGGTGAAAGAGTTCCATCCTGATCTCCCCGGCCAGCTCAAAGAGCTTGCTTCTTCTGAATCTCCCGGGTGTGAATCAATGCCCATCTCGTCCTTTCTTCTGAAGAAGAGTACCCTCACCCCTCGCGGCCCTCTTTATGAGACACTCGCCGAGGTGACGCTATGACCAGAACCCGGCTTGAGGAGGATGTCCTCTCGCGGATCAGGCCGACACCCGAGGAGGTGCGGCATATCCGCGCCATATCAGATGAGATCATTCGGTATCTCCGCGAGGTACATAACCGGCCTGCGATGGTTGTCGGCTCAGTTGCACGCGGAACTTTCGTCCGGGGTGATCGGGATCTCGATATCTTCATGCTCTTTTCTCCCGATCTTCCGCGCGATGATCTTGCTGAACAAGGGATCACCATCGCGCGAAATGTCGTCGATCACTTCGAGGGAACCGCTGTCGAGAAGTATGCTGAACATCCGTACTTAAATGCCCGTCTTTATGATCTCGATTGTGATCTTGTCCCCTGTTACCATGTTGCTTCAGCCCAGGAGATCAAGAGTGCGGTTGACCGGACACCATTTCATACCCTGTATATTACACCACGCATTCCCTCCCTTGTCGATGATGCCCTCCTGTTAAAGCAGTTCACAAAGGCAGGGGGTGTCTATGGCTCCGACCATATGACGGAAGGGTTCTCAGGATACCTCTGTGAACTCCTCATCCTCTATTATGGTGGGTTTCGGCCGCTCATCGAAGCGGCGGCGGGCGCATGGCGTCCCGGATGCCTGATCGATCCCGAGGATCACCGTACGCGATCGTTTGATGAACCTCTTGTGGTGGTCGATCCCACAGATCCAAACAGGAATGTAGCTGCCGCCCTCTCACTCGATCGGATGTGCGAGTTCATTGAGCTTGCCCGTGCGTATCTTGCCTCACCCTCTGAAGCCTTCTTCACCTGCCGCCAGCCGGTTTCTTTAAAAAGGAATCAGGTCAGAATGATCCTGGAGGAGCGCGGGACCGCACTCTATCTCCTCTCGTTTGCTACCCCGGCGTACGTTCCCGACACCGTCGTCCCACAGCTCCGAAAGAGTCTCTCTGCCATCTCAGATCTTCTGGAACGGAACGGCTTCCATGTAAACCGGACTGACTGTTATATGGGGGCTGCTGTATCTGTCCTCCTCTTTGAACTCTTCAATGAGACTGTCCCGCCGGTTGTCCGGCATATTGGCCCTCCTGTCTGGAATGGTGGGAATGCAGAAAAATTTGTCAGGAAATATCTCGATGGTTCACCTCTCTCAGGCCCGTTCATCGAGGATGGGCGGTATGCCGTCGAGATTAGACGGCCCTATACGAAGGTCGCCGATCTCCTCTCATCAGAGTTTCTCCTTGATGCTGCCCTCGGTAAGCATGTCAGAAAGTCGATGACGGCTGGATGGGAAGTCAAGACCGGTGAAGACTGCTGGAATGAGGATCTCTCTGTCTTCTTTGCTACCTTCTTCGAGCGGTCAGGTCCGGCGGTCCGGATAATGAGGCTTGGGAGGGAATAGAAAGGATGGATCAGTTCAGCATCAATCAGCATACCCTCCGTGTCTCCTGGTTCTATCTTCTGCTATGGATCGCCTCAGCCTCAGTCTTTATTATTCTTCTGGCGATGCAAAGTCCGTACTGGCTGATTGCACTTCCCGGTCTTGTCTTTCTCTACATGTGGTTCATGCTCGTGACCCTCTATCCACGATCACTCCTCCTCAGCGAGACACATATGACACTTCTGATGATGGGGTCAGGGAGGGAGCGGGTCATCCCCCTCTCTGATCTCAGGGTGGAAGAGCAGGAAAACCAGTTTGAGCTGAAATCGTCTTCCGAAGGGGGGAAGAGGAGATATCTTGTCTCGAAGAAGGATCTCTCCTCAGAATTGGCAAACTATCTTCACAGCCGATCAAAACGCACTCTCCGACCTCGGAAGCGGTGATTCTGGTGACCATATGGTGATCTCTTACCCGAAGGTGTGAAGGGTTGCTGCAATGAAGACGAGCCCGCCGAGTGTTGTATTGATTGCCGGGAGATACCAGTATAGTTCTTTAATGTCAAATTTTCTCTTCAGGAGCAGCAGGAGAGGAATTGCAGGGTAAATCAGGACAAGGAGGCTAGCCGGGTGGATACCGGATGCGAGGATGACAATTATGGAGAGGCCTGTCCAGAAGAGGAGGCAGAGGAGAAGTGATGGTCTCTCTCTCAATACAACAGCTGTCGTCCGCAGACCTGCTTTTTTATCATATCCGATATCAGGAATGGCCGAGAAGAGATGCATGGCGGCAATATGGAAAAACCCAGCAAGAATAAGGTACCATGGTGGCAGGTATCCTGAAGCGAGGTAATAGCCGAATATCCCTGGCATAATATAGAGCATGTTGGATGCAAAATCGAGACCTGGCCGCTCTTTGAAGCGGAGGGGTGGGGCACTATAGAAGAATGAGAGAAAGAGGAATACGGAGAAGATCAGCCGCTCTGTCCAGTCTGCCTGAGTGGCAAGGAGTATAAGACTGATACCTGCCACCAGGGCGAGTAGCAGGAAGAGGCCTTTTTCATCCCTGTGTTGCCATCTATACTCCTGTACATCTTTCTTTGGATTATTTTTGTCCGTCTCCTGGTCAAAATAATCATTGACGCCATAAATGAAGATATTTGCGGGTATGAAGAAGTAGAAGAGATAGATCATATATTCTGGCCGGAGGAACGCCTCCCAGGATGCCATCCCGAGGGCGAATCCGACAACATAGGTTCCACCAGTGTAAATCCAGAATCGTATTCTGGAGATGCGTAATGCAAGAGAGAGAAGGCTATCTGACATCACTATTCACTCTTACGGGAGCATAGCCATGGAGCGGCTCCACTGGCTCTTCCGGAGGAGATGGTAATGGTGTTTCCAAGGGCTGTTGCAATGATCCGGGGAATTGAGGGTTTCACCTTTCGCTCATAGACAATGGAAGGACGCCTCTGAATCACCCGGGCAGTCCAGGTATACATATCGGATGCCGTCTTCACAGGTATAAGAGAACGGGTTGGAATTGAAGAAAACCCCTTGTCTGCCTCTTTCTGCCATTTCTCATATCTCTCAATCTGCCTTTGCATGAATGCGTTGAATGCCTCCGGATTTTGCCGTATATGGTCATGATCAAGGCTGGAAAGCCCAAACTGATCGAATTCTTCCATTGGGAAATAGAGTCTTCCCAATCTCAAATCTTCGGGGATATCCCTGATAAAATTGATATATTGCATTGCTCTCCCAAGCAGGCGGGCTGCATGATCTGCTCTCTCCGGGAGCCTGAGGATTCGCGCCATCATCAGGCCGACAACCTCGGATGATCCGTACAGGTACCCGAGAAGATCCTTCTCTGTTTCATACTGGCTGACAGTAATATCCATCTCCATGGATCTGAGGAAGGCATCAACCCATCCGGGTTCAAAAGACAGACGTTCAGCCAGATCTACAAACCCATCGACGACGACATTTTCGGTTATCTCACCGGATGCAGCCCTCTGATAGGTATCAACAAATGAATAGAACGCCTCGGTCTCCTGGGGGATGGCATCCACATAGTCATCTGCTACACGGACGAAGCTGTAGAGGATGAAGACATCTCTTCTGATCTCGCGGGGAAAGAAGAGTGTACTGTAGAAGTACGTCTTGCTCCCTCCATGGAATATTGATAATAATGTCGTATCCATTCATATCCTCGTAATATCCTCGTTATCTCTTGTTTTTGGTTATATCCTGGGCTATTATCTGTGACGATATCAGCGTCATCGGAACGCCGATCCCGGGATGGGTATACTGGCCGGTATAGTAGAGGTTCTCAACCTTTCTGCTTTGGTGTGCAGGCCGCCAGAGAGCAGTCTGGAAGAGGGAGTGCGTCAGGCCAAGTGCCGTCCCCCGGTATGCATTGTACCGCTCCTCAAAGTCGCCCAATGCAAAGATCCTCTTCGTTACGACTGCATCTCTGATACTCTCCCCGGTTGTTGATTCGATGTGATCGATGATCCGGTTGTAGAATCTCTCCCGAATCTCCGGGGAGTCCGGGATGCCAGGTGCAAGAGGGACAAGGATGAAGAGTGCTTCTCCACCGTCAGGGGCAGCCGATGCATCGGTCTTTGAAGGGACATTCACATAGTATGATGGGCTCTCCGGCCACCCAGCCTGTGCGGGGTCGAAGATGCGGTGAAAGTTCTCCTCCCAGTCTTTATCGAGGAAGAGGGTGTGATGAGCAAGAGATTCTACCCTTTTGCTGATGCCCAGATATACCACAAAAGCGGAGGGGGCAATCTCCCGCTTTTTCCAGTATTTCTCCGGATAGGTGGCATATTGTGGTTCAAGCAAGGCCATCTCAGCATACGGATAGTCAGCATTGATGATGACGATATCTGCCTCGTATGTATCATCCTTAGTGGTGACACCAACTACTGAACCATCCTTCACATCTATCGAGGTCACGGGTTCGTTGAAACGGAAGGTAGCACCGTTTTGTCTGGCGAGATCATAGATCCCTTCAACAACCTTCCGCATACCACCATCCGGGTACCATACCCCCATGCTCAGATCGATGTAGGACATCATATGGTAGAATGCAGGTGTATTCTTCGGCGAGCTGCCGAGGAAGCCGACGGAGTATTGAACGATCCTGCGTGCTTCATCGCTTGAAAAACGTTTTTTGACGAAGGAATCGAGGCTTTCGAAGATATGGAATTTTCTTCCCTCCAGGATCATATGCGGATCGAACATATCAAAGATGGATCGATAGTCCCGGTACAACATCTGCCCTATTGCAAGGTCGTACTTCTCTTTTCCCTCACTGAGGTATGTTTTGAGTTTATCCCCCCCATCTTTCTCAAGGGTATCAAATAAGGCGAGATTCTTCATTACATCAGATGCGATATCGATGGTCGGACCTTCTTCAAAGTAAATCCTGTAGGCTGGATCGAGGCGGGCAAGATCATAAAAATCCTCCGGCTTCTTTCCAAACTCAGCAAAGAACTTCTCATAGACATCCGGCATCAGATACCATGATGGCCCCATGTCAAATGCATAGCCCCCATCTTTATGAGTACTTGCCCTGCCCCCCGGCTGTTCGTTCTTTTCTACGACTGTTACTTCAAACCCTTCTTTTGCAAGCAATGCGGCGGCGGATAGGCCTCCAAATCCTGCTCCAACGATAACCAGTTTCATACCTGCCCCCTTCCTGACTTTTTTTATTTATATTTGTTGTATTTTATAGACTATACTTGCATATCATATTAATAAATCTATTTTTTGGGGTTGTCTGGTGGGCTTTCATCTTCGGGAAAGAGGGGTTGCGTTTTTGTCATATACAGCAGGCTGATAAGAAGTATGCCACCGATAATGAATGGGATGAGTAATCCGGCATACAGAAGGTACCCGGTCCATAATGAGATGATCAGAAGAAGACTCGATGCCATCCCGATTGCAATTGGTCTCTGATGTATCAATCTCTCTTTCATGCCGAGATAGAGTATTCCTGAGTAGAGGAGTCCGGTCAGTAGCCACCCGAAGAAGTTGATAGCCGGAATCCCGTAATACTCGCCACCACCTGGCCATACCCAGAGCCCTGCATGGACAATCGCTGGATCGATGGCAAGATCGATGAGGACGAGCAGGAGAGCACTTCCTATGATCAGGCGAACCGGACTGGTCCCTGCAACGTGAGATGCAATTGTAAAAGAACCAAGAAGCATTGGAAGATAGGCGAATGCAACGGTGAATGGAACGAGATCAAAGAGCCGAAAGCCGAGATCATCAGAATAGTGGAACTCACCATAGGGCAGACCTGTGACAATCGCCTGCGCCTCAATGATGAGAGGAATGATGCTGAGGATCGTCAGGAGAAGGATCCCTCTCCACAGTCCGGTTTCGCGACACAGGATATAATATGACGGCAGGGCAATGGCGATGATGAAAAGCCCTGAGATGGCGGGTATATTGATATCCGTATCGAACCGTATGACCAGAAATCCTGCTAAAAAGAGAACGATCGCTGCAACCATCAGGGCTGCTGTTAGACCTCTCCGAATCATGCACGGATACTATTCCCTGATGATAAAAAAGATTTCCGGGTGGCTGATACTATCCCCGTGGGATCCCTCGTGCCGCCTTCTTTGCGGCAAGTGACTCTATCGGCTGGCGGTCAATCGTTTCATCAACAATGAGTGCCCCGGCAGCGACGGCGGAGTGTACAAACGCCTCTCCCACCCCGCTTCTGATGATAAGTGTTGTATAGCCCTCGGGTGATCCGATCGCTCCTGCTGAGATGTCTGATCCTCTGGCTGTTAAATCTGTGCAGATCGTACATCCTGGCCGGATCGCCTCCTCCAGTTCCTTTAACGGAATCCTGATCACTTCTCCATCGGTCTTTGTCACATCAAGGCCACCTTTGACATTGAGTCTCTCAATGTCATAGGGCATGAGATGATAGCGCCGCCTGAGAATGTCGCCAACGAGATGGTTGTAATCGAATGTCTCAGTACAGAATAGTCCAAATACGAGCCGTATGGAGCGGGCGTATGGCCGCACAAGATCATTGTCGCTCTTCTTCATCAGAGTAACCGCCTCTGTGACGCAGGGGAGGCCAATGACGGCGATACGTCTGCATTTCTTCTTCAGGACGGCTTCTTTCAAGGCAGCAAGGAGCGGAACCCACCAGGCGTACCTGCTCCCGGCACGCCGAATAAGATCTCCAGATGACGTGATGACGACAGATTGTGGCTGCAGGGTAAACCGGTCTTCTGTGACGGTGACAACGGCATCTATCATATCAGTCTCTAATGCATGGGCGAGGATTGCTGTCACTGCACCGCCGCTCTGCCTGTGGGGTACCTCGGATCCGGCCTTCGCCGCAATGATCGACCGGTACTCACCGAGGAGACCGCGCCCCTGTATCGTTCCGACACGTGGACAGATCGCATAGCAGGCACCACAGGGCACTGCGTCGACGATCTCTTTACAATAGAACCTGTTCTCCGGGCAGATGGTCTGGTCTGCACAAAAGACGATGGCATCGGCCGGGCAGACCGCGACACAGGCCCCGCAACCAGAACAGCGTCCGGTATCCCAGACTTCACGTTGCAAGTCTTCATAACTTCTTCCTGACAACACACTCACTCCCAGGTATATTTATTTGCAAATGGCCGCCCGCTTGCAGGGGTGATTCTTGTATAACTATCTTCGATGAGACGAGTTGGGTCGACAGAAAAGAGGTCGGCATAGCGCTGGATGAAAGGGATGATCCGGGCTTTATCTTCTTCTGTTGCCAGAGCCTTCTTCGCCCCTACACCAAGGAGGCGTTCGGGAACGTCCCCCCGTATGAATATCTCGCCTCCATGGATCCCTGATCCGATTCCGCGGTCAGGCAGAACTCTCTTCTCCTGCAACCCAAGAATGATTACGAGCCCCCCAGCCATATATTCTCCAAGAAAGGCACGGGCATTTCCACCGACGACTAAGACCGGGCGGTGATCACCATACTCTTTCATATGAATTCCTCCACGGTACCCGATATCGTCACGCACCATCACCATGCCTCCCCGCATCGAGTGGGCAGTGGCGTCACCGGAACTCCCATGGATGATGATCTCTCCTGCATCCATGGTGTTGCCGGGTGCGTGGTCACAGTTGCCGAAGACCTCAACCGACGGCCCACGCATAAACATCCCGAGATCCCCGCCGGGAATTCCATTGACTATGATGGTAACCTCGCCTTTCAGTCCGTCTGCAATGAACCGCTGGCCAAGGACATTATCGATCTGAATTCGCGAGACTCCGTCTGCCACAGCAGATCGAATCAGTTTATTCAGGGGCGTGTAGTGCATCCCGTCTGCATCGATCACAATCTCCTTCCTCATAGTTATGCCCCCACTGGTCTGACATCAAGGACGTTCATCATCGCCTCGTCAAGCAGATATGCCCTGAGCCTGTCGCGGTTTCCACGAAGGCTCTCGATACTGTTGATCCCTGCAGCACCCATCAGCTCACTGATCTCAAGCGTCCAGCCTTTGAAGAGGTTGGCGACATGCTGCCACTCGACATCCGGATTCAGGCGGCTTGTAAGTCCGGGTATCTGGGTTGCGATACCCCATGGGCATTGCCCACGATAGCATGTACCGCAGACCCGGCACCCCATCGCGATCAGTGCCGCAGTCCCAATGTAAATAGCGTCAGCTCCAAGTGCAATCGCCTTTGTCACGTCCGCTGCATCCCGGATACCTCCGGATGCAATGATTGAGATCTCATTTCTGATACCCTGTGACCTGAGTTTCTGATCGACTGCAGCAACAGCAGCCTCGATGGGAATGCCGACATGATCCCGGAATACCCGTGGTGCTGCCCCTGTGCCTCCCCGGAATCCGTCGATGACGACGGCATCGGCAGATGATCTTGCGATCCCGGATGCAATAGCAGCGACGTTGTGGACAGCGGCAATCTTCACAAAGATAGGCTTCTTCCACTCGGTTGCTTCCTTCAGAGAATGTACTAGCTGCTTGAGATCCTCTATCGAGTAGATGTCATGATGGGGTGCAGGGCTGATCGCATCGCTCCTCTCCGGGATCATCCTGGTCTGTGAGACGTCAGGGCCGACCTTCTCTCCCGGCAGGTGGCCGCCGATACCGGGCTTGGCACCCTGGCCTATCTTGATCTCGATGGCAGCTCCGCGTTCCAGATAATCGATATCGACACCAAACCGGCCGGATGCTACCTGCACGATCATATTATCCTGGTACTGACGGAGAGATGGATGGAGCCCCCCCTCGCCTGTTCCCATGAATGTCCCCTGATCCGCAACTGCACGTGCCATCGAGAGCTGGGCATTGAGGCTGATTGCTCCGTAACTCATATGCCCGATCATGATCGGTGTGTCTAATCGGAGATTTGGTGAAAGGGTTGTTCTGAGTTCAACATCCCCGCTCTCCTTCCGATGAAGATCCAGTCTGCGTGGCTTCTTACCAAGATAGGTCCTTAGCTCCATCGGCTCACGAAGTGGATCGATGCTCGGGTTTGTCACCTGGCAGGCGTCAAGGAGCAGGCGGTCGAATATGCTCGGGAGATCCTGTGCATTTCCCATCCCGGCTAATACGATCTTTCCTGTTCGTGCCTGATTATAGATCGCCTCACGAGCCTCCCTGCTCCATACCGGATGACTCCTATAATCGATCGGCTTCTCCTGGATGGATATTGCGTCACGCGGGCACATCGCAACACATCGATGGCAGGCGACACACCGCCGTGAGTCGATGTGGATCTTATCACCTTCAAGGCGATATGTCCCGTATGGGCAGTTCTCGACACACCGCTCGCAGAGCATACACTCGTCTGTATCAATCCTGACCTTGAACTTCATCGGTATTGATCCGAGACTCATATCCTGACCCTCCCAATGACAGGCTCTCCGGCTTTTGGCATCCAGACACGATCAAGGGTTGGTTCCATACGTCTGATTGCCGCTTCCTCGCTTGATATGTATAACCGGTCTCCTGATTCCGCAGCGATGAGGGGCCGAAGCTTGATACGGTCGGTAAAACCGACGATGCCCTCAGCCGTTGCAACAACGATGGCAAAGGGTCCGTTCATCAGTGCGGATCCATATGTCAGGCGGATCGCCTTGTTGAGCCTTTGTTGTTCAATTGGCATCAGGTCAATCTCATCCCAGAATGGAGGGGCGAACGCCCGGACCATCAGATCTTTGGGAAGTCCATGTTTTCTACCAAGGAGATCACAGAGGTATGCAACAACCTCGGTATCGGTAAACATTGTGCATCGGTAGCCGTAACTTTCTATATAACGGCGGTTTGTGCCATAGGAGGTGATCTCACCGTTATGTACAACACTCCAGTCGAGGAGGTTGAAGGGGTGCGCTCCTCCCCACCATCCTGATGTGTTGGTTGGATATCGATTATGGGCAAGCCAGATATACCCTTCATATTTGTCGATCTGGTAAAAGTCTGCCACAGCTTCTGGCCAGCCGGATGCCTTGAAGACGCCGATGTTCTTTCCTGATGAGAAGACGATCGCACCAGGGATCATCGTATTGATCTGCATGACAAGTTTCATCACGATATCCTCATCCGGCGTCCTGCTTCCCGGCATCAGGGAGCTATCAGGTTTGAAGAAGTACCGCCATGGGATGTGGGTTCGTCTGAGATCAGGTTGTTCGATGGTTGGAATCTCCTCCTGATCTTCGATATGTCCCCATTTTTTGAGTATCTCGTCAACTGCGACCTTCGGTTCTACAAGGTTATCGAAGAAGATATGAAGTGCATAATAATCTGCATAATCGGGATAAACACCGTATGCAGCATAACCAGCCCCTTCACCACTTCCCCGCTCATCCATCAGAGAGAGGGCCTTTTTAATGCTGGATCCGTCCATTCCGGACCTGGATCTGTCAATGACACTGATAATTCCACACATGGGTAATCACATGAGATTGAGTATAACCTCATTATCCGGTGTCTATATGGTTGTTCAATTAACTATTTATAGTAATTAGTAGAAGTAATCTTCCATATGACAGGAGACAGCGTGTCCAGGATCCTGGAAAAGATAGAGGAAGACAGGGTGCAGTTCATCCGTCTTCAGTTTACTGATATCCTTGGGATGTCAAAAAATGTTGCTATCCCTGCGAAGCAGGCTGAGAAGGCACTGACCGATGGGATAAGCTTTGACGGGTCCTCTATCCAGGGCTTTGCCAGGATTGAGGAGTCTGACATGGTCTTAAAGCCGGATATCTCGACCTATCAGATCCTTCCATGGCGATCAGAGAAGAATCGTGTTGCCCGATTCATCTGCGATGTCTATACTCCAAAAGGAGTTCCATTTGAGGGTGATCCACGATATATCCTCAGGAAACAGGTTGAAGAAGCCAAAAAAATGGGGTATATCTTCAACACAGGCCCGGAGCTTGAGTTCTTCCTCTTCCGGCAGCAGAATGGGCAACCATCCCTTGACTTCCAGGATGTCGGAGGGTACTTCGATCTCGCGCCGACGGATCTTGCAGAGGATGTCCGGCGGGATATCATCATCGCTCTCACTGAAATGGGCTTTGATATCGAGGCGTCCCATCATGAGGTGGCGAAATCCCAGCATGAGATCGACTTCAAGTATGGTGATGCCCTCACGACGGCAGATAATGTCATCACCTTCAAGTATGCAACAAAGACAATTGCTCTGCAGAATGGGCTCCATGCAAGCTTCATGGCAAAGCCAATCTTTGGAATCAATGGTTCGGGAATGCATACCAACTGTTCCCTTGGAACACCGGATGGACAGAATGCATTCTATGATCCTGATGCGCCAAAGCAGCTATCAGAGACTGCCATGCAGTTTATTGCAGGCCTGCTGAAGCATGTGAAGGGGATCACCCGTCTTGCAAATCCGACAGTCAACTCCTATAAGCGGCTTGTTCCGGGATATGAAGCTCCGGTCTATATCGGCTGGAGCGCCTCCAACCGGACTGCGCTCGTGCGTGTGCCGGCTCCCCGTGGGCGAAGCACCCGTGTTGAGCTGAGGAGCCCTGATCCAACCTGCAATCCGTATCTCACCTTCGCGGCGATACTTGC
>SL_3KL_010_SEDDRAFT_10001961_pt1 | contig 18835 bp, 18 predicted proteins | sample SodLakKL_010_SED_2_FD_10381 | JGI IMG/M metagenome (IMG submission 10381) | reverse complement strand
GCCACCCCGAGCGCATCGCTTGTCGTCTCGTAGGTTACGCGCATGGTGTCTTCAGTGAATGTCACGATAATCCTGAAGGTCATATTCCCGGGAAACTCATGGTCTTTTTCCGGTTTGAGGGTCTCAAAAACTACCGTATCAGGATCCACCTGTTCGACGTGGAAGTTATGGGTGGTGATGTTATCGGGGCCGCTGTGCAAGTTGGCGTGATCCATGAAATTTTTGCTTAAGGGGTAGGTCGTATCCCCGAAGACGAGCTCGCTTGGATAGATACGTCCGGCATAAGGACCGACTGTCGCGCCGAGAAATTTCGTGTTTTGCAGATAGTCCTCATCACGGGCGTAGGTGATGACGATATTTTCGAATCTACCGTTTTTATCCTTGGTCTCCCATCGTTTGATGGCTGCACCGAGGCTGAGAAGTGTGATTTTTTGTTTTGCGCTTGTGTACTTGACTTCCTTGACTTTTTCAACACCGATTGTCTTATTCAATATTTCAAGTGCCATGCCAGAAATCCCTCCAGAAATTGTTTGAATTTGCGCCGGTGCGCATCTGTTTGCTTGAAGATGCCACAATCCTCAAGCCCCCGGATGAATATTTCTCCCGCCGATCGTTCGATAAGGCCACGGACGTCATCAACGGGCATTTTCGCTTTCAGTTCATCAAGCCATGGTTGATAGTCTTCCATATTTTCAAAACTTTCGCTTTCTTCTTTCAGGATTGTTTCGATATCCGTGAATGCATCATGCAAGCGTCCGGGAAGAATCGCCAGTCCCATGACCTCGATCAAACCGATGTTTTCTTTTTTGATGTGGTGTCTTGATGGGTGGGGATGAAAGATGCCATCGGGATAGGATTCATCTGTCCGATTGTTTCTTAACGCGATCAAAAGCTGATAGCTCGAACCGGTACGGCGGAGAATCGGGGTGATGGCATTGTGCGGCTGATCGGTCTCATGTAACAAATCGATGCTTTCATCGGCATACGTACTGAAATATTGTCTTAATGCCTCGGCGGCGTTGATGAGGCGTTCCCGGTTTTCACTACGCATCTTGATTACCGATAACGGCCAGTTCAATAGTTCATAGGTGATCCCGTTCATCCTGGTGGTGTAAAAACCAGCGGCTTCATCGATCGGAAATCTGGCTCTACCCCCTTGGTAGTGTTCGTGGGACAAGATGGAACCGCCGACAATCGGCAATCCGGCGTTCGAACCGAGAAAATAATGCGGAAACTGATCGACGAAATCAAATAGACGATAAAACGTGTGCTTGCCCACATCCATGGGAATATGGTCCTCATGAAGCACGATGGCATGTTCGTTATAATAGACATAGGGTGAGAACTGGAAATAGAACGGTTCGTCGTTCAGTGAAATTTTAATGATGCGGTGATTGGTTCTGCCGGGATGGGCGGCATGACCATAATAACCGACATTTTCCTTACAGAGAAGACATTGAGGATAGGCTGTGTCTACAGGTTTTTTCGCGATATCCTTCGGATCTTTTTCCGGCTTCGACCGGTTGATGGTGATTTCAATTTCCCCGTATTTCGAGGGCACCTTATAGAAATGGTTCTTGCCGATGCGTGCCATTTTGATGTAGTTGCTTTTTTTGCTGCGGCGGTAGAAATCATCCGTTGCGGCGATGATGCTTTGCTTTTTGAGGGTGTCGAACTGTTGTTGGAGCATACTGGGATTGGGTGTAAAGACATTCATGATTTCGCTTTCGAACAAATCACGCATCTGGACGGTATCGGGATCTATCTTGCCTTTATCGACCGCATGGTCCAATAAGGGTTTCAAAATCTCATCCACCGTTTTATCGGTTTTGTAGGTTGCCTCATAAGGTTGGTACACGATATCCAGATCCAGAAGATGGAGCAAGCGGTTGAACACATAATCGTAATCGATGGTATCTATCAGTCTTTCCCTGATGGCATAATGGATCAACTCAAATAGCGCGTGCATGCTATCGCCTCTTTTCGTAATAGTGTGCGGCGGATCTTATCATGTCTTCAAGTTTGTAGGTCGGTCGCCAGCCCAACACTTCTTCTGCTTTGTCGTGCGTCGCGATCAACACCGGTGGATCACCGGGTCTTCTTTGATGTTTTTCAAAGGGGACGGTTTTGTTCAACACGGTTTCTGTGGTCTTGATGATATCCAAAACGGAATACCCTTCGGCACTGCCGAGATTGAAAACATCGGAGACGCGGTGGTCCACGATATGGTTAAGAGCCTTGATATGCGCGTCGATCAGGTCCTCGACATGGATATAGTCCCTGATGGCACTGCCGTCTTTTGTGTCGTAATCCGTACCAAAGACTTTGAGCGTGTTCTTTTCGGATAAGACGCTTTTGATGACATTGGGGATCAGGTGGGTTTCGGGGTCGTGGTTTTCGCCGATGCTGTGGTCATGATATGCACCGGCGACATTGAAATATCTTAAGGAGGCATAGTTGAAACCCTTGTGGGCCGTATTCACCGCACGTAGCATGTCCTCGATGGTTTTTTTGGTCGCACCGTAAGGGTTCGTCGGTTGCAAGGGTGCGGTTTCACGGATCGGCATCTTCTTTTGTTCACCGTACACAGCCGCAGTCGATGAGAAAATCAGATGGTTGACACCACTTCTCAGCATCGCTTCAAGCAACGACCGTGTCCCCTCGACATTGTTGTGATAATATTTCAACGGCTCTTGGACGCTCTCGCCGACCAGGGAATATGCCGCGAAATGCATCACAGCATCAATGCGTTCATTTTTAAAGATGTCGATCAGGGCTGTTGTATCGTGTGTGGAGACCTCGTAGAAAGGTAGAGATTCATCAAGCGCATAAGCAAAACCGGTGGATAGGTTATCGACCACCACAACGTTATAGCCTCTATGTTTAAGCATCTTGACCGCATGCGAGCCGATATAGCCCGCACCGCCGGTTATCAGTATGTTCATCTTATACATCCCCCTTGATACGTTTCGCGCCATCGGAACTGGCAGCGATATAGATATCCAGTTTCTTGTTGAAGGTGTTTCGGTACGTCGTTTTAAGATCATCAAATGAAGCGGGTAGTTTATCCTTTTCATAGATGGCGATCATCGTGCCTCCAAAACCGGCCCCCGTCATCCGTGCCCCCAAGGCGCCGCTTTTGAGGTTCGCTTCAACAAGGAAATCCAGCTCGGCACACGAAACTTCGAAGTCGTGTTTCAAGGACTCGTGTGAAGCGTTCATCAAAGTGCCGAAACGGATCATATCGTTGTTCTTGAGCGCATCGAACGCTTTTTTGGTCCGGTCGTTTTCGCTTACGACATGGCGAATCCGTTTTTCGAGCAGGGGATCATTCAGCCCGTGGTCTGATTGCTCGAAACTATTTATATCCAGCTGACCCAGAACTTCGACATCGTGCTGTCTTTGAATGATCTTTGTTCCTTTTTTGACAGATTCGAAGCGTTCGTTATAGTCGCTTTCTTCCAGATTGCGGCGTTTGTTCGTGTTCATCAGCAACAGTGTTACCTTGTTGAAATCGATCGGAGCGTAGTCTAGTTTCAAAGTATGGGTATCCAGGAAAAGAGCATGATCCTTTTTACCGAACTGGACGGCATACTGGTCCATGATGCCAGAAGAGACATTCATGTATTCGTTTTCTACCTTTTTGGCCAGTTTGACTTTTTCCAGAGCCCTCAGGCCGAATCCGTTTGTATCATTGATGATTTCAAACAGCAGCATCTCCAGAGCCGCACTGGATGATAATCCGGCACTGGCGGGCAGACTGGATTTCATGTAAAGGTCGAATCCCCGTTCCAAATGATATCCCGCTTCTTTCAGTATATGTAATACGCCCTGGACATAGTTTCCGAACGAAAAGCCGGGTTTATAGGCGAGGTCATCCTTATCGATGGTAATAATGCCGAGTTCGGGGAAAGTATCCGAATAGATGCGCAAGCGATCGTCTTTTCTTGGTTTGATGAACCCGGTAATGCCGAGCGATAAAGCCATGGGAAAGACAAAACCTCCTGAATAATCGGTGTGTTCTCCTATCAGATTCACCCTACCCGGAGAAAAATAGACAGCAGTGGGTTCAACACCGAACTGTTTTTCAAACGTGTACAGATCTTCTTTCATGATTCAAGCCCCTTTCCTTGTCGAATTTCGAACCACCAGATGTGTGCTCACAAGTTTTTTCACCGGTGGGATATCTGGGTGTTCCATCCGTTTCATCAAACTGAGCAACGCTTCTTGGCCCATGTGTTTCGTCGGTACGTGCAACGTTGTGAGTGGTGGTGAGAAAAACCGGGCTTGCTCGTTGTCGTTAAAACCGATTACCGATACATCCTCGGGTACTTTGATGTTCGCTTCGGAAAGTGCGAGTAAAGCGCCTTGTGCCATGGAGTCGTTGGCACAGAATACAAGTGCCGGTCGTTTGCGATTCAGTATCTTTTTCATCAGGCGGTAACCATCTTTTTGACGGAAAAACCCGGTTTCGATCAATGCCTCATCGTAAAGGTTCCGTTTCTTAAGCGCCTCCAGAAAGAATTTTTTCCTTCTTTCACCATAGAGGACTTTATCGTTGACTCTTTCATAGCCGCCAATATAGGCGATGGGTGTCAACCGGGTCTCCAAGATAAAATCGAGAACTTGTCTGACGGCCTTGCGAAAATCGATGACGATGGATTCATATGCCCTGGCATCCGGCGTGGAATCGACGAAAACGATGCTGTGGCTAATCTCTTTGAAACGTACGATTTCTCCTGCTAGAAACTTTCCGATGGCGATGATGCCATCCACATCCTTCAAGGGTTTTAAGTCATAGGTCATGTCTTCGGATTTATATACGGTTGTGATTTGTACACCACACGTTTCAGCCATGGTCTCTATGCCTCGTCTAATTTCCGTAAAGTAGGGATCATTCATCTCATCATGCTGGCTGAACCATAGGACAATCCCGACTTGTTGATGTTTCTTCACACTCGGGGCGCGTTGTTTTTTCTGATAGCCGAGTTCTTCAGCGATGGTACGGATTTTAACCTTGGTTTTATCAGGTACATTCAAAGTTTTATCATCGCTTAACACACGGGAAACAGTCGTGATGCTGACTCCGGCTTTAAGAGCGATATCCTTGAGTTTCGCCAATGAAATCACACCTTTCTATGCCAATATTCTACAATTATTTTAGTAAAATATCAAGGTAAAATGTATTGTTTTACCAAATAAAAAAACGTCCGAAGACGTTTAGTCGTATCTGATGAAACACGTTGTTTTTACTTCTTCAGCCGCTTTAAAACCCAAGTGTTTGTAAAACGCATGCGCCGTCGAATCATCCTTATCCGTTATCAGTACTTTTTGTCTAACCGTATCATATGTGGAACACAGTGCCTTCAACAGCTTCGATCCGATGCCTTTTCGGCGGTGGGTGGTGAGCACGAGGATGTCCTGGATATAAAGAATGTGGGCTTGATCACCGACAGCTCTGATGGTACCGACCAGTTTATCACCTTCGAAATACCCCAGGATGGTAAGACTGTTTTCAAGCATGGTGATGAACTTTGCCTCATCTTTCAAATAAGCAACCCATCCGGCATCTTCATAGAGCCGTTTGATCTGCGGTAAATAACTAGCATCGATTGTTTTGATCATGATTGTCTCCTTTATTCGTGTTGTTTGCTTCTCATCCATCATAACAAAAAAAAGCATTGGTTTTCAATGCTTTTTTGGAACTTCTTCATGGACGATGTGTCCGTTTTCCAGGTAAACGATACGATCGGCGATTTCAGCGGCATCGTCATAATCATGCGTGACAAAGATGGCGGTCATCTGTGTGGTCTTCATGATCAGTCTTAACTCCTGACGAATCTTGAGTTTCAAATCGGCATCCAAATTGGAAAACGGTTCATCCAAAAGCAAGATGCTCGGTGAGGGAGCCAAGGCTCTGGCCAGGGCGATACGTTGTTGTTGGCCGCCGGATAGCTCGTGGGGATAGACGTGTTTCTTCTCTTCCATGTTCACCAGTTTCAACATTTCATCAACACGATTGCTTTTTGCTTCTTTCGTGATCCCCTTCAACCCGAAAGCGATGTTTTTCGCAACCGTCATATGCGGAAACAGGGCGTAGTCCTGAAACACCATTCCGACACTTCTTCTTTCGCATTCGACGAAATGTTCCGCACTGCACAAGGTTTTCTCATCAATGACAATGGACCCTTGATTGGGAATCTCGAGACCAGAAAGCAACCTTAGAAGTGTACTCTTTCCGCTACCGCTTGAACCGAGGATCGCCACGACCTCCCCTTCATTCATCGTGAAGGTGATATCGTATAGCACCTCTTCATCAGAGGTGTATTTGAAATCCAGATTTTCAACTTTTACGTACATGGATTCTCACGCCTTTCTTTTTTTGGTGGGTGAGGATATAGATCAGAAGCGTCGATATCGCAATCAGGAACAGTGATGGTACCGCTGATTCCTGCAGCATTTCTTCCCTGGCATAACGGAATACTCTTGAAGCCAAGGTATCATAGTTCGTCGGTCTTAAGATCAATGTTAGGGGCAGTTCCTTGATGATGTCGATGAAAACAATGATGGCGGCACTGATCAGACCGCTTTTGATTAAAGGCAGATCGACCCTGATCAAAGTCGATACTTTCGAATGGTTGAGACTGTAGGCTGCTTCTGTAAATTTCTCGCCGACCTTGTCATAGGCGGCTTCAATGGAGTTGTAACCGATGGCCATGAATCTGAGAACAAAAGCGAAGGTGAGCATCGCCAACGAGGTCGTCAATACCAGCCGGCCGGTATCGGGATTGAAAAGCCGGTAAAGCGGGTATAACGCGTGGTCGATGTCGATGAAGAACACGATGACCGCAATCGCGATTACAGCGCCGGGAATCGCATAACCGAGATTGGTAACCTTGAGCAATCCACGTTTGAAGGCACTTTGGCGGCCCCGGTTGAAGTTGGCGATCATCAGAGCAATGAGAATCGTAAGGAAAGTCGCGGTGATCGCAAGCGTCAAAGAATTGATCACAAGATAGATAAAGGAAATATCGAGAACATGTCTATACGTCAGTCTCGCGTAATAAAACAATTGAAACAGCGGGATGAAAAACGCAAACAGCATGATCAACCACAACGAACCCGGGAGAAGATATCGGTTCAGTCCCACCAAAGGTTTGCGCAAGATCGGCCGGTTTTTCACATGGAGGGTGTAGCGCCTTTTGCCGCGTAAGAAACGTTCCAGAAAAATGATCGCAAACACGATGACCATCAACACGGCGCTTAGACGAATGGCGGCCGAGATATCGCCGAGTCTTTCCCAGGCATCGAAAATCGCAAAGGAAAATACTCTGACATTAAAGTAGGCAACCACACCATAATCGTTCAACGTTTCCAAAACGACCAGGAGTGTTCCGGCGACCAGAGCCGGTCGCAACAAAGGCAAAACAATGGTGAAAAAGCTTCTGAATTTGCTCGCGCCAAGTAAACGGGCGTTTTCGGTGAAACTCGCACTTTGTTTTTCCAAGGCGCTTTTGACCATCATGTATACATAGGGATACAGCGTCATGACAAAAATGAAGACAGCACCCGGCAAGGTCATGATGTTGATGCCGTGTCTAAGGCCGATGGCTCTTAAAGCACGGGAAAACGTACCGGTATAGGATAACATATCCGCATAGGTGTAGGCGGCAATATAACTCGGTACAGCCAAAGGCAGTATCAGTAGCCAGGAAAGCAGTCTGCGACCCTTGAAATCAAAGCGGGTGACCACATAGGCTGTGAATAGACCGATAGATGCGGAAAAAACGGCGACAAAGCCGATAAGAAGTAACGTATTGACAATGTATCCTCTTAATAGATGCGTCTGAATGTGCCGCCATGTATCGCTGGCGGGCGAAAAAAGTTCCACCAGAATGTTGAGCATCGGAACGATGATCAACATTCCGGCAATCACACTCACGACGCTAAAAAGGTTGATGCTGTTTTTTAGTCGCCGTCCAAATATCATATATTCTACTCCCAGCCAACCTCATCCATGATGATGGCCGCTCGGTATGAATGTTCACCAAGCACAGACAAGTTGATATCTTGGGCCACGAAGGCGCCCCATTCTTTCAACAAAGCATCCATTTCAACACGTTCATTGACAGGGTATTCATAATTGGCACTCGAAAACAGACCTTGGGCCGTTTCTGAGGACAAGAATTCGATGAACTTGATCGCGCCTTCAACATTGGACGCATGCTTCGTTACGCCCGCAGCAGACACGTTGACGTGTGTTCCGGTGGTTTCCTGATTCGGGAAGAAAACACCCACAGTCTCGGCGACTTCCTGTTCAAAGGGATCGCTGGAGTTCAACATTCTTCCGATATAATAGGTGTTCATGATGGCGACATCAGCGCCGCCTTCAACCACATATTTCGCCTGATCGCGGTCATTGCCGCTCGGTGTACGGGCAAAACTATCAACGAGCCCCGCGGCAAAGTCTTTAGCAGCTTCTTCTCCCATGATTTCAATGAAAGAAGCCATTAGACTCTGATTGTAGATGTTCGTGCTCGTTCTCGTGACAACACGGCCTTCCCATGCGGGTCCCGTCAAGGCTTCATAGGTTGAAAGATCCGAAGGATCGACACGATCGGGATGATAAACGAGCACCCGGGCACGTTTGGTAAGTCCGAACCACATAGCGTCGGCGTCCCGGTAGTTCGCCGGGATGTTTTCGTTTAGAACATCGCTATGGACCGCTTGCAACAAATCCATCGCTTTAGCACGATGCAACCGGCCCGCATCGGCAATGATCAAAACATCAGCCTGCGTATCGGGTCCTTCGCTATCCAACCGGTTGATCAGCTGGTCCGCATTGCCGTCGATGACACGGACTTCAATGCCGGTTTCATCTTCGAACATGTCAAACAGCAACTGATCGGTATCGTAATGTCTTTCTGAATATACGGTGATGCTTTTTCCACCGTCGCCGGTCCCCAGTTGGCATGCGGCCAACACCAGCATCATCGTAAACACAGAAAGACCCAGTATCATTTTTTTCATTCTTGTCTTCTTCTCCTTTTATTTATAATGTTTTTAAAGAATGATTTTCTCGTACGGTTTCTAGTATAGGAGCTTTCTTCCATGAAGTCAACGTAATAAATAATTTTTATAAATAGGTATATATTTAAAAGACATAAGAAAAGGACAGGCTAATGCTGTCCTTGCAATGACTTGAATGTATGGTAATACGATGTTACATTATCATGGTTGAATGGTCCCTTTTTCAATTCGATCCATTCCTTGATGAGACTTAGTTCTTTTTCTAGAATGGCTTTCAGCTCGGTGGGGTAGTCCATCTTGTTTTTATGCTTGTTGTATTCGCCACGGTCAAGGACACGGTAGGTGTGATCGGGCATCACCTTGACATCGAGATCGTAGTCGATGTATTTGAGTGCTTCATCGTCGATGAGGAAGGGTGAGGCGATGTTGCAGTAGTAAAAGATGCCGGTCGGTCGCAAAATACCGATGATGTTGAACCAGTGATCCTTGAAGAACCAGGTAACCGAAGGTTCTTTGGTGAACCAGAAACGACCGTTGGCTTCGATGACCTTCGTCCGGTGGTTCGCGATGACGATTGTGTCTTCCTTGTGGTCGACCACATGCGCGTTCGCCCAGATTCTATGCAGCGTCTCATCATGTTTATAACTGTGGACGACGACTTTGTCGCCGGGTTTTTTCATGTTATCACGTCCTGTGGGTATTATATCATATTCAATCTTTTTTCAGATAGTCTTTCCCTTTTTGTTCCGGTGGTTCGACGGTACTCAAGTTCGCAAAGCCTTGCTGGCGCATGATTTCATAGGCGACAATGGCCACGCTGTTCGCCAGATTCAGACTCCGCATCGAAGGATGCATGGGAATCCGGATGCACCGGTCAAGATATTGTTGCAATATCCGTTTGGGAACACCACTGGATTCACTACCGAAAATGAAATAGATATCTTCCACCTGATCGGTCAGTTCCAGTTGGTCGGGGCGACGATCGCCATAACGTGTAATAAAGTATAGGTTTCCATTTGTGGTTTCCAGGAAATCTTCAAAGGTATCGTGGACATGGTAGGTAATCTTATCAAGATAGTTGACCGCACTTCTACTTACCGCCTTCCCGCTCAGATGAAAGCCGAGCGGTCTGATGAAGTGCAAGACCATCTGGTTGGCTACCGCTGTGCGGACAATGTTTCCGGCGTTTTGGGGAATCTCCGGTTCATACAGTACGATATGATTCACGTTTTCTTCCTCATTTCCGCTATGATTTCTTCTGCGGTTTGTGCAAACCACGGCACTTGTTCATAGGTTTTCTTGGTCGTTTCCATCAAGGGTAGTAGCTCTTGACGGTTACGATTCATGAGCAGAGCCATGGCATTGCGTTTGATTACCGTCATTCCCCGCCAGGAAAACGCATAATCCTTGTAAGCTTTCATCAGGGTCTTGTTGGATTGTTTCAAGATGGATTCAAGATGGAGCTGACTCGCCGCATCACTTTGAAAGATTTCTCTGTCAACCGGTTTTATCCCCTGATTTTTCGGACAGACATCCTGGCAGATATCACACCCATAGACATAGTTCATCTTCTTCAGATGGTTGAGTTCGATCGGTTTTTTATCCTGAGATAGGTGTGAAAGGCATCGATGGCGATAAAACACGCCTTTTGCCAGTGCATCGGTGGGACAGGCATCGATGCATTTTGTACACGAGCCGCAACTGTCTTCCAGATGGGGGTTCGTCTCGAATGGTACGTCCACCAGCAATGTTGCAAGATATAGGTGTGTGCCATAGGTCGGATGGATGAGAAAACGATTGTGCCCAAGAAATCCGAGTCCCGCAAGATAGGCCGCAAAACGTTCGTCGATGATACTTTTATCGGAACTGCCACGAGCACTGACACCTTTTTTTGCAAGCGCGGCAACCATACCATCGAGCTTCTCTTCAAAAACCAGGTGATAATCCTTACCATGCGCATAACGGGAGATATAACCATAATCCTTACCAAGCTTTTTGGCTTGTGTAGCCGGAAAAGACAAGGCCAAGACAATCATCGTCTCATAGTCATTCAAAAAACCCAAATCTTCATTCAGGTGAGGGAAATGCTTTTTACGCATCTCGATATAAGTCGTGACCGGTATGGCTTTTTGGTCATCCACATGTTTTGACAGGATTTCTTTTATCATAATCTCACCTTTTTACAAAAAATTGGTGGATGCCTGAAGCATCTCACCAATTTTATCGTGACAGCCAGGCGGCTGCGGGATGCGGTGTAGAAAACATGCGCATCTTTTTCACCCGTATTATATCATCAAGTTGATGTTTTGCAAAGATTCAAACATGTTTTTTACGGATGATTTCCTTGAGCTCAGGTTTGAAATTTTGTGATTTCAACATGGCGATTTCTTCTTTATAAGGCGGATATATTCGCTTTTTATCCATCTCAGTTTCCGGTAGATAGGGTGTTTCCAGAATCTTGGGGATCGCCTTGAAATATTCATGATGCACAATATGGTTCAAGGCATCAAAACCGATATGCCCGAAACCGATATTTTCGTGACGGTCCTTACCGGCGCCACGTTCGTTTTTCGAATCATTGATATGAAGGACACTGATTCTCTCCAAACCGACAACGTGATCGAAGGTTTCCAGTGTCTTGTCGAAATTCGTCACCACATCATAACCAGCATCGTGGGTGTGGCAAGTATCAAAACATACGCTGAGACGTTCATCGTGTTCGACACCGTCGATGATGGCCTTGATTTCTTCAAAAGTACGACCGACTTCCGTTCCTTTACCGGCCATGGTTTCAAGCGCAATCAGCACATCGAGATCCGCGGTTCTGGCAAGGACCGCGTCCAGACTTGAAACGATATGGGCAATGCCCGTCTCAGGTCCTTCTTTGACGTGGGCGCCAGGATGAAGTACGATCTGGGTGAAACCCATCGCGGCGACACGCTTGATTTCTTCTGTAAGAAAATCGATGGCGAAATTTCGTTTCGTTTCATCCGGATTCGCCAGATTCATGATATAGGGTGCATGCACGACGACATCTTTCTTGTCGATGCCTTTTTCTTCCATCAACCGGTGCGCTGCGTCAATCTGCATGGCGTCGACCGGTTTTCTTTTCGTGTTTTGTGGGGCACCGGTATAGATCATGAAGGTGTTGGCTTCATACGATAAGGCTTCCTCCACACTGCCTAGCAGCATTTTATCTCCGTTCATGGAGACGTGGGAACCGAGTTTCAACATGTCAGGATCGTCCTTTCTTCTGTTTGTGGTGATATTTCTTCTTATACCCCGGTTTGACAGGGTCCTTGATGGCTTTTTTTCGTTTCGCTGGGCGTTCGACTGCCTTGTTCAAGATTTTTTCGTCCTGTTTTTTCGGGATGATTTCCTTATGCTTTACATCAATGAAGTGCAAGGTGACATTTTCCTTAAGGAGATATTTGAATGCTTCGTGGTTACGGTCGGTATAGATGGTGTATACTTTGCCGCTTTGCCCCATTCTACCGGTACGGCCGCTGCGGTGGATGTAGAAGGACATATCGCGCGGAAAGGCAAGGTTGATGATGTGGCTGATGCCTTTGATGTCGATGCCGCGCGAAGCCATGTCGGAGGCGACGATATACTGCACGTTCAGGTTGTTGATGTCCCTCAGGACTTGCTTACGTGTCCGGGAACTCAAATCGCCGTGAAGGCTCGTGACTTTCAGCCCGTTTTGATGAAGATGTCCGGCCACGGTTTCCGCTTCTTCCTTGGTGTTGGCGAAAACAAGCGCAAGATAAGGATTGATCGCCGATAGCAACGCATCGAGTGTATCTATCACTTTATCNGGATTGGTTTTTATGAAATGGTGTTTGATCGGTAGTTGTTTCAAACGTTGTGTTTCAAGTACCACTTCCAAGGGATGACGCATCACTTTTTTCAACGTATCCCTGAGCGGTTTGACCATGGTTGCACTAAAAACCATGAATTGCGCTGTTTTCGGGACGGTATTGATGATGGCTTCGAGTTCCGATAAAAATCCGGCATCCAGAGCCATGTCCGCTTCGTCGATGATCAGGGTCCTGGCTTGATGCAGTGGCAAGTGGTTTTCCTTGATCGCCAGATCATAGAGTTTGCCTGGTGTGCCGATCACGATATGTGGCGCCCCGCGACGCAGCCGTTCGATTTCCCGGTTACGGTCCTCACCACCGCTGTAGGTTCTGATTTTGATGGGTTGATCCGAGTGTTCAGCGATAATACGTGCCATTGTCTCGATCTGTTTGGCAAGTTCGCGTGTCGGTGCGACGATGACAGCTTGAACACGCACGTCACTTTCATCCAGGCGTTCGAAGATCGGCAATAAAAATGCGTGTGTTTTTCCGCTTCCGGTTTCACTCACGCCGATAACATCACGACCTTTTATCGCTTCGGGGATGATGTTTTCCTGTATTTCCGTCAGTTTCTCGAAATTCAAGGCTTTTATGGCCCGTTGGATATAATCTTTTTTAAATTCTTTCATGGTTGACCCTCATTTCTTTCCAATTTATTATATAATAAAACCGTTAGCATTACCACCAATTCACGATGTGAGGATGATTTTCTTGAAGGTAATCCCCTTGAATCCCCGTGGCTATTGCCATGGGGTTGTCGGTGCCATCAATACCCTGAAAAAAATCGCGGCCGATGAAACGGTAAAAAGACCGATCCATGTGCTTGGCATGGTCGTCCACAACCAGAAGATCGTGGACGACTTTTCCGAACTCGGCATAAGGACCCTCGATAGCCGGCACAAAAGTCGACTCGATCTGCTCGATGACATCGAAGGCGGGACCATTGTCTTCACTGCTCATGGTGTTTCGGACCAGGTTTACACAAAAGCCCGTGAAAAGGGCCTTGACATCATCGATACGACTTGTAGGGACGTTACGCTCAGCCAGGATGTCATCAAGGCATACATCAAAGCGGGTTATCATGTGCTGTTCGCCGGCAAACACGAACATCCCGAGAGTGAAACCGCCACCAGCATCAGCACACACGTAACGGTAATCGAAACCGAAACGGATCTTGAAAACCTACACATAACACGGAAGAAAATCGCCTTGACGAATCAGACGACGCTTAGTTTCTATGACCTTTTTTCACTGGTTGAAACCGCTAAGAAGAAATTTCCATCTCTAGAGGTCATCGAAGAGATCTGCGATGCGACAAAACAAAGACAAAACGCAGTAAAAATGCTTCCTGAGACTACCGACCATCTGTTTGTTGTCGGCGATGTCCGTTCAAACAACGCGGCCCAGCTTGTCAAAGTCGCCAATCAGAAGGGCATTGCGGCCACCTTGATCAATAGTGTTGAAGATTTGGATATCGCCATGTTGGAAACAATGAACACCGTCGGTGTGACCGCCGCAGCCTCTACTCCGAGTCAGCTCACGAAAGAAGTCATCGACTATCTTGAAACTTTCAATCCTGAAGCACCGCATACACCGGAGTCCAAGGTGTTGAATCAAAATATTTTCATCAAAAAAAAGACATGATCAATGTCTTTTTTCATAATTGAATGCATCCAGTAGTACTACTGTTGTTGCATGGCGAAAAGCAACCAGACAAAAACCATGGCGATTGCCAACAAGGAAAACAGAATCGCCATCTTCGGATACTTCTTGATGCTTTTATCATACATATGCGCCTTATTCATCAGATCAAAGATGCCCATGAACAGTGCAAAGCCTGCGGGAAATAATGCAAACACGCCTACAAAAGGTATCGCAGAGAGCACTAGGGCAAACAATGATAAGTAAAAAGCAATCTTTCCCATGAAATCGCTCCTTTCTTTCAGTCTAATCCTAAAAGACCATAAAGTCAAAACTTTATCCGCTTATCGTTACAAGGAGGGCTTCTGCGATGCCGAGGTCACAAAATGCTCCAATACCGGTTACCGACATCATTTTTATGTTAAAATAGAGTTTGAGGTGATAAAAATGCAAAGATTCGAAGATTTCACATATGAAAGACCGAATATGGATGAAGTTAAGCAAGCTTTTCAGGATGCCTTGGAGACTTTCAAAAACGCAAGCTCCGCAGACGAGCAAGAACAGGCAATGGAACAGATCAACAAGCTAAGACTCAATTTTCAAACCATGGCACAACTGGCCAACGTGCGCCACTCGATTGACACCAATGATGAATTTTACGAAAAGGAAAAAGCGTTTTTCAATCAAAACTCTCCCGCATATTCCCAGTTGAACAACGCTTTTTATCGGGCCCTCGACAATGCCAGCTTCAAAGAGGAACTCATCAACAGAAAAGGGGCCTTGCTTTTTGAAAAGGCCAGGATGTCACTCAAGACTTTTGATCCTGCAATCATGGACGAGATGAAGCAGGAAAACGAGCTGACCACCAAACACCAGAAGATTCTTGCCAGCGCACAAATCGAGTTCGAAGGCAAGGAATACAATCTTTCTCAGATGGCACCCTTTGCCCAAAGCAAAGATCGTGAAACGAGAAAAAAGGCCTCAAAAGCCGTATCGAACTTTTTCCAGAAACACGAGGATGATTTCGATGACATCTATGATAAGTTGATCGAACTGAGAACCACCATGGCAAAGAAACTGGGGTATCCTTCTTTTACGGAGCTCGCTTACGACCGGCTTGGTCGTATGGGATACGGTCCGAAAGAAGTCAAAGCCTACCGCGACCAGGTCGCCGATAAGATTGTGCCCCTGGTCGATGAACTTCAAAAAAGAAAAGGCAAACGTATCGATGTCGACCCGCTATATCATTATGATCTTTCCTTTGAGTTCAAATCCGGAAACCCGACGCCAAAAGGGGATAAGGATGCTCTTGTGGCCCATGCGAAAACCATGTATGAGGCCATGGGCGAGGAAACCGGAACGTTTTTCAACATGATGGTCGACCGCAATCTCATGGACTTGGAAAGTAAAAAAGGTAAAGCGGGCGGCGGGTACTGCACCATGATTGCTGATTACGGCGTCCCTTTCATTTTCGCCAACTTCAATGGAACCAAACACGATGTCGATGTCCTGACGCATGAAGCGGGACATGCCTTCCAGTTCTACATGAGCATGCCGCTGAAAACACCGGAATATATTCTGCCTTCGTTTGAAGCAGCCGAGATCTTTTCCATGAGCATGGAATTTCTCGCCTGGCCCTGGGTTGAGGGTTTCTTCAAGGAAGACACCGACAAATACAAGTTTTCACATCTGTCCCAGGCGTTATTCCTCATCACCTATGGTGTCAGCATCGATGAGTTCCAGCATGAGATCTACGCCAGACCCGAGCTTTCCAAACAAGAAAGAAAAGATCTTTGGCGATCCATCGAGCAAAAATATGCTCCCTATCGTGTCTATAAGGATGACCGGTATCTTGAAGGCGGCAATGCCTGGCAACGCATCATGCACATCTTCGCCGTACCGTTTTACATGATCGACTACACCTTGGCACAAGCCGTAGCCTTACAGTTTTGGACCTTATCACAAAAAGATTACGACCATGCCTTCGACCGGTATGTAAAACTTGCGAAGATCGGTGGTTCCAAGCCTTTCATCAATCTTGTCGAAGAGGCCGATCTCAGCAATCCGTTCACACCCGGGACTCTCGACACGGTCATCAAACAGGTAAAGGATCATCTGGACAGCGTGGATGACACAAACTTATAAACTCTAAAGATAAAGCGATTGATTCTTTCTAAAATGGAACCTATAAAATGGACACTCTAAAAAAGAGTGAAAGTTTTATAGGTTTTTTGTATACTTAAATCAAAGAGAGGTCATATTATGGGAAAACACTATTTCACTGATAAAGAAGTCCAAGAGTTAAATAAAAACAAATACGTTAAACAAGTGTCAAGTAAAGCGATTACCTACACGGATGAGTTTAAAGTCCACGTTATATTAGAACTTGAAGCTGGGAAAAGCGCCAAGCTGATTTTCCATGAAGCAGGGTTTAACACATCTGTTTTAAAAGAACGACGAATTCAATCAGCGGTTCGAAGGTGGAAAGAACAATACAATACTGGAGGCTTTGGGCGCTTAAGAGATACAAGGAAACAAGAAAGCGGTAGACCACGTAAAAAGAAGAGAACTCCAGAAGAAGAAAATGCCTACTTAAGAACAAAAATATCTTATTTGGAAGAGGAGTTAGAGCTCGTAAAAAAGTTCGACGCGATCGAAAGGAGGGCAAAGAATAAGGATCGCTTAACCAGCGCAGAAAAGTTTGAAGTTATAAGAGAGCTGAACAAGAAAAGTGGATTTAAAATTACCTATTTGATTAAGATAGCTGAGGTTTCAAAGTCAGGCTATTACAACTATATTAATGAACAATCGGAACATAATAGATACAAGAAGTATGAGCAAGAATCAATAGATATCAAACAAGTCGTTAATAAATTCAACAAATATAAGTTCAAGAAGGGTTCCAGACAAATCAAAGAACAGCTTCATACAGATGGAATTATTATGAACTTGAAAAAGATCAAACGTATCATGCGAGAAAACAATCTTACAACGATGATCACAAGAATCAACCCCTATAAACGCATGATAAAAGCAATAGAAGAGAATTCATATGCGCCAAACATCGTGAATAGGCAATTTAAAGACTATAAGCCTGGAGATTTAATCTTAACAGATATCACTTATATATTTTACGGAAAATCACAAAAAGCCTATCTATCAGCGATTAAAGACCCAGTCACTAATCAAATTGTAGGCCACGCTGTGTCAAATAGTTTAAAAATGGACTTAGTGATTGATAGTTTTGAACTAATGATGGAAAATAGCAACTTTACCTTAAACGTAGGGGCTATTTCACACAGTGACCAAGGAGCACATTATACGTCAAAACGATATCGAGATTATCTCTCATTTCATCAATTAAATCGTTCGATGTCAAGGCGAGGAAACTGTTGGGATAACGCGCCAATGGAGTCTTTCTTTGGTCGATTTAAATCTGAGACAAGCTTCAAAGATATATACTGCTTGAGTGATTTAAAAAGATATATAAAGCAATATATTCACTACTACAACAATGTAAGAAAAACCCCTATAACAAAAAATATGACTCCGAACTCTTATCGGAATCATATTTTACAAAGTATTTAACGCTTTTTTTAATTTGTCCTTTACAATGGATCCACTTTAATCATCACGATAGTCGGGTGCTTTTTTCTAGTCAGAATCTTTTTCCAGATAATCAAGGATATCTTGTACGGTTTTGATCTTTGTAGCCGCGGTATCGTCGATTTCAATATCGAATTCCTCTTCGATTGCCATGATCAATTCCACCGCATCCAATGAATCGGCACCAAGATCTTCGGCAAGGTCGCTATCGACATCGATGGCATCTTTTTCTACACCGAGTTCCTCGGCGATGATGTCTCTTAATTTTTCCAGCACAAAGCTTCACTCCTTATTCATTCTCGATTTTCTTATTCATTATAGGGCTGTTTATATATTTTGTCAAACAATAAAATCAACGGTTTTTGCGATAAATCAGCGATAAACCGATAAGTACCAGTTGTTCGGAGATGATATACGTATCCGGCAGAAGACCATTGAGTAGCTTTGCGGCCCCGCCGGTCAGGATTACCGGTACGTTTTCATTTTTGTACTTCTCCTTGATGCTAGCGACAAAACCGTTGATCTGATAGAGGTGACCATACAGAAATCCGGCATTCAGGGCATCGATCGTATTGGTGCCCAAAACACCGTTCGGGTTTTGAAACTCGAACTGAAGCAGCTTGGAGGTATTCGATACCAAAGCCGTCTTTGCCATATCAAGACCGATGGTGATCGATACACCTTTGATGACCCCGGCT
>SL_3KL_010_SEDDRAFT_10001959_pt1 | contig 18836 bp, 13 predicted proteins | sample SodLakKL_010_SED_2_FD_10381 | JGI IMG/M metagenome (IMG submission 10381) | reverse complement strand
GATTCCCGCCGCAAGCTGCTGTTATGTTGGGATAACGCTTCAGCAAAGCCAGCTCATTTTCAAGCTGGGCAGGCTGTTTTTGATCGGTGACTGTAATTTTGCACGCACCGCTCTTGCTCAGCAATTCCGCAGCAGCCATGCCGCTGCGAGCCATGCCTACAACCAGGACCTCTTTTCCTTTAATCATACTGATCAATTTTCAGCCTCCTAAAACTGCCCGTTGTATTGACGGGTATAAACCAGGACTCCGGAAAAAGCACAGATTACGGCTGCAGCCCAAAAAGTGATAACAACACGCCACTCTGACCAACCTTTCAATTCAAAATGGTGATGCAGCGGGCTCATCCGTAATATACGGCGGCCAAAAAGCCTGAAACTGATTACCTGGGCAATAACCGAAAGCGCTTCAATAACAAATACACCGCCGATAAGTATTAATAAAAGCTCGGTTTTTGTCACTACTGCCAGGGCAGCAAAAGCTCCTCCCAGGGCCAGGGATCCGACATCACCCATGAACAGGCGGGCCGGATTACGGTTGTATACTAAAAAACCGGCACAAGCTCCCGACAGCGCCGCACAGAAGAGGGCAATTTCAGTTTTTCCTGTAAAACAGGCAATATAACCATAAGCTGCTAAAACAATAACTGCTATTCCTGCAGCCAGGCCGTCAACACCATCAGTGAGGTTTACACTGTTGCTGGCTGCGGCAATAATAAGAAATATTAATAGCGGATAAAAAAGACCAAGATCGATTTCCAGGCTAACAAAGGGCAGGACAACCTCTGTTGAGTAAAGGCCCAACTGCCGGAGAAGAATGATAAGAATAATGGCAATTGCCGCCTCTGCGGCAAGTTTTGATCGAGCCCTGAGACCCAGCGAGCGATGGCGCGCCACTTTCAGGTAATCATCCAAAAATCCAACCAGGCCGCAACCTAAGGCAACCAGCAGGACCGTATAAAGCAGCGGTGACAACCCGGCAGCAATAAGTGCAGCAAGGGCGGCAATTGGGATAAACACTGCTCCACCCATTGTCGGCGTGCCTGCTTTGGTCGAATGGGTAAGCGGTCCATCTGCCCTGACCTGCTGGCCAAACTGCAGCTGCTTCATGCGCTTTATGAAAAACGAACAGGCGATAACAGTAACAATAAATGTAGACACCAGTAATGCTGCTGCAGGGTAAACCATTATCATCCCGCTCCTTTCTCCCCGATCAGAAAGTGAACAATTTTTTCCATTTGCATGCCTCGCGAGCCCTTCACCAGCACATACCAGTCTTCATCAAGATCCATTTTCTTTAAAATATCCAGGGCTTCATCGTGATCAGCACATGTATATGTCTTCAAACCTAAAGGTTTTGCTTCTTCAGCAGCAGCACGAGCCAGTTCTCCAACAGTTACCAGGCAGCCTATTGCACATTCATATGCATAACGGCCCACTGATAAATGCGCCTCCCGGGATGCCGAGCCAAGCTCGAGCATATCACCCAAAACAGCAACTGTTTTGGCTCCTCCCAGCTCAACCAGCACTTTTAAAGCAGCCCTGACCGAACTGGGATTAGCATTATAAGTATCGTCAATGATTCCGGTGCCCCGATGGTTATGTAAAACCTGGAGCCGCCCTGCTGTGGCCTCGCTTTTTGCAAGCCCTTTTTCTAATTCTGACAGGTTCAACCCAAGGATATATCCGACGGTAAGAGCCGCCAGGGCGTTGCCGACTGACTCCCGTCCAGGCAGGGGTGATTCAAACCACCCTTGCGATTTATCAGGAAAACGCACCCGGAAAAAGCTTTTTTCTCCCCTTAGAGACAACTTTAAGCCTTTTATATCGCCCTGGTTAAAGCCATAATAGTATGCTTTTCCCGGGTAGCGTTTTCTGATTTCAAGGAGGCGGGGATCATCGCCGTTTAGAACGGCTACCCCGCCTGAGCCGAGGTAATCCAGTAATTCTCCCTTAGCCCTGGCGATTGCTTCGATTGAACCAAGCTGTTCAATATGGGCCTCACCGATGTTGGTAATAATACCAATCGACGGCTTGGCTATTTCGCACAGGGTTTTAATTTCACCGGCTGCGCTCATACCCATTTCGAGCACGGCAACCTGATGTTCTTCTGCAAGCTGTAATATGGTCAAAGGCAAACCGATTTCATTGTTCAGGTTGCCGGTTGTTTTAAGAACGTTGAACTTTGCCGAAAGGACACCAGCTGTAAAATCCTTGGTCGTTGTCTTTCCGCTGCTTCCGGTTATTCCGATTACCGGGAGATCAAATCTTTCCCTGTATGCTGCAGCCAACTGCTGAAGTGCAGTAAGCGAATCTTCAATTCCGATGAGCAGGAAATCGGGAGGTATTTCTTGATCAGGCTTTTTCGCAAGGTGATGAAATGCGCCAACCGCGCCTGCAGATGCCGCCCGGGCGATAAAAAGGTGCCCGTCGGTCTGCTCGCCTGCAAAGGGAATAAAAAAATCGCCCGGTCTGACTTCTCGAGAGTCAATAGCAAAACCGGCTATCTGCTGGTCGGGATTACCCTGCAGCAATTTGCCTGTACAGACTTCAATAATTTCGCTTCCCTTTAGCTTCACCCTGCTGCCTCCCTTTATAAGCTTATGTCCTGCTTAAAATTTTCATTCTCCTTGATCATTTGATTCAACCCCCGAAGGGCTAACCTGCATATAATTTAAGGTGTCTTCCATGATTTTCTTAAATGCCGGAGCGCTGGTATGAACCCCCAGTCGCGGTCCCCTCGTAACACCATCTACGGCTACATAGAGTACCAGGCGGGGGTCTTCAACAGGAGCGAAACCGACCAGGGAGTAAATATAATCGCTTTCGCTATAGTTACCATCCTCGTCGATCTTTTCAGCTGTTCCGGTCTTCCCGGCCACACGATAACCGTCTATGGCAGCTGCATGCCCGGTTCCATCGAGAATAACGCTTTCCATCATTTCGATCAGTTTGCCGGATGTTTCCTCCGATATAACCTGCCGCAAAACTTCAGGTTCCCTGGCAAAGACAACTTCACCCTCCTGGTTTCGTATTTCTTCTACCAGGTATGGCCTGTACAGAAAACCACCGTTTATCATGGCTGTTACAGCCATTACCTGCTGAATAGGCGTGACCGAAATGCCCTGGCCGAAAGAAGATGTTGCCAGTTCCAGGGGGCCGACAGTATCCGTTTCAAAAATCATTCCGCTGCCTTCACCCGGGTAGTCAACGCCTGTCGGTTGACCGAATCCGAAAGCTTCGATATATTGAAATAGTTTTTCTCTACCCAGTCTTTGTCCCAATTCAACAAAAGCCGGGTTGCAGGAATAGCCGACAGACTCGAAAAAAGTAATATTGCCGTGCCCGCCGCGATCGGCTGTCCAGCAATTTATGGTAACCCCGTTAACTACAGTATGCCCCGAACAGTAATATGTTTGTTCCGGTTCAAACAACCCTTCTTCAACCAGGGCAGCCACGGTCACCATTTTAAAAGTTGAACCGGGCTCAAATGATGAAACAATAGGGGCCAGGGACCAGGTTTCAGGATCGTATTTATAATAAAGATCAGGGTTGTAATCTGGTTTTGACACTGCCGCCAGCACTGCACCGGTGCGGGGGTCTACGGCTATGGCCATGGCCTGTTCCGGGCCAGCATCTGTCATTACTCGCGTTAATTCCTTTTCCATAATGTGCTGGATGCTTTCATCTACAGCCAGGTGCAGGTCATAACCCTCCCGCGGCAAGCTAAATCGGCTTATTATGTGCGGCAGCGGGTTTCCTCTTCCATCTGCAGGATAAAGCATTCTCCCTTCACTTCCACTGAGGTAATGTTCATAGTGTGATTCCAGTCCTGACAATCCATGGTCCATGCCGACAAAGCCAAGCATCTGGGAGGCAATATTGCCTGCAGGATAGTAGCGCTTGTCTTCATTAAAAAAAATTATTCCCGGTATATCCATTTCCCGCACCGCCTCAGACACCTCAGACTCAACCTTTCGTTTTATATATACCGCACTGCGATCCTTTAAAGATATTAGTTCATTGATTCTCGCAGCATCCATGTTCAAAACCGGGGCTAATGCACTGGAAACTTCTTGTGAATCGTCGATCAGCGGCGGAATAGCGGCGACAGTATATACGGATCCACTTCCGGCCATCAGCTTTCCCTGGCTGTCATAAATTGAACCACGGGCTGTACTGATCGGCACATTATGATTCCACTGCTTCCAGGCTTGTTCGTATAGTTCTTCAGCCATAACAATCTGAATCCAGGCCAATCGGCTTATTAAAAACAGCGTTGCCAGCACAGTAAATACAAATACTATGATTAACCTTTTCCTTACGATTGCCCTGGTTACAGGAAATTCGGCCATAAAATTCACTCTCCAGGTCGGCTATCTGTCTACCTGCCGGCAGTAATTATTCTCATCTGACTCATATCAGGTTCCACCATACCAAGATCTTCTCGGGCGATTTGATCGATACGCTCAAGTGAACTGAGCTGGGCCGCTTCAAGTTCTAGCCCGCGGGATGTTTCTCTTACTACTGACAGTTCGGTCCGAACAGAGCCCAGGCGGTAATTAAGAATAACCAGCGATGAGTACTGACCTACAACAACAAGGCTGAGCAAGAAACAAGTAACTAGAATTAATATAAACTTACCTTTCTTTAACCGGGCAGCAGGTTGTGTCTTTATTTCGGCTCCCCTGCCTGGTTGTGGCCGTGATATCAATCGGTTAGGCTGCGATAATTGTCTGGCCTGTTGCATTTTGCTCACCTTCTTTCTTTTTCTTCTGTTGCTATCTTTTCAGCAGCACGCAGCCTGGCGCTTCGCGCTCGCGGGTTGCTGTTTATTTCTTCTTCGGAAGGTCTTACTGCCTTGCTGGTCAACACTTTGAGCTCCGCATTTTCCCGGCAAATACAGGGCATGTTCGGCGGGCAGCTGCAGTGACCTGATTTTTCACGTAAAAAGTGCTTCACCAGGCGATCTTCCAGGGAATGATAAGCTATTACAGAAAGCCTGCCTCCCCGGAAAAGACAGTTAACCGCCTGCGGCAGAACAGCTGCAATGTTGGTTAATTCATGGTTAACAGCCAGGCGTAATGACTGAAAAATCCTGCGAGCCGGATGCCCTCCCTTACGGCGGAAGCGAGCCGGAACTGCCTCTTTAACAATTTCTGCCAGCTTGCGGCTGTTTTCAATCTCTCCTTTTTGCTCGCGCTCCGATACTATTCTTGCAGCTATACGCCTGGAAAAACGTTCTTCACCAAGCCGAAAAAATATTTCGGAAAGCTGTTCGGCAGTATACCGGTTAATAATATCTTTAGCTGTCAAAGAGCGGCGGCGATCCATACGCATATCCAAATCGCCTTCATGATGAAAAGAAAAACCGCGTTCTGCGTCCATCAACTGTAAAGTTGAAGCTCCAAGGTCAATTAAGATTCCATCTGCCCGGGGATATCCCGCTTCCCTTAGAACTTCTTCTAAGTTTGTATAGTCAGCATGAATCGGAATAAACCGGTTTTTATAATTTTTTAACCGCATATCCGCCCTTTCCAGGGCAGCCTCATCCCAATCTATTCCTATCAAGCGACCTTCTGCGGAAAGAACTCGCAAAATTGCTTCGGCATGGCCCCCGTCTCCAAGTGTGGCATCAACATAAATCCCGTCAGGACGGCAGTTGAGATAACCTATAACTTCTTTTTCCATAACCGGAATGTGCAGCTCAACCACATTAATGCACCACTCTTAAAGATCAAAATCAACCAGTTCTTCCGCTATCTCTTCATAATTATTGTTTGCCTCGCCAAAATACTCTTTCCATGCCGCTTCATCCCATAATTCAACGTAATTTGAAACGCCTATAAACATAACCTCTTTTTCAATGTTTGCATATTCCCGCAGGTTCTGGGGAATTAGCACACGACCCTGCTTATCAGCTTCCACTTCCATGGCCCCGGAAAAAAACAAGCGCTTAAACTTACGGGAATCACTTTTTGTAAAAGGCAGATGTTTCAGTTTTTGTTCCAGGCGAACCCACTCTGAGTTGGGATAGACAAGGAGACATTTTTCAAAGCCACGGGTAACCATAAAGCGATCCCCTAAACCTTCGCGCAGCTTTGAAGGTATAATCACCCTGCCTTTTCCATCTAAGGTATGCTGATATTCGCCGGTAAACATATGTTCGCCTCCGTATGAAGCATCTGAGACCACTTTTCACCACTTTACACCACTTTTCTCTATATTTCAACCCCTTTTACCACATTCCTGCAAATATTTTTAAAAAAATATAAAAAAAAGAGGAAATTGAGTGTGATTTTCACCTTTTTCCCCATATATTTCCATTTTAAATGCTGTCTTTGCTGTCCGGCGCAAAAATAAAGATGATTTGTAATTCCTGGCAATAAAAATGTAGGCCGGNCAGATAAATACCTAATCTAAGGTAGAATGAGAGAAACAAGCGGTGGTTAGCGCAGATAATCGAGAAAGGTAGATGCCACGGTGAAGTATATTAGCAAACCGGTAACATCTTTGATCGTAGTAACAAATGGACCGGCGGTAATAGCAGGGTCTATGTTTATCATGCTGCACACCATGGGCACCAGGGTGCCAATCAAGGCAGCCACACTTATCGTTGCTAACATCGATATGCCTACAACCAGTCCGAGGTAAACGTTACCCTGCCAGAAAAAGGCAGCTATTGATATCAGGATACCGCAGAGAACACCCATAACCGCTCCAATCCTAATTTCACGAAAAAAGTAAGGCCAAAGTTCGGCCCGGTCTATTTCACCTGTGGCCAGGCCGCGAACAAATATAGTTGAAGACTGGGTGCCAACATTGCCACCCATGTCCATTAAAACTGGAATAAATACCGCCAGCATGACAATTGCTTCCAGGGTGCTTTCAAAAACACCGATCACGCTGCCGGACAATATTCCTCCGGCCATGCTGATAAATAACCAGGGCAGCCTGAGGCGGACAACCTTGCTTACCGGGGCCTTTGTCAAATCCATGCCTTCTACTTCACTGGCCCCGGCCAGGCGATAGATATCTTCCGTCGCTTCCTGTTCCATAACATCGATGACGTCGTCAACGGTGATAATACCAAGAAGCCTGGACTGATCATCTATAACAGGCACAGCGAGCAAATCGTATTTGGAAACTACACGGGCTACTTCTTCCTGGTCAAGTTCAGCATTTACACTGATCACATTATGACGCATAACATTCTTTATTATTGTCCCGTCAGAAGAGGCAATCAAGTCACGCAGAGATATAACCCCAATTAAACGATTGTTTTCATCAACAACATATACGTAATATATAGTTTCTGCTTCGGGGGCAATTTCTCTTAAGCGGGAAATTGCTTCTTCAACCGGAATGTCGGCAGGAAGGGAGATGAACCCGGTGGTCATAATACCCCCGGCAGTATCTTCCGGATACTTTAGGAGGTCTTCAAAATCTACGGGCAGCTCTTCCTGATCGATTAGCTCCATCATTTTTTGGGCGTCTTCAGTTGAAAGCTCGCCTATTAAGTCGGCAGCATCATCGGAAGCAAGGCTTTGAAGGATAAACTTGGCCCTTTCTTTTCCCAATAAACGGAGGATTTCAGCCTGTTCGAAATCTTCCATTTCCTCAAAAATCAGGGCTGCATCCTCGGCAGCCAGGCTCTGCATCAATTCTACCTTTTCTTCAATTTCAAGGTCTTCGATAAGATCGAGAAGATCCCCCGGGTGGGTTCCCGATTTCAATTCCCTGCTGATTTGAATAGAGATATGCTCAACAGACATAGGTACCAGCTCCCGGTAAGTTTTGTGGGGAGTTTTGGGCCAAACAAGTTTTATTATAGCATGCTAATAAGCAATAAAAAACCCCGCTGTGCCGTGGGCCGTTGTTTTGAACTGTTCCCCCGAAAGGTGGGTACCCTCTCAGTTGATTTACAGGTCCCCTTTGCAAAGGCTTCTGCTCCACAACTGAAGTCCGGGTTCCCATTGTATAAGTGTTAGCTCAAAACTTATCGGTTGTCACGAACACCGCAGGGCGATACCCCGTAATACTATCTTTTGCATAAAAATCATAGCACAAAACTGAATCTGGCGCAAGCTTGAGGCATTACCGTTTTTCGCCCTTAATCTTCTTCTTGCTGCTTTTGAAGCTCTATTTTAAGCTCACTCAGCTGTTTGTCGTCGACATTTGCCGGAGCGCTGGTCATCAGGCAGCTGGCTGCGGCGGTTTTCGGAAAGGGAATCACCTGCCGGATTGATTCGTCACCGGATAAAAGGGCAACCAGGCGGTCCAAACCGAGCGCAATCCCTCCGTGCGGGGGAGCCCCAAAAGAGAGCGCTTCAAGCAAAAAGCCAAACTTTTCCCTGCTTTCCTCTTCAGATAACCCGAGCAGCTTAAAGATCCTTTCCTGGATAGCACTATCATGAATACGGGTACTTCCCCCGCCAATCTCTACACCATCCAGAACGAGGTCATAAGCCTGGGCCCGAACTCCCAGGGGATCGCTCTCTAAAATAGGAACATCTTCAACCCTGGGCGCGGTAAAGGGGTGGTGGTCGGAATCAAAACGCTTTTCTTCTTCATCATAGTGGAAAAGGGGAAAATCAACTACCCAGAGAAAATGTGGCGCAGCTGCAATTACATCCGGAGCCAGATGGCGCCTCAGGTAACCGAGCACATTACATGTGGTTTGCCATGTGTCAGCAACAAAGAGTAAAACGTCATCAACCCCGGCATTCATTTTGCGGTTTATATCATCGATCAGGGCATTGTCGAAGAATTTACTGATTGGCGAGCGCCAGCCATTTTCTTCCACGTAGACCCAGGCCAATCCCCTGGCGCCAAGCTGGCGAGCCAGCAGGGTCAGATCATCGAGGTCTTTACGACTCATCTTTTTGCCATTTTCAACACGCAGACCTTTGACTGAACCACCGCTTTCCAGGGCTGAAGTAAAAACCTTAAACTGACTTTTAACCGCTAAATCATTAAGATCGACCAGTTCCATGCCAAAGCGGAGATCGGGTTTATCTGAACCAAAACGGTTCATAGCCTCCCTGTATGGCATGCGTAAAAAAGGCAGCTTGATATCTATCCCTTTAATCTCTCTCCACAGGAGGGCAGCCAGGCCTTCAATGAGGGCAAATAGGTTCTCCTGGCCGAAAAATGAAGTTTCAATATCAACCTGGGTAAACTCAGGCTGTCGGTCAGCCCTGAGATCTTCATCACGAAAACAGCGCACAATCTGAAAGTAACGCTCAACACCGCTAACCATCAACAGCTGCTTAAAAAGCTGGGGGGATTGGGGCAGGGCATAAAATTCACCGGGATGCATCCGGCTGGGCACGAGGAAATCTCTCGCCCCCTCCGGCGTACTGCGAGTCAGCATCGGGGTTTCAATTTCAAGAAAATCATAACGGTCCATATAATCGCGAACCATTTTTACCGCCCTGTGGCGCAGCTGCAGGCGGCCGAGCATCTCTGGCCTCCTTAAATCAAGGTAGCGGTAGCGCAGACGCAGGTTTTCGTCAACGTAAATATCATCTTCAATATAAAAAGGCGGGGTTTTGGAGGGGTTTAAAACCTCCATTACTTCAACCCGCAGTTCAATATCGCCTGTAGGCAAGTCAGGGTTGATCGTATCCTCTGAACGGCCGACTACCTCACCTTCAACGGCAACAACATACTCGCTGCGCAGGTTTTCAGCCTGCCTGAAGAGTTCGGCACCTGCCTGTTGATCAAAAACCAGCTGCATCACTCCACTGCGATCTCTTAAATCGATAAAGATCAAACCGCCATGATCACGACGTTTGCCGACCCACCCGGCCAGCTTCACCCTGTTATTTACATGGTCATGATTAAGCGTTCCACAGTAATGTGTTTTCTTGTCGGCTTTACCCAAAGGCGGCAGTATTACATGTGCGGGGTCAGAAGCAGCAGGTTTTTCTTCTTCCTCAGCCTGCTGCTGTAAAAACAATTCGAAGAAAGCTTCCCGGGGCAGTTCCTGCTGTTCGCCGCTTTCCATATTGCGTACGGTTATAAGTCCGCGTTTAATTTCATCTTCACCGATAATCGCTACATACTGATAACCCTTTCGCCCGGCATACTTCATTTGTCCTTTCAAGCTGCGCTCCATCATTTCTGTTTCGGCGGCAATCCCCCTCTGCCGTAATTCAGAGGCCAGGATTAGTGAATTTCCTACCAGACCATCTCCGGCCGAAGCAATATAAACTGCTGCTGCGGTCTTTGTGACCTGCTTACTCCAATCCATGGTCAAAAGTATTCTTTCAACCCCAAAAGCGACACCAACTCCCGGGGTCGGTGGCCCACCGCAATGTTCTACAAGGTGATCGTAGCGGCCGCCACCACAAAGCGATGCCTGGGCTCCTGTAGCGCCGGCGGTTATCTCAAAAGCTGTCCGGGTGTAATAATCAAGGCCGCGCACAAGACGGCTGTTCAGGTTATATGGCACTTCAAGCATGTTTAATAGTTCCTTAACAGCAGAAAAATGCCGATCACAATCGGAGCACAGGTGGTCGGTCATTTTCGGCGCAGCTTCAACGATAGACTGGCAGCTTTCCGTTTTGCAGTCGAGAACACGCATAGGATTATTCTGATAACGTTTAACACATTCTCCACAAAGACTTCCTTCGGCATTCTCCAGGAAAGGGACCAGGACATCACGAAACTGCGGACGGCATTCCGGGCAGCCGACACTATTTAACTCAATCGATAATTTTTCAATTTCCAGTGAACGAAAAAAGTTATAACAAAAAGCAATTATTTCTGTATCTGCAGCGGCGCCGGCCGCTCCGAATATTTCCAGTCCGAACTGGTTAAACTGACGATAGCGGCCTGCCTGGGGGCGATCGTAACGAAACATTGGCCCGATATAATAAAGTTTAACCGGTTGAGGTTGCTCCTTAAGGTTATGTTCAAGGTAGGCCCGCGCCACGGCCGCGGTCAATTCGGGGCGCAGCGTTAAATCGCGTCCGCTGCGATCCTTGAATGTATACATCTCTTTTGAAACGATGTCGCTATCTTCACCGACACTGCGGACAAATAATTCAGTTTGCTCGAACATGGGAGTACGAATTTCTCCAAAGCCGTAGAGATTACAAAAATCACTGAACCTCTTTTCCAGGTGCTGCCATTTTTTTGCTTCATCAGGTAGTATATCACGGGTTCCTCGGGGTGCCTTGTAATTCATCTTTGTGCTCCTCTCCATTCATATCTAAAATAGCTTCTTGCTGTCCAGCAGCATGGTTACCGGCCCGTCATTGTCGGCAACTATACGCATCTCGGCCTGAAAGCGCCCTTTAGCTACGGTAATGCCCTCGCGGCATAAGTTTTCGTTAAAGCGCTCGTATAGTTCTTCCGCCAGACCGGGTGGGGCGGCATCAGAAAAACCGGGCCGACGGCCTTTGCGGCAATCACCATAAAGGGTAAACTGAGAAATACTCAGGATTTCTGCACCAATATCCTGCACTGAAAGGTTCATCAGTCCTTCTTTATCTTCAAAAATTCTTAGCCCCGAAATTTTACCTGCCATATAGTCACTGTCTGCAGGGGCGTCTTCTTTCCCGACACCAAGAAATACAACCAGCCCCCTGCCAATCCGGCCGACTATTTCACCTTCTACTTCCACCCTGGCCCGGGAAACACGCTGCACTACCGCTCTCATAAAAGGCCTCCAATACCCGGTTAACTTTTAGAACCGTAAACATAACGACTGACTGAGTAAACTTCTTTAATCTTGCCTATTTTGGTCATAATTTGATCAAGATGAACCTGGTCTCTAACGATAAGTGTCATGTGAATGGAAGCTTCCTTGTTTTTATCGGCCCGGGCTGAAACAGCAGTTACTTCGATTTTGCTTTCGTTAACGGCAGTCATAATATCAGACAAAAGGTTTTTGCGATCGTAAGCATCAATTTCTATTTCAACCGGGTAGGAGGCGCCCTCTTCACTTTCCCAGGAAGCTTCCAGCAGCCTATTCTTATCACCTTTAAAATTTCTTAAGTTGGGACAATCACTGCGATGGATTGAAACTCCGCGCCCGCGGGTAACCAGGCCTTTAATATCATCACCGGGAACCGGGTTGCAACAGCGGGAAACCCGCATCAAAAGATCGTCCATACCCTGGATCCTAACTCCGGGAGACCCCATTTTCTGCTTTTTAACCGGTTTAAAATCTGGTAAAACCTCTTCCGGTTCTTTATCTTTATGCCTGCGTTTATACTCATCCCGCATCCGGCTTATTACCTGATGAACCGATACTCCTCCATAACCGACTGCAGCGTAAAGATCTTCAACCGAAATAAGCTTAAACGAGCTGGCCACTTCATCTAAAAGATCGTTTTTCAAGTGCAGCCGCTCATCAACGTTTATCCGCTTGATTTCCCTTTCAATCATTTCACGCCCTTTTTCAACATTTTCTTCGCGGCGCTCTTTCTTAAACCAGGTCCGAATTTTGTTCTTGGCATGCGAAGTTTTTACCAGTTTGAGCCAATCACGACTTGGTGAACCCTGCTTGGAAGTAACTACCTCAACCATATCACCGGTCTTCAGCTGGTAATCAAGTGGCACCAGGCGGCCATTTACCCGGGCCCCCGTACAGTGATTACCTATATCGGTGTGAATTTTATAAGCAAAATCTAAAGTTACCGAACCGATAGGCAGATCGATCACATCGCCTTTGGGGGTAAAAACAAAAACTTCATCCGTAAATAAATCTCCTTTTAAATCCTTGATAAAATCGCGGGCATCACGATAGTCACTCTGCCATTCCATTAGCTGCCGCAGCCAGGTTAGTTTGTCGTCAACTTCAATTGACTCCCCGGGTTTCTCTTTGTAACGCCAGTGGGCGGCAATACCATACTCTGCGGTGCGGTGCATATCCCAGGTTCTAATCTGGATTTCGGCCAACTCGTTTTCAGCGGCAAAGACCGTGGTATGCAGGGACTGGTACATGTTGGGCTTAGGCATGGCAATAAAATCTTTAAAGCGTCCGGGAATCGGCTTCCAGATGGTATGAACAATCCCCAGGGTATGATAGCAGTCTTTAACCGTATCGACAATGATACGAACTGCGGTCAGGTCATAGATCTCACTGATATCTTTGCCCTGGGTTTTCATTTTATTATAAATGCTGTAGAGGTGTTTCGGCCGGCCCTGAATTTCTGCCTCGATTGAAGCTTCAGAAAGGTAATCCTGCAAAATCCATATAATTCGGTTAATAAATTTTTCCCGCTCACGTCTTTTCTTATCCAGCTTTTCAACCAGCTGAAAGTATTCTTCCGGTTGCATGTAACGAAATGCTAAATCTTCAAGCTCCCACTTGATCATATAAATCCCTAAACGGTGGGCCAGCGGGGCATAGATTTCTAAAGTTTCTCGGGCAATCTCTTTTTGCTTGTAAGTATTCAGGTAACGCAGGGTACGCAGGTTATGGGTACGGTCTGCCAGTTTAATCAAAACCACCCTGATATCGCGGGCCATGGCAATAAACATTTTCCGCAGGGTTTCCGCCTGTTGCTCTTCCTTGGAGGTGAAATCAAGGCGGCTTAATTTGGTCACACCATCTACCAGCACAGATACCTCTTCGCCAAACTCTTCCCGGATATCTTCAATGGTCCGCCCTGTATCTTCAACTACATCATGCAGCAGGCCGGCAATAATTGTTACCAGGTCGAGCTCCAGCTCAGTGAGAATAATTGCCACGCCAATAGGGTGTGTAATATAAGACTCGCCTGATTCACGAAGCTGACCGGAATGAGCCTCCAGGGAATATTGATAGGCTTTTTCAACCAGGGCCCAATCTTCCAGGTCGGGATAATAGCGCTGGATCCTTTTTTTAAGTTCATTTAGCTTTTTTTCTTTAACAGTCATCTTAAACAATCCCCAGAGATGCTTACCCTGCATGAATTCCGGGCAAGAAAATAAAACCTCGATCAGGATAGAACCTGATTCAACAATATCTATAATACTAAAAAATGGCTGTAAATTCTATAGCAATCGATTACCTGGTACTGAGGTTGCGGAGATAAGCGGCAATTTCATCGAGGGATCCGCCGAGGAATAAGCGCTGAAAGCTCTCACAGCTTTCCATAAGCTCCCGGGTAGCACGATAAGTTGGCGATTGCTCGAGACAACCTGGCCATCTTTTCATAATCTCCACCTGATCCGGAGAGAGGCTTCTATTATTGAACAGGTTGATTTCAGTCAGGATGCTTTCGACTCGCTCCCAGTAGCTCTTAGCAGGGTTAATGCTTAAACTTTTACCGGCCTCCCCGGGGAAATTTATTTCTACCCCGCCCGCGGCAGTGGCCAGCAAATCGGCGATGATTGTTTCCAAGTCTTCCGTCGAGGGAAGAGACAGATCGGTTAAACGGCAGTTTTGCTCCAAATCGTCACTGTTATAAAGAAGGTATACCTTAAGCTTACCATCTCTGCAAATATTCTTGAAGATAGACTCCATGATACTCCCGTGAAGAGGCAAGTCATATAACAACAGCGTTTTAACTTCCCGGGGAAGGTCGTTCCCGCCGTTCATTGCACCGCTGGTAACAAGGAAGGGAGTCTGCCGGTTTGTATGGCTTTCCATTATTTTATTCGCCCTGGAAAGTGTAGCAGCGAAAAGGATACTGGCTCCTTCTTCCCTGCCAAGAATCTCTATCGCCATACCGAAACGATTTCTGTTGCCGCGGAGATCAATTACTTCCAGGCTGCTGCTGGTCACAGTGTCACAGTAGCGCAAATCTTTTAATTCTGTTTCCAGGGTTCTACGGTCGCGATAGGAGCTCTCCTTTAACCTGAAGGCGAGGTCAACCCGGCGCCCTTTTTCCAGCTGCGACTCCAGGGCAGCCCCGCCAAACATAATCGGGTCAAGGGTCTGCCCGTCTTTGCGCACATTAAGCTTTAGATGTTTTTTGTCGCTGCCAACCAGGCGCCAGGAGTTTATCTCCCAATTCCGACTGCCGAAAAGAGGCCTGGGATTGGCTGTCCCGAAAGGCTGCAATTTATCTAATCCTTCGGTCAAATCGAAATCTATTTCCGCTCCGGTCAGTTCCGCATCAATATGTAGGCGAGGGGTCAAACGGCTTTCTTCCAGGTTGAAACCGGCATAGCTGTTCAGACCTTCACGCAGCTTCTCAATATTTTCTTCAACAACGGTAAATCCTGCAGCCTGTTCGTGGCCGCCAAAGCGCTCCAAAAAAGCAGCATTATCGGCCAGGGCTGCAGTTATATCAAAACCCGGTATACTGCGCGCCGACCCGCGTCCCTCCCCGTCTTCCAGGGCTATCAGGGCCACAGGGCGGTTAAATTTCTCAACCAGGCGCGAAGCGACAATACCGATCACGCCATGATGCCAGTTTTCTGAGGCCAGGGTAATTATTTTAGTATCTTCCCCGGATAACAGCTCAACAGCGATTTCTTCAGCCTCAATTACTATATTTTGTTCAGTGGAACGCCTTGTCTGGTTGGCCTGATGCAGCTGTTTGGCTAATTTGGCTGCTTTAGCCTCATCTTTTTCAAGAAGAAGCTGGGCTGCCGGCAATGCTTCACCCATCCGGCCGGCTGCATTAACAGCCGGTGCCAGCATGAAAGAAAGGGCCGTGCTATCAATTCTTTCCGGTTTCAAACTTACGGCTTCAGCCAGGGCTTTAATACCGGGTCGTTCCAACCTGCGCACTACTTCCAGTCCCGCTGATACTATAACCCTGTTTTCGCCGAGCAGGGGCACCACATCGGCAGCAGTGCCAAGAGCAGCAAGATCGAAAAGCCAGGATGGAAAAGGCTTTTCTGCTTTTTCCATCAAGGCAGCAGCCAGTTTAAAAGCAATACCAGCCCCCGACAGCTCCTTGTAGGGATAAGGACACTTTTCCTGAAGCGGGTTGATCACAGCTGCCGTTCCGGATATTTGCTCAAGGGGTTGATGATGATCTGTTACGATCAGATCGAGCCCGATCTCGGCAGCATAGGCTGCTTCTTCTACGGCATTTATTCCGCAATCAACGGTAACGACAAGTGAGGCTCCGTTCTCTTTAAATTGTTTTAAGGAGTCAATGTGCAGACCGTAACCTTCTTCAAAACGGCTGGGCAAAAAATACTCGACCCGGGCCTGAAGGTGCTGCAGGGCTTCAACCAGGATTACCGATGCCGTAATGCCATCTGCATCATAATCACCGTGGATAATAATTTTTTCATTATCTGCAATCGCTTTAAGCAGCCTGGAAACTGCCTCTTCCATACCAAGCATCAACCAGGGTGAGTGCAGCTGATCAGCTGCAGGAGATAAAAATTCCCCGACAAGGCCGGGTTCTTCCAGTCCACGGTTGATCAGCAACCGGGCCAGGGCCGGCGAAATGTTTATTTCTTTGGCCAGTGCAGCGGCGCGATTGCAATCGTGATCAGGCCATATCCACTCTTTACCGCTCAGGCTCATCCGGTTCCTCTTCCGTTTCTACTTCGACAGCCGCCGTTTCATCGGGCTGATCTTCCAGCTGAGTTTTATCTTCCTCATTTAAATCTTCCTCTTCAGGCACTGAAACAGCTTTATTCAATCGTGCTTCAAGGAAAATCTTTTCCTCTTCCAATGCTTTAACCTGCTTTTGCAAATCTTCATTTTTCCGCCTCATCTCGCGAAATGAAAAAGCGCTGCGGATGCTGCGGAAAAGAGCAAACAGGCCCATCACCAGGGCCCCGACAAAAGCAGAGCCTAAGATCAGCAAGATTAGCGATACTTCGGCCCGGCCAAAAATGTAGCTGACAGTTACCGGCTCATTATTAGCCAGGGCAACTATGGCAATAATCAAACTAAAAACCAGCGCTAAAATCAGGTAAAAAGAACCCATTGTTTTCCCTCCTCAGTTCTATAAATACTAAGCTGCACGGCTGCGCTTAGACCGGATATTAACATCCTGGAGGTTGAGCCACAAGGGACTTGCCACAAAGATAGATGAATAGGTGCCGACTAAAACGCCCAGGATCAGGGCAACTACAAAAACAACCAGGTCAAGACTTCCTATATAATAATGGAAGCCGAATAGCAGGGCTGTAAGGACAAACAGGGTAGTCAGTGAAGTGTTAATTGAGCGCACCAGGTTCTGATTGATGCTTTCATTGACCACTGCCGCGTAGTCGCGCTTTTTCCGGTGCTTAATATTTTCACGGATCCGATCGAAAATTACGATGGTATCGTTAACAGAGTAGCCAAAAACAGTAAGAATAGCTGCAACAAAAGGCACATTAATTTCCATCTGCAAGATGGAAAATATACCGACTACTATAATTATATTATGCAGCAGGGCTGCTATAGTAGCAAGGGCAAACTTGAATTCAAAGCGGTAAGTAATATAACCTACCATCAAGACAATTGCCACTGCAAGGGCAAGAATTGCCTGGCGGGCCAGTTCAGCTCCGATTACGGGACCGACACTTTCAATCCTCAGGTCTGCCTGATCAAGCGCCGGCCAGCGTTCCCTGAAGGCATTTAAGATCGCATCCCGTCGCTCCTCACCAATATAGGAAGCCTTGATCACCAGCCCTTCATCTGCCAGCTCGCCGCTTAAATCCCTGCTCTGCACAACCTGGATTGCCGCCCCTTCCAGTTCATCAAAGGGAGCAATGACCTCGTGGACTTCATCTAATGAGAATTCTTCGCCCAGGTTCAGGTGCAGCACTGTTCCTCCTGTAAAATCTATCCCCAGGTTCAGTCCAACAATAGCCATGGACAGAAGCCCGGCGATGACCAGTAGCGCTGATACAAAATATGCTTTACGGCGGTTGCCGATAAAGTTAATCATTGTCCTTTCACCCCCACATAAACACCGCTCCTGATCAGGCCGGCCCTGAAGGCCAGGCGCATCAGTAACCGGGTCAAAACTATTGCTGTGAACATGCTGCAGATAATTCCTATAAATAAAGTTACGGCAAAGCCTCTAACCGGCCCACTGGCCAGGCTATAGAGAACTATCGTAACAATCAGGGTGGTTACATTGGCATCAAAAATAGCCCGGAAAGCACGCTGAAAACCACTTTCCATTGCGCTGCGCGGAGTCCGCCCCGAACGCAGTTCATCCTTGATCCTCTCAAAGATGATTACATTGGCATCAACAGCCATACCAATAGAAAGGATTAAACCGGCAATGCCCGGCAGCGTCAGGGTCGCCCCCAGCAACATCAGTATCCATAAAACCAGGGACATGTAAAAGACCAGGGCTATTCCGGCTATGATCCCTGCTCCCCTGTAGAAAATAATCATAAACAGCAGAACCAGGGCCAGCCCAATACCTGCCGCGTAAACGGCAATTTCTTCGGTGCGCTGACCGAGAGTGGGGCCAATCATGCGTGATTCCAATTCACGAAGCTCAACCGGAAGAGCACCGCTGCGCAAAAGCAGGGCCAGCTCGGCAGCTTCCTCGAAAGTAAAATTACCCGTGATTTGTCCCCTTCCATCAGGAATAACAGTCTGGACAACAGGTTCGGAAATAATAACATCATCTAAAACAATGGCGATCCGCTGCTCCAAAAATCGTGCGGTTGCCTCTGCGAAAAGCCTCGTTCCTTCAGCGTCAAATTCTATGTTGACAAAAGGATAGGGGCTTTGTTCAGGAGCTCTTACCGCCCTGGCATCAACCAGGTTGGCGCCTGTCAGAACTTCCTCTCCATCGGGACCGACAAATTTTAACATCGCCGTTCGCCCGATTATGTCGCGGGCCTGCTGAACATCTTCCAGTTCAGGCAGCTCAATGCGGATACGATCGTCACCCTGGGCGGCGATTACCGGTTCAGCAACCGCCAGGGCGTCGACACGCATACGGATAATTTCTATGGCTCGATCTATAGTA
>SL_3KL_010_SEDDRAFT_10001958_pt1 | contig 18838 bp, 16 predicted proteins | sample SodLakKL_010_SED_2_FD_10381 | JGI IMG/M metagenome (IMG submission 10381) | reverse complement strand
GTCAGGTCGGGGTTGAAGCGGTGCTGGTAGCGCAGTTCGGCCAGCTCGTCGTTGTTGCGGTAATCGTTGGAAATCAGCCAGCCGGCCTGGGTGCGGCCGTAGACCAGGCCGAGGTGATGGTTCGGGCGAATGTCGTAGAGGCTCAAGCCGGCCTGGAAGCCATTGCCGGAAACTTCATGGTCACCGGTCAGGCCTACGGTGGTCCGTTTGGGCCGATTGATTGCATGGCCGATTTCTCCGGCTGCGATCAGACGGGTACCTGATTGACCCAGGGGCCATGCGGCGGCGGTCTTCATGGTCACGGTGAGGTAGTCGGAACGTTGTTCGCTTGTCACGCCTTCCGTGGCCAGGCTATCCGGCATCCAGGTCAGGGCGATCATGCGCTGGATCAGTGGCCCCGGGTGTACGTTGGCCTCCAGGGCGGCAAACAGGCTGGCGCGGCTGCCGGAATCGGAAAAATCCAACGGCGGGCGGGTGGTGTTGGCATTGCCGTGACGGCTGTTGAATTGGCCCACCAGGTGGGCGCGCCAGTGATCATGTACGGGCAGTTGCAGGTGGACGCCATCGGTCCAGCCAAGGTTGAAATTTGAGGCGTCATTGCGGTCCAGGCTCTTGTCGGGGACCCCCGGAATCTTGAAGCTGGTGAAAATGCGGCCCGCGCGCAATTGCCAACCCGTGTGCGGGCTGATGTAGCCAACGAAAAACTCGTCCAGCGTGGTGTCGCCGGCGTTGACCGCTGTCGGGGTCGGTCGATGATGGCGCAGGTAGACGTCAAACCCGTCCTGGTCACTGGCGAAGGAGCCACCAATGCGGCCGCTGAACTGCCAGTGGCCGGCAAATTGACGGCTCAGGCGAACGCGGGCGCGAGCCCGAATGCTGTCGTCGCTGCTGCTTTCTCCCGCCCGTGAATCCCGCCAACTGGCCAGGTAGCCGGTGCGCAGATCGCCGCTTATCGACCAGGGAGAAGCCGGCGGTTCAGTGCCGGCTGCAGCGCAGGTTGCAATAGCCAGCCAGGCCGCCATGGCAATGATGACTGCTGTAGCATGCCGAACAATGAGCCCGCTGGCCTTGAAAGTCCTGTTGATCATTTTCCTGACGCACCTGGCCGTATTCATTGTGCTGGGGATTCGCCGACGCCAAGCCTATTATTTCTCTTTGGCGGTAACGTTTGTATTGTTGAGCCTGGTCACCGGTTTCCGGTTGACCGGGATCAATACGGTGGTGGTGGGAATGGAGCTTGAGGTTGTGCTGCGGGCAGGCGCATTGCTGGCCGCCGCGGTCAGCCTGAGCTGGACGGCAACGAGGGTGTGGCGCAGAGTCAGGGATCGACGCGGCAGAACTGCTCGTATAAGACCTCCATGACCGCATGGACCTTGCCGCTGGCCAGGGAGTAGAAAATGGTCTGCTGCTCGCGGCGCGTGGTCACCAGACCACTGTTGCGCAGCACTGCAAGATGCTGGGATAGCGCGGACTGGCTCAGTGGGAGGTGTTCATTGAGTTCACTGACCGACAATTCCTGGTCCAGCAAGTGGCACAGGACCATCAGACGATGCGGGTTGGCCATCAACTTGAGAAATTGTGCCGCCTGTTCAGCATGACGGGCCATTTCTTCCGGTGGAGGCCGGTGCAGAGTCACGTTTTCTTTGTAAGCGATGTCGTTCATGGTGCGGTTGAGTCCGTCGGATGGCCACAGTTCAAAGCTATCAATCCCTGTGAGCCAGCGCAAGTGCAACGACCGGGCGAGCGCACGGGAACCGTTTATTGTGCTAAAGATACTCCTGTTTTACAAGTTTGCATACGATTTTTGTATCCGACAGCCGGTTCGGTCCAGCGGCCATTCGACCCGGTTCGGGCAGAAACGGTAGAATGAATGGTTCCCGTTTGATTGCAGGCTGCTAACGCCATGTCTACCAAAGCTGAGTCTCTTTCCCATGCCCGGGCCCCGGAGCACGAAACGCCCCTGCGTTTTGTCACCGCGGCCAGCCTGTTCGACGGCCATGATGCGGCCATCAACCTGATGCGGCGGTTGATCCAGGCCCAGGGTTGCGAGGTGGTCCACCTGGGGCACAATCGCTCGGTGGCCGACATCGTGCGTGCCGCGATCTGCGAGGATGCCGATGGCATCGCGGTCAGTTCCTACCAGGGTGGACACAACGAGTATTTCAAGTACATGGTCGACATGCTGGCCGAGCAGGGGGCTTCTCATATCCAGGTGTTTGGCGGCGGCGGTGGCACGATCACCCCCGAGGAAATCCGTACGCTTCAGGCGCATGGCGTCAACCGCATTTATCACCCGGACGACGGGATGAAGATGGGTCTGGCGGAGATGATTGAGGATCTTGTGGCCAGAACGCGCGAGGCGCGTGCTGGCCGGGAGACGGGAGACGGGAGACGGGAGACGGAGAGCGATGCCGGACGGATTGCATCGGTGCTGTCGGCGATCGAGAGTGGCTCGATTTCTGAACATGAGCTGGCGCGGATTCGCAAGGAGGGCGAACAGGCCAATGGGATCCCGGTCGTCGGGCTGACGGGGACCGGGGGAGCGGGCAAGTCTTCGGTGACTGACGAGTTGCTCAATCGGTTTCTGCAGTATTTTCCCGAGATGAAGGTCGCGGTGCTGGCGGTCGATCCGACGCGACGGCGGACCGGTGGTGCGCTGCTGGGCGATCGAATTCGCATGAACTCATTGCGCTCTGATCGGGTGTTCATGCGCTCCATGGCCACTCGCCGCCAGCACCTGGCGGTTTCGGAAGTGGTCGGCGACTGTCTGGCCTGCCTGAAGACTTCAGGCTTTGATCTGGTGATCCTGGAAACCGCGGGGATTGGCCAGTCCGACTCCGAGGTCGTCGACCTGGTCGATTTTCCGGTCTATGTCATGACTTCCGATTACGGGGCGGCCAGTCAGCTCGAAAAGATCGACATGCTGGACTTTGCCGAGCTGGTGGTGCTCAACAAGTTCGATCGCCAGAGCGCGAAGGATGCGCTTCGCGATGTGCGCAAGCAATGGAAGCGCAACCGCCTGGCCTTTGACCTGGCCGATGAAGATGTGCCGGTGTATCCGACCATTGCCAGTCAGTTCAATGATCCGGGGGTGACTTGGATGTTTTTGAACCTCTGCCGCTTGTTGCGGCAGAGGGGGGAGACGGGAGACGGGAAACGGGAGACGGGGTTTGGGGGGGAGCGGTGTGATTTTGCGCCGAAGGTGGAATTGGGGGACAAGGAGCCGAAGCCTTCGGTGTTGATTCCGGGCAAGCGGGTTCGGTACCTGGCCGAGATTGCCGAGCAGGGCAGGGGGATCAACGAAAGTGTTCTGAAATGGGCCGAGGAAGCCCGGCGTGCCCAGCATTATTGGGAGGTTTTGCGGGAGCTTGAGCCTGGGTTGGAGTCCGAGCCACTGGAGTTCCTGTCGCCTGAGGCGACCGGGAAGACGGAAGACGGAAGACGGGAGACGGAAAACAACGACTCGCCTGACGCCTCACGTCTCCCGTCTACCCTGCTCTCAGAGCGCTACAACGAGGCACTGAAGGCGATTCCGGAGCATGCCCGCGATTTGCTGCGCGGCTGGCCCGAACTCAAGGCCTCGGTAGAAGCCGACGAATACAGCTACGAGGTGCGCGGCAAGACGATCACCGGGTCGAACTATCGCGAATCATTGTCGCGGCTGCAGGTTCCCAAGATCGCCGCGCCGCAGACGTCAGACTGGGGTGATCTGCTGGTGTTTCTGATGAAGGAGAACCTGCCGGGTCACTACCCTTATACCGGCGGGGTGTATCCCTATCGGCGCACCAATGAGGATCCGATCCGGATGTTTGCCGGGGAGGGCACGCCCGAGCGCACCAACCGGCGGTTTCACTATGTTTCGGAAGGGCAGCCAGCCAAGCGGTTGTCGACGGCATTTGATTCGGTCACCTTGTATGGCGAGGACCCGGCCGAGCGGCCCGACATCTACGGCAAGGTTGGCAACTCCGGGGTGTCGATCGCCACGCTCGATGACATGAAAAAGCTCTACTCGGGCTTTGATCTGTGTGATCCGACCACCTCGGTGTCCATGACCATCAACGGCCCGGCGCCGATGCTGATGGCGATGTTCATGGATACCGCGGTTGATCAGCAGGTCGAGAAGCATCTCAAGGAAACCGGTCGCTGGGACGAGGCGCAGAAAAAGCGCGCCGAGGTGCTGCACGATGACCTGCCTGAATACACCGGACAGATGCCCAAGACCAACGATGGTTTGGGTCTCGGGTTGCTGGGCGTGACTGGTGATCAACTGATTGATGCCGACACTTATGAAAGGATCAAGGCCGACACCCTCAAGGTGGTGCGCGGAACAGTCCAGGCCGATATTCTCAAGGAAGACCAGGCCCAGAACACCTGTATCTTCTCGACCGAGTTCGCCCTGCACATGATGGGCGATATCCAGCAGTACTTCATCGACAACAAGGTCAGGAATTTCTATTCGGTTTCGATTTCCGGCTATCACATCGCCGAGGCCGGCGCCAACCCGATCAGCCAGTTGGCCTTTACCCTGTCCAACGGCTTTACCATCGTCGAGTACTACCTGGCCCGGGGCATGGACATTAATGACTTTGCGCCCAACCTGTCGTTCTTCTTCTCCAACGGCATGGACCCGGAATACTCGGTGATCGGTCGGGTAGCCAGGCGCATCTGGGCGCGCGCCATGCACGAGCGTTACGGCGCCAACCGCCGCTCGCAGATGATGAAGTATCACATCCAGACCTCGGGCCGCTCGTTGCATGCCCAGGAAATCCAGTTCAACGATATCCGCACCACCTTGCAGGCGCTCTACGCCATCTTCGATAACTGCAACAGTCTGCACACCAATGCCTACGATGAGGCCATCACTACTCCGACCGAGGAATCGGTGCGCCGGGCAGTGGCCATCCAGATGATCATCAACAAGGAAATGGGTCTGAACTATTGCGAGAATCCCTGGCAGGGCAGTTTCATCATCGACCAGCTCACCGATCTGGTCGAGGAAGCGGTTTACAAGGAATTCGAGCGCATTTCAGAGCGTGGCGGCGTGCTCGGGGCGATGGACACCATGTACCAGCGCGGCAAGATCCAGGAAGAATCGCTCTACTACGAGCACAAGAAGCACGACGGCTCACTGCCGCTGATCGGCGTCAACACCTTTCTGCCGCCCGAGGGTGAGGCTCAGGAAAGCGGTGAGATCGAACTGGCGCGTTCCACCGAGGAAGAGAAGCAGCAGCAGGTCAGAAACGTGGGCGCTTTCCAGGCTCGCAACACCGAGCATTCGCCCGCCGTACTCAGACAACTTCAGGATGTGGCCAGAAAGCGCGGCAATACGTTTGAAGCATTGATGGAGGCGGTCAAACGTTGTTCGCTGGGGCAAATCAGTCATGCGTTGTACGAGGTTGGGGGGGAGTATCGGCGGAATATGTAGTCATGCTGCATGATCGAATTTTTCGTGCTCTGAACGAGAGTGGTTGTCGTTACGTCATTGTTGGCGGACTCGCTGCGGTTCTTCATGGGGTCAATCGACTGACCCATGATGTCGACCTGGTGGTTGAGCTGAAGCCTGAGTCTGCCAGGTCAGCGATCAGAGCAATGGAACAGCTTGGCTATCGTCCTCGCGTTCCGGTTCGAGCGGAGGGCTTTGCTGATTCCGGTCAGCGTGAGTCCTGGATTCGGAGAAGGGCATGCAGGTATTCTCCATGTGGGATTCGAGTAACGAGCTGCCGACCATCGATCTGTTTGTCGAGTATCCGATGGATTTCGAAGAGTTGTTGGCATTGTCTGAGATTGTGGATTTGGGTGGATATGAGGTCCGCATTGCCAGTGTCGAGCACTTGATCGAAATGAAGAGCCGTGCCGGACGAGATCATGACCTGGAAGACATCGCTGCTCTGAAGCGCTTGAGAGGGGCCAAATGAAAGAAGGCCTGACAGAACAAGACAGCACACTTACGGGCAGTTTTGATGAGGCAATGCGATTGGCCAGAGATGATTTCATTCGCAAGTCACCCAAACAGCGACTCGAGTGGCTGGAGGCGGCCCAGAAACTTTACCGAATCGGGGAACAAAGGGCTGGAAGGCGGCCAGGCAGAGTCACTTCTCCGGCGCGCTGAACGGGCAGGCATGATTGTGTCTCGTTATCTGGCTGAGCTTGCACGCGTTCCAGCGAGTCGAGAACCTGCAGGTCGAGGCTTGGTAGTTCAGGACTTAATTAGTCTTCCGCGCAGTGCACGGCCAGCTCGAAGGGGCCGGTGAGTGGGCTGCCGTGTTCGTTGGCCTCGCCATGGAGTTCCCCGACTGCCGTGGCCTGCGGGCCGCTGGTTGACACTCTCACGGCCGGCATTTCGCCGCTCCCCCAGCGCCAGCGCGGGTTGGCGCCCGGTTGGGTTCGAATGCCCGACATTTGCGAGACGGCCGTGTCCTGGACATTGATAAGGCTGCCGCCACCATCGCGCAGGCGCAGTTGCACGCGATCGGATTCGTGGCCGTGACTTGCATTCCAGAAGAAGTCGTCGTGCATGACGAAACGCCACATGTCCAGCGCCATGGAGCGGCCATCCTCAGCACGCCAATTCGCCGTAGCGGAGAAGCGGTCCTGGTTGTCACCATCATCGACGCGCATGAACCAGCCACAACTGCCCAGCTCACCTTCGTGAACCTCACCGGCGACTTCCAGCCGGAACCGGCCCGGCGCCGCCGGCTCGATGGGATGCAGGCTGTCGGCCAGAAACTCCGACATCGGGGCCTCTTCCTCCGGCTCTGCTTGCGCTGTAGCTGGGCTCTGCTGAGCAGCGGCGCTGGTCTCATCGGCCGCTTGTGGTGGCGGTGCTTCATCCGCGCCACACGCTGCAAGGATGAATGCAAGAAGACAAACATTGATAGCTCTCGAAAACATGGTGAATCTCCGTGGGTCCTAATTCATCCATACGAGAATTACGATGAATCCCGCCAGGTGGGCCCAGGGAGCGTCTGAATCACTCTGCGCGAGCGGGTTCGAACGTTTGCCGAAACCATCAAGTCACTGCCATTCGAAGATGAAGCGGCTGAACACATTTGCTTGTGATTCGTCGATCACTGACTGGAAAGTCGTGCCGCATGTCGGTAGTCTCCCGGAAGGTTTTCTGCGCTACGCAGCCTTGGTGGTCCTTCACAATGAATCGAGTGCGCCAGCAGATCCGGATTGCCCGCAGCCATGACCAGGTTCGCCTGGCCTGGGCCGAATGTGGGTCGGGTCCGGTGTTGGTCAAGGCCTCGAACTGGCTGACTCACCTTCAGCATGACTGGCGCAGCCCGGTGTGGCGGCACTGGATGGAGTTTTTTTCGGGTCGATACCGGTTTATTCGCTTTGACGAGCGCGGTTGCGGTCTGTCGGACTGGGATGTCGAAGACTTTTCCGTCGCCAACTGGCTGCTGGACCTGGAGTGTGTCGTCGATGCGGCCGGCATCAATGAGCCGTTTATTCTGCTGGGCATTTCACAGGGTGCGGCCACTGCAATCCAGTACGCTGTCAAGTATCCGCACCGGGTTTCGCACCTGGTGCTGTATGGCGGTTACTCGCGCGGCTGGGGATTGCGCAGTGAGCGAGAGCTCGAACACGTTAAGGCCGTACTGCAGATGATGAAGCTGGGTTGGGGGCGCGACAATGCGGGCTTTCGCCAGGCCTTTACCTCGCGCTTCATCCCCGGCGGCAGCCATGAGCAATTCGACTGGTTCAACGACTTGTGTCGCAAGACCACTTCCGGAGAGAATGCCGTTCGCCTGCTGCAGTCACGGATTCACGTCGACGTCAGCGACCTGCTAGAACAGGTCAACGTGCCAACCCTGGTCATGCATGCCAGAAAGGACGAAGTCTGCGTTCTTGACGAGGGCATGTTCATGGCCAACCGCATTCCCGGCGCCGAGTTCGTGGAGCTCGATTCCTGCAATCATGTCCTGCTCCCTGATGAGCCGGCCTGGAAAGATTTCTGTACCGCTCTGCTGGAATTCACGGGCCAACCCGTTGACCCCGCGGACGAGCTTCAACAGGCATTGACCCGGCGCGAATCACAGATACTCTCGCTCTTGCGGGAAGGTTTGAGCAATATCCAGATTGGCGCGCGGCTGGGAATCAGCGAAAAAACCGTGCGTAATCACCTGACTCGGCTGTATAGAAAACTGGGCGTGCGATCACGAACCGAGGCGGTGGTTCGCACGCTTTCGGTGAGCAGCGAGTAGCGCGGATTGCCCACATTTGGGACAATTGTCCCTATTTCAGTCACCGAATACCTGAACTTGGGGACATGGCGCCCATGGCGGCAGCGCCATCCATGCGATTCAATGGTACCGGGCCAACCTCGAATCATCAGCTTATGCAACGCTTTGTCATTCTCATTTTCGGACTACTGTCCTACTGCATCTTCTTTCTCACCTTTCTCTACCTGATTGCATTTGTCGGCAATCTGCAACAGACCGCACTTGTTCAATGGCTGCCGTGGTTGCCGGAACTGGTGCCGCATTCCATCGATCATGGTCGCGACGCCACTATCCTGCCCGCAGCGATTGCCATCAACCTGGGGCTGATCGCCCTGTTCGGCATGCAGCACTCGGTCATGGCCCGCTTCGGGTTCAAGGGCTGGTTGAAACAGAAACTGCCGGCCTCGGCCGAACGCAGTGTTTACGTGCTGCTTGCCAGCTTGATGCTGATCCTGCTGTTCTGGCAGTGGCGACCCTTGCCGCAGGAGATCTGGTCGGCGGAATCCACCCTGGGCATGGGCTTTGGCTGGGGAGTTTTCGCCACCGGGTTCGGCATGGTGTTGCTGGCCACGTTTCTGATCGATCATTTTGACTTGTTCGGGCTCAAGCAGGTCTGGTCTCAATTTATTGGACGCAAGCCGGACGCACCGGCCTTCGTCACCCCATTGTTCTACCGGCTGGTGCGCCATCCCCTGTATCTGGGATTTATCCTTGCGTTCTGGGGTGGTCCGGTCATGACCGTCGGTGGTGCACTGTTTGCCACCGCAATGACCACTTACATTCTCATCGCCATCCGCTTCGAGGAGCGCGATCTGACCCGAATTCTGGGTTCCGACTATGAGCGCTATTGCCGGGACGTACCGATGCTTGTGCCCGGGCTCAAGCGACGTCAGGCGGGTACGCCTGAAGCCGGGTAAAACGGTTTGGGTTAATCCCCGCAGTGCACGGCCAGTACAAGGGGGGCGGTGAGCGGACTGTCGCCATCGGTGTCCGGGCCGTCCAGTTCGCCGGCCACCGTGGCCTGCGAAAGCATTCAGGAATCATGAATGCCCGGTGCCGCCCATGGATTGATCAGGCGCACCCCAGTAGCCGCGAAGTCATCGACATTGCGGGTCATCAAGGCCAGTCCGTGACGGAGTGCGGTGGCGGCGATCAGGCCATCGATGGCCGGAATGACCCGGCCGTTGGCTTGGGCTGCCGCGGTGATTTCGCCCCAGATAATTGCGACCTGGTCATCGACCGCCACGATCCGATCGGCAAAGTGGTGAGCAAGGCCGCCAATCCAGGTTTCCAGATCGCGCTTGCGGCGGCCATCGTCGAGCAACGCCACCCCTTTGTGAAGTTCGCCGACCGTCAAGACACTGAGAAACAATTCTTCGTCTCGGTGTTGTTCGAGCGCTTCGCGAACCCGTGGGTTGCCCTTGGGGTGACGAACCTCCGAGATCACGCAGGTGTCGAGCAGTACGTTCACAAGGAAACCTCACGTGAAGGGGAGCGGTCGCGCGCAAGTTCAACACCTTCGAAGCTGGGACCATCCCCAAGCAGGTAGTCTCGCAAGCCCGGTCGTTCACCGGTCAGGCGCTGATAGTCCGTCTCGGACAGTACAACAACGGCATCGTCGCGGCGGGTGATCCGTTGCGGGCCTTCGTCAAGCGCCTTTCGCACGACTTCGCTGAATCGATTCTTGGCATCGGCGAGTTTCCAGGTCATGGCGATTACTCCTGCTTGCACTTCTGAAATATCTAGATTGTCTAGATATAATATCATTTTGCGTTGGTAACGTTTGAGTCGGCAATTGAGGTGTATGATCGGAATCTCGAATTGACTGGCCCGGTCCCATGAACTCCTCAAGTGCTGAATTGGCTCCATCTGATCTTCGTGGACTGAGCATGCTGGCTGCCGATGGGGTGGTAGAAGTCAGCCGCCTGGTCGAGCAGCTTCACCACAGCATTGCCCGGGTCTCGCCGCCGGTGGGCACGGGCGCTTCCGGAACCACGCGGGGCATCACCGGGCTGGTCTATCGCTCCATTCGCACCATTGCGGGTCTGGCCGGTAGCGGTGTCGGGCTGGCCCTGGATCGATTCAGTCCGGCCGTGCCGATCGGTCGAACCCGACTCCAGCGTGAACAGCTGCTCAGTGTGCTCAATGGTGTTTTGGGCGATCATCTGGAAGCCCGGGGCAATCCGCTGGCCATTGACATGCGATTTCTGGTCGATGGGATTGCGCTGGATCTGGATGGAGGCTTGCCGGACCCGGTTGCAGAGAAGGCGGGATCAAGGCTGCTGGTCAGCCTGCATGGCCTGTGCCTGAATGAGCGCCACTGGATTCATCCCGAAACCGGCAACAGTCTTCCCGAGGCGCTATCGCGTACCTGCGGATTTACTCCTGTATTTCTGCGCTACAACAGCGGCCGACACATTTCCTGCAATGGCGAGCAACTGGCCGCGCAACTGGAACGCCTGGTCCGGGCCTGGCCGGTGCCGGTCGACGAGATCGTGCTGCTCGGACACAGCATGGGTGGCCTGGTTGCGCGCAGCGCCAGTCATCATGGTGTGGTCGATGGACGTGACTGGATCGAGTCGCTGTCGGCCATCGTGTCCCTTGGCAGCCCGCATCATGGCGCACCGCTGGAGCGCATCGGGCATGGCCTTGAACAATTGCTGGGTGTGAGCCCTTACAGTGCCCCCTTTACCCGTCTGGGCCGTCTACGATCGGCCGGAATCACCGACCTGAGATATGGCAACCTGTGTCGGCAGGACTGGCAGGGCCAGGATCAGTTCGAGCCTTCCGAAGAACGACGTCGCCCACTTGAAAGGGCAGAACACGTCAGGCACTACGTTGTGGCCGCCACACTTGATCCACGACAGGATTCGTTTCGTTCGAAAACCATTGGTGATGGCCTGGTGACGGTTCCCAGCGCCCTGGGCCGACATCCCATACCCGAGTTGCGGGTCCCGGTTCGGCCCGAACACCAACTCGTGGTCTGCCGCACCAGTCACTTGGACCTGATTCATCGCCGCCGAGTTGTGCGTCAGATCGTGGACTGGCGAGAGCGCCCGAATCGATGAAGTCGGAATTCCGGATCCGGCAGATGAGTCGACAGTTTATTTCGAATGATCAGGTGGAAATGGTCATTCAGATCTGAACCGATCGACGTGAATTCCGTCAGCAAACTCCGGACAGGTCACGGGCTGTTCATCGACGGTTGCATAGAGCCCTCCGCGCATTTCAACGGACAGCTCACCCCGGGCGATTATTTCGGCCTGCAGACAGGCATAACGGGGTTCGGAATCTCCGTCGATGCGAACGCCGATAAAGCCACGTTGATTGAAAAATCCGTTGTAATTATCCACGGAGCTGGCCGCGTTTCGGTTGAACATGAACACTAAGTTGTTGTAGGTGTGGTCATCATCAATGACAGCTCCAGGCTCGAAAAGTACCGCTGCATTGCCTGCGAGCAGGGGCTCTCCAGCGAATTGGGTGCCGGCTGCAGGATCGATCGTCACCATGCCCCGATTCTCGCCATAGTCGTAATAGCCGCTCATCGAAAAATTGTTGACGCCACTGTCATCGATATCAATGGAGGTGTCTTCGAGATCATAGCGGCCCGAAGTGGATGGGGATTCATTCGATGGAATCACAATCGGCTCGAATGGCTCAACTTGCGCGCCGGCGCCCCCGACTACCATCGTTGCGAGAATGAAGCTGCAAAGCATGAGACGAGAACTGGTCATCACTGAATAACCCGCTGAGTGATTCGTGCCCTTTCACTTTAGCATGATTCCAGGCGTGCTCTGACGAGTGGCTGCAGAGCCACCCAGGACCCGTAGCGTCAGCCGGAAGAGAAGGTCAGGCTGATTCCTGATCCGCCAGCTCGCGAAGCTAGGCACAGGCCTGGGTCCAGCGGCGCGGGTGAATGCTTCAGAGTCATCGTGTTCATCAGGGTGTGGCCGTCGACGCTCCAGCTTGCTCGATCAGCAAGGCTTCGAGTTTTTCCAGACGTTCTTCAAGTTCGCCAATGCGTTGCTCGTATCGTCCGTTCATCTCGATCAGTGCCGCGGTATTGAGTGCGGTCAGCGCGGTGGGTCGAATAGTCATCAAGTCATTGTCGGTCTGGGAAACAGCATCGGGGAATACGCGGGCAACATCCTGGGCGATGTAACCGAGATGGCGAGCATCACTATCATTGGATCCATTGAATTGGAATGTGCTGGGTGAAAGCTGCAGCACACCTTCCAGAACCCCATTGATCGGCTGTATCGAGTGCTTGCGGCGGCGATCCGATAGCGGCTCCCAGTCGCCGGTGTCGCCATGGATGCGGGCGATCAGAGATCCGTTGGATTGAACGCCGAAGTCATCGGAGTTCTTGACGAAAAAGCTCCAGGCGCTGCTGCCGCTCTCTCCTTCCAGCATCAAGCCGCTGGAGACGTCATCGTTCGTGGTCTGGCGAATATGCAAGTTGTATTTCGGCGTGTTGGTATTGATCCCGAAGCCGGCTGAGGCACGCACCAGAAATTGGTTCTGGCCGGTCGAGATGAAGTCCTCATCGGTGGAATCGGCCCAGATGAAAGTTCCTTGATCGCCGTTGTCACCGTTGTCGCCCGGGTAGCTCGGCAGTCCGCCGCAGGCACCCCATCCGGGGTCTGACGCCGGCCTGATCTTGGCCCGGTGGCCGCCGGCCCAGGAAGTGTCACCCCCGGCGCAGTTAAGAGTTCCGCCGCTGACAGTACTACCGGTACCCATGGCCCAGTTGTTTGAGCCGCCGCTGATCGTGGCGTAAAGACCTCCTGCACTGTTGAATGCTCCGCCACCAATGGTGCTGTGCTCCTCCCATGTCATGTTTTGCAAGCCCCCGCTGATCGTACTGTGATCGCCTTCAGCCGAATTAAGCCGCCCGCCACCTATGGTGCTTGCCATTCCGTAAGCCCAGTTCATCTGGCCTCCACCAATGGTGCCGTGATCACCCTCAACCTGGTTTTCCGATCCTCCGGCAATGGTGCTTGCCATCCCTTCGGCCAAGTTCACTTCGCCCCCACCAATCGTACTGTAAGTATCCATTGCCATGTTTCCGAGACCCCCGCTGATGGTGGCGTAGCTTGTGCTAGCCAGGTTTACTCTCCCACCACCGATTGCCGACCCTATGGTTTCTGTGCCCTCGGTCCCTGCCGTGTTTACAGCTCCCCCGGAAATTACGCCGTGAATCGAATATGCAATGTTTCCGAAGCCCAAACCACCGCCTCCGCCAATAACGCTATAGTTTCCGATTGCCTGGTTTTCCTCGCCACCGCCGATGGATGCGCCTTGACCCTCGGCATAATTTGATGCGCCGCCGCCTATGGCGCCGAGGGTGTTGGCGATGTTGGCTATCCCCCCACTGATGGTGCTTTGGTCATAGGCCTGATTTTGCGAACCACCTCCGATGGTGCTTTGTTCCCCCCAAGTCAGATTTTGTAAACCTCCACCTATGGTGCTGTAGTTTGCCTGCGCCTCGTTTTCCATTCCGCCCCCGATGGTGCTCTGATCGCTTGCAGCCGAGTTTTCCGATCCCCCACCGATGGTGCTGGTCATCCCGCTAGCCTGGTTTGAATCCCCTCCGCCAATGCTGCTGTAAGGACCTACGGCAATGTTCGAATTTCCTCCGCTGATTGTGGAGTAGCTTGAGTATGCAATATTCGCTCCTCCTCCACCGATTGCCGATCCTGTAGTCTCCATGTCCGAGGTTCCTGCCGTGTTTGCGTAACCGCCGGCAATTACCGAGAAGTTTCCCGTGCCCAGGTTCGGGGCGTGCCCCAGGCCACCACCGGCGACCGTGGCGCCGAAGCCGGCGGCCTGGTTGTTCTGGTGGCCGGCAATGAATGACGAACTTCCCTCGCCGTCCGGGTAGAAACCGATACGCTGGCCTTCGGCGATATACTCAATCGTATCGCCGATCAGTTTGAATGGTGACGCGCCTTCTGGCCCCTCAGGCCCTTCATTCCCGCCCAGGGCAAAAAGCGCGACCGGTGCAGGCCGAATGGGTTGGAGCGGTATCAGGGCCTGGCGGTCGACAATGACTTCCAGAAACAGGGGCTGGCCGGTAAAGATGTCGTCGCCAAAGTCCAGATCGACCTGGAACAGCCCGTCTTCCACGATGACCTCCGGCAGTTCAATCGTCCTCAGCGGCAGCTGGGCATTTTCTTCGAACAGGTGGAACGTCATCGGCACCTTGCCGTCGTGGGGGTTGCCGCTTTGCTGCAGCTGGCCCTGGTAGGTGATGGTGGATTCGGCCTGGGCGGTGATCGCCATCGCGCAGATCATCACAATGATGATGGTCGAAATACGCATGATCCATATCCTCGCAGTAGGTTTCATACTATTCCTCCGCCTCCTCGAAACGGTCCTGGAATATCTCGTCGGCTGCGTAGGCGATGATGTTGCCAACCGCACCAGCCGTCTCACCCCCTTGCTTCTACCTGCGAGAAATTCAGAAAATCCCGCCAATGCATGCAAAAAACGGGAATTGGCGGTTTGGGCTGGTGCAGATCAGGTAGTGCCCTGTTCCGCCAGCTCGCGAAGCCAGGCGCAGGCCTGGGTCCAGCGGCGCTGAACGGTGCGCACCGAGATGTCCAGCATTTCGGTCGCTTCCTCCTGGGTGTAGCCAGCGAAGTAGAGGCATTCGAATGTCCGGGTCAGGTCCGGATTGATGGCTTCGAGCTGGTCGAGCAACTGGTCGATGTAGACGATCTGCTCGGCACGCTGTTCGGTGGCGGTTGGCAGGTTTTCCAGGTCGATGGCGACGATCTGCCCATCGCGCTTGTGGGTCATCAGGCTGCGGGCATGATCGACCACGATCTGGCGCATGGCCCGCGCGGCGATGGCGAAAAAGTGCTGCCGGTCAGTCCAGTCCAGGTTTGCGCTGGCCTTGAGTTTTGCATAGCTGTCATTGACCAGGCCGGTGGTGTTGATGGTTTGTCCGGGTCGCAGGCGTCGAAGTTGCTGACGGGCGACCTGTTTGAGGTCATCGTAGACCAGTGGAATCAGCGCATCGAAGCTGGCTGTCGGGTCATCGCTGGCACGACATTCATGCAACATCCGAGTGATGGTCTGGGCGTTGTTCATGGAGTTCGATTGCCTGCACTGCGAACCTCAGTATACTGAATAACAACGCATGCATTGCTGAATATGGGCTCGGCCGACAAATGAAAAAATCACTGGAAGAGTTGCGCGCCATGGATCGCTGGCTGGCCGAGCAACTCGAAGGCGAGGGAGGATCGGAGCCGGACGACCAGGCCATGGCCAAACGGCTGCTGCAACATGTCGGTGGCGAAAGTGATGTTCTGGCCCGGGTGCCGCTGGCCGATCCTGACTGGGTCGAGGGGGTGGCCGCCAGCCTGGCTGAAGTGGGCGATATCGGTCCCGGCGCGCGGGTCGGGCCATTCGAAATCGAACATGCCGTGGGTGCAGGCGGCATGGGCGCGGTGTACCTGGCCCGCCGGGTCGAGGGGGGGTTCGAGCAGCAGGTCGCGCTCAAGATCATGGCCGGGGCCCGTCCGGGTCCCGAGAATTATCGTCAGTTTCAGCGTGAGCGCGATGCCCTTGCGCGCCTCGATCACCCGGGCATTGCCCGCCTGATTGATGGCGGCATGACAGAGGATTGGCGGCCGTGGTTTGCCATGGAATTCGTCGAGGGTGATCGCATCGATCACTATGTCGAAAAGCGCAACCTGGATGTGACACAACGTCTGACACTTTTCGAGCAGGTTTGCGCGGCGATCGAGTACGCCCACGGCCGGCTGGTGTTGCATCGTGATATCAAGCCATCGAATATCCTGGTGACCGATGACGGCCGGGTCAAGTTGCTGGACTTTGGACTGGCCCGTGTACAGGAAAGCCTGGATGATTCCGGCCAGGGCTCGATCACCCAGACGACCAATCGCTGGCTGACACCGGAGTACGCCAGCCCCGAACAGGTGGCCGGCGAACCGGTAACCGTGGCCTCGGAGGTCTATCAACTGGGCTTGTTGCTGTATCGCCTGCTGTGTGATGCAGCACCCTATGAAGTCAATGATTCCAGCCCCATGCACTTGGTTCGCGCCATTTGCGAGACCGATCCACGTCCCCCAAGTGCCCATGGAGGCTCCCAGGGTCCCGAGTTGCGGGGTGACCTGGACAGTATCGTGCTGACGGCGCTGGCCAAGCGACCGACCGATCGATACGCAGGGGTGGCCGAGCTGGTCGAAGATCTGCGCCGGTATCGGGAACACCGCCCGGTCAAGGCCCGGATCGGAACTCGGCGCTATCGCGTCGGCAAGTTCGTGCGTCGTTACCGGGTCGCGGTGGCGGTCACCGGGCTGGTCTTCACCCTGGTATTGGGTTCGGCAGTGGCGATTGGTCTGCAGGCTCATGACCTGGCCGAGGAACGCAACCGGGCGCTGGCCAGCGCCGAGCGCAATGCACGCTTGACCGAGGTCATGACCGGCATGGTTCAGATTGCCAACGTTGATCAGGTCGGCGTGGAGCAACTGATGACCGTTGGCGATCGCCTGGCCCAATACCTGGAACATGTACGCTCGGAACTTGCCGACGAGCCGTTGGCGCGGCTGCAACTGCTCGAGGTCATCGGCGAGGCTTATGAAAAGCTGCGTGACTGGTCGCCGGCGGCTGATGTTTTCGACGAGGCCTGGACATTGGCGCGTGACGAGCTGGGTCTTGCCGATGAGCGGACCCTGACCCTGCAGGCGCAACTGGCCCAGGCATTGGGCTCGATCGGGGAATGGGAGCGGGCTGAAGCATTGCTTGATGAATTGGAAGAAGTCTATCGGCTGGAACGTGATGAAGAATCCACCGAAGTGGCCGAAGTGCTTTTCGCCCGTGCTTACCTGTATCAAATTCGTTTGCCTGCTGCTGACCCGCGCACCCATGATCTGAATCAGCAGTTTGGGCGAGTTCTGGAGATCTGGCAGTCCCACTATCAACCCCCGCACGAAGACCTGGCTCGTGCGCTGCACTATTTCGGAATGACCCATCCAGATCGTGAGCAGGGCATTGCCCGAATGCGCGAAGGTCTGGATATGACATTGGTCGTGCTGGGCGACGATCACGGCATGGTGGCCCGACGCAAGAACGACCTGGCCCTGCAATTGCTGCAGGTCGGAGACCTGGCCGAAGCCGCCGAGTTGATGCGCCGGGCCAGTGATCTGCACGCCCGCGCCTTTGGTGAGACCCACCCGCAGACCTTGTCGATGCTGACCAACCTGGCCGGGGTGTTGCAGCGAGCCGGGGAAACCGCGGAGGCCATCTCGGTATTCAAGTCAACCATGGAACTGACCCGCCTGACCGTGGAAGAAGACGCCATTCACATGGCCTACCTGGCCAACGGCCTCGCCAGTGCATTCAGGGATGACGGTCGGCTCGAGGAAAGCGCCACCTGGTTCGAGGAAGCGGTGCGCGTGACTGCGGTCAATGAATCACCGCTGGAAGGCATTGCCCGGTCCAACCTGGCGCGAACGCTGGAAATGCAGGGCCGCCATGCCGAAGCCCGGGAGCAGTTAAGCATGGCGCTGGATCTCAACAAGCGCCATTTCGGCCCGGAGCATGAGCGGACCGAAACTGTTCGAGCGCAGTTGGCCGAATAACGCATGGACACTCTGCAACTGCTGATCAGCGGCATCGCCAACGGCTGCATCTACGGCCTGATCGCGCTGGGTTTCGTGCTGATCTACAAGGCTTCCGAGTCGGTCAATTTCGCCCAGGGCGACATGATGATCCTGGGTGCATTCCTGGCCATTGCCCTGATCAATACCAACCAGGCCGATCTGCCGTTTCTCCTCGGACTGGCGATTGCCGGGCTGAGTCTTGGGATATTTGCCTATCTGCTCGATGCGCTGCTGCTTCGGCGGGTGTTCGGCCAGCCGCAATTGACCATGGTGGTGCTGACCATTGCGCTGGGATTCGTGTTGCGATTCGTGATCGGCGCGATCTGGGGTCATGACCCGGTCGGGCTGGAATCGCCGGTGGCCGGTCAGCGTCTGAGTATTGGTGCACTCACCATCCCGGTCATAGACGCGGTCATCATCGCCGCCACGGTGTTTCTGGTTGCTATTCTCTGGCTGTTCTTCGCCCGCACGCGCCTGGGGCTGGCCATGCAGGCCAGCAGCCAGAACCAGATGGCGGCCTATTACATGGGTATCCCGGTCAAGCGGGTGGTCTCGCTGGTCTGGGCCATGTCTGGTGTGGTCGCCGCCATTGCCGGTGTGCTGTTTGCCGCCAAGGGTGCGGTGGAGCCGGCCGCCGGGCTGGTGTTCGGTATCAAGGCCTTTGCCGCGGCGGTGATCGGCGGGCTGGGTTCGCTGCCCGGTGCGCTGGCCGGTGGTTTGCTGATCGGCATCATGGAACCTTTTGCGGGCCGACATCTACCCAGCCACGTGGCCCAGGTGTCGCCCTATGCGCTGATGCTGCTGGTGCTGATTTTTCGGCCCAGCGGTTTGTTTGCACAGGTCAAGCAGAAAAAAGTATGAAGCCGCGATTCAAGACCAGCTACGACGCCGATATTGACCGCTTCCAGGGTCGCTGGCATCGCGCGCAATACCTGATCCTGATCGCCCTGGCCGTGGCCGCGCCGTGGGTGCTGG
>SL_3KL_010_SEDDRAFT_10001957_pt1 | contig 18844 bp, 7 predicted proteins | sample SodLakKL_010_SED_2_FD_10381 | JGI IMG/M metagenome (IMG submission 10381) | reverse complement strand
TGGAAGCCCGGACCGATGTGGAGCGGGTGGTGGTGATCCGGCACACCGGCCAGGCCGATCTCCCCTGGTCCCAGGGACGGGACGTCTGGGCCCATGACCTCTTGGAGGCCGCCGACACCCGGATCCTGGAGGCGGCCCGGGAGGCCGGCTTCCCGGTGGAGGATGAGACATCCCTCCTGGCCCTCCCGGACCGGGATCTGGTCCGGGCCCTCTGGGCGAGCTCCGCACCGGAGGCGCTGGACTCGGAGTTCCCCCTCTTCTTCATCTACACCTCCGGCTCGACGGGGAAGCCCAAGGGGGTGGTCCACGTCCACGGCGGCTATACGGCGGGGATCGCCCACACCATGCAGGTGAGCTTCGATGCCCGTCCCGGCGACGTCATGTACGTGGTGGCGGACCCGGGTTGGATCACCGGGCAGAGCTACCTCATCTCGGCGGCCCTCACGACCCGGGTCACCAGCGTGCTGGCGGAAGGCTCCCCTGTCTTCCCATCGGCGGGGCGCTTTGCTTCCATCATCGAACGCTACCGGGTCAACATCTTCAAGGCCGGCGTCACCTTCCTGAAGGCGGTCATGACCGACCCGCAGAATGTGGAAGACGTGAAGGCCTACGACATGTCGTCTCTCCGGGTAGCCACCTTCTGTGCCGAACCCACCTCGCCTGCGGTGCAGCAGTTCGGGATGGAACTCATGACCCCCTGGTACATCAACTCGTACTGGGCCACGGAGCACGGCGGCATCGTCTGGACCCACTTCTACGGGAACGGCGACTTCCCTCTTCGGGCCGATGCCCACACCTACCCACTCCCCTGGATCTTCGGCGACGTCTGGCGTCCGGAGGATGCGCCCGACGCTGACGGTCGCGTCACCCCGCGTCGCGCCGAGGATGGGGAGAAGGGCGAGATCGTCATCACCACCCCGTACCCCTATCTGGCCCGCACCGTCTGGGGCGACGTGGAGAGCTTCCAGGTGGAAGACGGCCAGGTGGCTCCGGCCTGGCGCGGAGACTTCCAGCGCTACCGCTCCACGTACTGGGACCGTTGGAAGGGCCGCCTCGCCTATACCCAGGGCGACTTCGCCATCCGCCACGCCGACGGGAGCTTCTCCCTCCACGGCCGGAGCGATGACGTCATCAACGTCTCGGGGCACCGTATGGGCACCGAGGAGATCGAAGGGGCCATCCTCCGGGACAAGCAGCTCAGCCCCGGCTCCCCTGTGGGGAACGTCATCGTGGTGGGCGCCCCCCACCGGGAGAAGGGGCTCACACCTCTGGCCTTCGTGACCCCGGCGCCCGGGCGGCGCATCACCGCCGACGACCGCCGGCGCCTGGTGGATCTGGTCCGTCGCGAAAAGGGGGCGGTGGCGGTCCCCGAAGACTTCCTGGAGGTTCCGGCCTTCCCCGAGACCCGGAGTGGGAAGTACATGCGGCGGATGGTCCGGGCCCTGGTGGAAGGGCGTCCCGTGGGCGACACCACCACCCTCCGGAACCCGGAGGTGGTACCTGAGCTGAAGGAGATCGTGGACGACTGGCTCGCCCGGCAGAAGATCCGCCAGGAGCAGCGCATCCTGGATCGGGGCCGCTACTTCCGGGTCCAGTACCACCCGGTGGCCCCCGTCCTCCATCCGGAGGCGCGGCTTGCTCTGGTGACGGTAACGAACCCACCGGTGAACGCCCTGAACGAGCGGGCCCTGGACGAGCTCGTGACGGTGGTGGAGCACCTCTCCCGCCGGGACGATGTGGTGGCTGCCATCTTCACCGGGCAGGGAACCCGCTCCTTCGTGGCCGGCGCCGACATCCGGCAGCTCCTGGAAGAGATGCATGAGGTGGAAGAAGCCGTCACCCTCCCCAATGTGGCCCACCTGGCGTTCCGAACCATCGAGCGGATGGAGAAACCCTGTATCGCCGCCATCAACGGGGTGGCGCTGGGGGGTGGAATGGAGTTCGCCCTGGCATGCCACCTCCGCCTGGCTGAGCCCACCGCCACCTTCGGGCAACCGGAGATCGGGCTGAACCTCCTGCCGGGCTACGGCGGGACCCAGCGCCTGACCCGCCTTCTCGCTGACGGGAATGGGGAAGAGGGGTTCGTGCAGGCGGTGGAGATCGTCGGTGGTGGACGGCCCCTGGAGGCAGAGGATGCCCTGGCCCGGGGGTTGGTGGACGCCGTTACAGGAGGCGGAGAGGATGTGGTGGCAAGGGCTTCGTCGCTCGTCCGGGCCTACGCCCTGGATCCGGAAGGCAGCGAGTTGGGCCGTGCCTTCCGGGAGGTGAAGGCCCGCCGGAGCGAGTGGGAGCAGCCGGGCTCCCTGGATGTGGAGGGGCTCCTGGCCTCACCTCCGGTGGCACGGCTCGTGGAGCAGGCCCGGGCCGTGGGTCGGGAGAAGGCGCTGGACCGGGTCTTCGAGGCCATCCGCACAGGGTGGCGGGAGGGGCTCGAGAAGGGTCTCGCCCGGGAAGCTCGCCTCTTCGCCGAGGCGGTGGTGGATCCAGAGGGCGGGAAGGCCGGGATCCAAGCCTTCTTCGACCGCCGGAGCGCCCCTCTCCCGGTGAGAAGCGGGGGGATCATCCCCCTGGACCGGGCTCCGGAGTTGGAAGAATCGGGGGATCTCCTCCCCATCGGGAGCCCCTTCTTCCCCGGCCTGACCCCAATCCCGGCCTACCAGTACGGCATGGGGCTCACCAAGGATCTGAACACCGGTGAGCCCCGGCACGGAGAGCCCCTGGAGGTGGAAGGGGACGTCATTGTCCCGGTAGAACGACCGGGCCCCAACGAGGTCCTCCTCTACGTTCTGGCCTCCGAAGTGAACTTCAACGACATCTGGGCCATCACGGGGATCCCGGTCTCGCCCTTCGACAGCCACGAACGAGACGTGCAGGTCACGGGCTCCGGCGGCGTGGCGCTGGTGGCTGAGATGGGAGACGCGGTGAAGGCCGAGGGCCGGCTCCGGGTAGGCGACGCAGTGGCCATCTACTCAGGCCAGAGCGAACTCCTGGCCCCGGAAGCGGGCCGCGACCCCATGTCTGCCGGCTTCCGGATCCAAGGGTACGAAACGGCGGAAGGGAGCCACCAGCAATTCCTGGTGGTCCACGCCCCCCAGTGCCACCCCCTCCCCCCCGATGTCTCCCTGGAGGCGGCAGGCTCCTACATCCTGGCGCTGGGCACCGTGGTCCGGGCCCTCTTCACCACCCTTCGGATTCAGGGGAACCGCACCATGTTCGTGGAAGGCGCCGCCACCGGCACCGGGCTCGAGGCGGTGAAGAGCGCCGCCCGACAGGGGGTCCGTGTCACCGGCCTCGTCTCCAGCGAAGAGCGGGCACAGGTCGTGCGGGAGAATGGCGGCGTGAGCGCCATCAACCGCAAGTCTGCCCAGATCCGGGACTGCTTTACCATGGTCCCGGGAGACCCGGAGGGGATCGCCGCATGGGAGCGGGCCGGCGAGCCGATCCTGGAAGCCTTCCGCAGTGCCCACGACGGCCGCCTCGCCGACTACGTCGTCTCCCACGCAGGGGAGCGTGCTTTCCCCAGGAGCTTCCAACTCCTGGAGGAAGGGGGCGCCATCACCTTCTACGGTGCCTCGACCGGTTACCACTTCACCTTCGCCGGGAAGAAGGGCTCTGAACCCATGGACCGGATGTTGGAACGGGCCGGTATCCAGGCCGGCGAAGCGGTGATGGTCTACTACGGACCGGGGCTGGATCCGGAGGCGCTGGTGGATCCGGCTGGGATCGAGGCTGTGGAGGCGGCGGCGGCCCGCGGCGGCCGCATCGCAGTGGTCTGCTACAGCGATGCCCAACGGGAATTCGTCCGGTCCCTGGGCTTCGGGGAGCGCCTCACCGGGGTGGTCTCCCTGGAAGAGCTCCAGCGGCGGGCGCTGGTGGACTTCGAGTGGCCGGAAACCATGCCCCCCCTCCCTGACGTGCGGAGCGACACCGAGGCATTCAAGGAAGCGGTCCGCGCATTTCAGGAACGAACCATCAAGCCCCTGGGCCAGGCGGTGGGCCGGCTCCTGCGCTCCGCCGACAACCCCCGTGGCGCACCCGACATCATCATCGAGCGGGCAGCCCACGACAGCCTGGCCGTCTCCACCTCCCTGGTCCGCCCCTTCTTGGGCCGGGTCATCTACGGGGAGTCCATGCACGGTCGCCGGTACAGCTTCTACGCCCCGCAGGTCTGGATGCGCCAGCGCCGGATCCTCCTTCCCACCTGCAGCATCCTGGGGACCCACCTCTGCAATGCCTACGAGGTAACCCTCATGAACCGGATGCTGGCGGCGGGACAGCTCGAGGTGACGCCCCCAACCCTGGTGGGGTGGCATGAACTCCCCGAGGCCCATCAGGCCATGTGGGAGAACCGGCACGCAGGTGCCACCTACGTCATGAACCATGCGCTCCCGGCCCCCGGGCTGCGCACCATCGATGAACTCTACGAGGCCTGGGCGGCCGGGGTGGATAAGGAATGAAGGCCATGAACCAGGAGACGAAGAGGATGATGACGGAGTCCGACACCACGAGCCAGGAAGAGACCATGTCCGTGCCACAGGAAAACGGCACCGGCAGCGCACCCGCTACCGAGGAAGCCTCCGCTGCCATTGTCGCCGGCCGGCTCACCGGCAAGGTGGCCCTCATCACCGGCGCCGCCGGCAACATCGGGGAGGTGCTCTGTGAACGGTTTCTTCGGGAGGGGGCCACACTGGCCATCACCGGTCGGACCCGGGAGAAGCTGGAGACCGCCCGGCGGAAGCTCCTTGATCGCCTGGGACTCCCCGACTCCCGCATCGTGGCCGTGGCCATGGATGGAGGGGAGCCCGGCCAGGTCCGGCTGGGGGTCCAGCAGTTCATGGAAGAGCTGGGCCGCATCGACATCCTGGTGAACAACGCCGGCTCCGCGGGCCCCAAGTGCCCCCTGGCCGAGATCCCATTCACCCAGGCCGACCTGGATGCCATGGCCGAGAGCGGTCGGGTCGAGTCGGAGACGGCGGCGGACGCGGCCCGGAACCTCTTCGGCATTGCCTGGAACTTCGTCCGGGCCGTGACGCCCCACCTGAAGCCCGGGGGCACCATCATCAATGTGTCCACCATCTTCTCCCGGACCCACTACTACGGGCGGGCGGCGTACGTGGTGCCCAAAGCGGCCCTCAACACCTTCTCCCGGCAGTTGGCGTCGGAGCTGGGCCCCCTGGGAATCCGGGTGAACACCGTCTTCCCCGGCCCCATCAAGAGCGACCGCATCAACAAGGTCTTCGAGGCCATGGATGGACTGCGGCAGGTGGAGTCGGGCACTACCGCCGCAGAGTTCTTCGACGTCATGACGCTGGCCCGTGCCGAGGAGGACGGGTCGGTCCGGAAGACCTATCCCACCATCGAGGATGTGGCCGGTACCATCGCCTTCCTGGCTTCGGACGACTCGGCCGGGATCAACGGCCACAACTTCGAGGTCACCCACGGGATGACGGTGCGGCAGGAATCCCGCAGCACCTGGGTCTCCCGTCCTGAGCTCCGCACGGTGGACGGTACCGGCGTCCGGGTCCTGGTGGCCGCCGGCGACCAGGTGAAGGACGCACTCACCGTGGCCCGGGTCCAGGCCGGCTGCTCTGCCGAGGTGATCCTGGGGCTCGGGTCGGAGGAGGGCGTGAGCGCCGTGGAAGACGCCCTGGGCGCCCACGAGGCCGACGTGCGGATCCACCCCGTCCTTCTGGACCGGACCCGACCCGAAACAGTGTCGGGACTCTTCCAGGAGCTTCACGACACCGGCTCCCGCATTGACGGCGCCATCATCCTCCCGGCCTTCGGGGCGTGGCGCTTTCGGGGTCCCTTCGCCCAGGCGACCGATGCCGACGTCACCACCTTCCTGGAAGCGGAGCTGGTGGGAATGATGGGCCTGGCCCAGGCCCTCACCCGCTTCTGGCGGGAAGAGGGAGACAGCCTCCGGGGACCGCCCAGCGTCGTCTTCCTGAGCAACGGCAGCGACGGTGCCCAAAATGTCTACTCCGACGTTCTCCGGTCGGCCACCGAGGAGCTCTGCCGGGTCTGGCGCGACGAATCCCAGGAGCAGCAGCGCGCCGGTACGCGTCGGTTCGAGGAATGGTCCAACCAGATCATCCGCTGGGGGAACCAGGAGCCGGAGGAGGTGCCCTTCGCCGCCGGTCAGGCCGCACGCCTCCTCTATACCAAGCGGCGGATCCGGCAGGTGAACCTCTACCTTCCCCTCTCCATCGTTCAGGCCACCGGCTCCCGGCGCGCCATCTTCGGGTGGATGGAGAGCATCATGGGGCTCCACCTGGGCAAGGTAGCCCTCATCACCGGTGGCTCCGCAGGGATCGGAGGGCAGCTCGGCCGCCTCCTGGCCATTGCGGGGGCCCGGGTCATGCTGGTGGCCCGGGGTCGGGAGAAGCTGGAAGAGATGAGGGACACCATCGTGAACGAGCTGGAAGACATCGGCTACTACGCAGCCCAGGATCGGGTCCAGATCCTGTCCGGAGTGGACGTGGGCGATGAGGCTTCTCTGGCCCGAAGCGTCGACGCCACGGTAGAGGCCTTCGGACACATCGACTATCTCATCAACAACGCCGGGGTGGCCGGCGCCGAGCAGATGGTGGTGGACATGGAGGTGGAGGACTGGCGCCGCACCCTCTCGGCCAACCTCATCTCCAACTACTCCCTCATCGAGAAGGTCGTCCCCATCATGAAGGCCCGGGGGAGCGGCTACATCCTGAACGTCTCGTCGTACTTCGGCGGCGAGAAGTACATCGCCGTCCCCTACCCGAACCGGGCGGACTACGCCGTCTCCAAGGCCGGCCAGCGAGCGCTGGTTGAGAACCTGGCCCGCTTCGTCGGGCCAGAGATCCAGGTCAACGCCATCGCTCCGGGTCCAGTGGATGGAGATCGTCTCCGGGGAACCGACGGAAGGCCGGGCCTCTTCGAGCGGCGAAGCCTCCTGATCCTGGAGAACAAGCGGCTGAACGCCCTGTACGAGGCGGTGATGGAGGCCGTCGGAGAGGGGCGGGCGCTGGGCGAGGTCCTGGACGCCATCGCCTCCAACGACGCCGCCGCCATTGCCGTGGATGAAGCCGCTCCCGCAGCTATCCGGACCTTCGCCGACGGTGTCTGTCGCTCCGGCGTCCACCCCGGGGAGGACGCCAGCGCCGGGCGCTTCCTCATGAACCGCCCCATTGCCCAGCGCCTCATCGGGCGACTCCGGCTGGGCGCCCGCTTCCTGGACGAGCCGGACGGTGGGGAAAGGTTCAATGACGAATGGATCATGGCGCTCCCGGAACCGCCCACGCCCTTCATGGCCCGGGCCGATATCAAGCGACAGGCCCAGAAGATCCGGGACGGAGTCCTCTCCATCCTCCATCTGAAGAACATGCCCAGCGAGCAGGATGTGGCGCTGGCCACCGTCTACTTCCTGGCCGACAACGCCGTATCCGGCGAAACCTTCCAGCCCTCGGGCGGACTCCACCAAGAGCGGACCATCACGGAGCGGGAGCTCTTCGGACGAGCCAAGCCGGAGCGGGTAGCGCAGATGCGGGGCCGGACCCTCTGGCTGGTGGGTGAATACATGACGGCGCACCTGGCCCGGGCCGCCCGCTTGGCGCTGGAGCAGAGCCAGGTGGGGCGGATCATGCTCCTCACCCGGACCGAGGAGGCGATCCACGAGGTCAAGGACCTTCTCCGCATCGTGCTGGGGAGCGAACGCATCCACGGAATCGTGGTGGGCGAGGATCTGGAAGAGGGGATGAACGAAGCTCTTCGACTGGGGGGCTCACCAGCGGCGGTGGTTTCCACCCCCTTCGATCCCATCCCCAAGGAGCTCATCACCCCCGACGGAACCGTCGCGCTGAACGCCGACGGCTTCCGGACGCTGGTGGACGCACATCTGACTCATCACTTCCGGATTGCCCGGAAGGTGTCGCTCCTGGACGATGTACGCCTGGTGCTGGCGAGCCCCGACGTTCCGGTGCGCTCGACCCATGCCGAGTTCGCCCTGGCCAACTTCGTGAAGACCACCCTTCACGCCCTGACGGCGACCCTGGGGGTGGAGAACGAGCGGCTCATGCACAACGTACCGGTGAACCAGATCAACCTGACGCGGCGGGTCCGCTCCGAGGAGCCCCGGGACGCCCGGGAGCAGGCGGAAGAGCAGGAGCGCTTCGCCCGCGCCGTCCTTCTGGCGGCGGCTCCCCTTCCGGAGCGCCAGGCCAGCCGTTACCGCTCCAGGATCTACCGGGGGCTGGCCATCACCGTCTGAGCGAAGCGGGGCGGTGGGGCTGGTGGGATGAACAGGGCGGCGGGCTCGGAGTAGGAAACGGTCCGTCGCCCTGTGGGCATTGGGCCCGATCCGGCGTTGCCGTGACTCTTCCCCCGCTCTGACCCCATGACCAGCCAGCCCCGACCCACACCGCTCTCCAACCCGGGAGCCGGAGCCGAATCCCCCGCCCAGGTGGCGGTCACCCTCCCGCTGGAGTCTACCTACGCCCAGCTCCCGGAGCGCTTCTACTCCCGGACGCCGCCCACCCCGGTGGCCGAGCCCGAACTTCTGGAGTTCAACACGCCCCTGGCCCACGAACTGGGACTCGACCCAGAGACCCTCACCTCTCCCGACGGCGTCCGCATCCTGGCTGGAAATGCCGTCCCCCAGGGAGCCCACCCCATCGCCATGGCCTACGGAGGCCATCAGTTCGGTGGATGGGTCCCGCAACTCGGCGACGGGCGGGCCATTCTCCTGGGCGAGGTGGTGGACCGGGACGGGGTACGGCGGGATGTGCAGTTGAAGGGGGCTGGGCGAACCCCCTGGTCCCGGAGGGGCGACGGCCGCTCATCTTTGGGGCCGGTGGTCCGGGAGTATCTGGGGAGCGAGGCCATGGCGGCGCTGGGGATCCCCACCACCCGTGCGCTGGCGGCGGTGGCCACGGGGGAGCGGGTCCTCCGCCAGAACGGACCGGAGCCCGGCGGCGTCATGACCCGGATCGCCACCAGCCACGTGCGGGTGGGCACCTTTGAATACTTCGCCCGCCAGGGTGACCATGGGGCGGTGGAGCAGTTGGCGGACTACGTGATCCGCCGCCACTACCCGGAGCTGGTCGGGACTGAGGTCCCGGCCCGGGGGCTCCTGGACGCCGTCATCGGTCGGACGGCGGAGTTGGTGGCGGCGTGGCTGTCGGTGGGGTTCATCCACGGCGTCATGAACACCGACAACACCTCCGTGGTTGGCGAGACGCTGGACTTCGGCCCCTTCGGGTTCCTGGACCCCTTCCGCCCCGGCGAGGTCTACAGCTTCATCGACCGCTCGGGCCGGTACGCCTACGGGCAGCAGCCGGGGATTGCCCACTGGAACCTGGCCCGCTTCGCCGAAACCCTCCTCTCGCTCCTGGCTCCCGAATCCCAGGAGGCGCTGGAGGTGGCCACCGGGATTCTGGACACCTTCCCCGCGCGGTTCCAGACGGCGTGGCACCGGCGTCTGGCGCGGAAGATCGGCGTGGCCGAGGTGGACGACGGTGCGGCGGAGTTGGCCGAGGATCTCCTCACCCGCATGGCCCGGGAAAAGGCGGACTTCACACTGACCTTCCGGGAGCTCTCCCGTCTCTCCGGCGGCGACGCTTCCGGCGACGGTCCGGTTCGTCGACTCTTCAGCGACCCTGAAGCATTCGACGAGTGGGCCGAGCAGTGGCGGGCCCGCCTGGCGGCGGAGGGTCGGGGCGACGAGGAGCGGAGCGCGGAGATGCTGGCCACCAACCCGGCCTTCATCCTCCGCAACCACCTGGCCCAGGAGGCGGTGGACGCGGCGGTGGAGCGCCTTGATCTGGCACCCATGCGCCGCCTCCTCCAGGTGCTGGCCCGCCCCTTCGACGATCAGCCCGGGGCGGAGGAGCTCCAGCGCCCACCGGAGGCCGGCGAGCGGGTCACCACTACCTTCTGCGGTACCTGATCCACTCGTACCTGACCCACTCGTCCCCGGGGCCTGGCGGGTGCCTCGTGAGGGGGCCTCACCCGCCGGACCGGATCACCATGAGGCGCCGCTCGCTCATGTCTTCCATGGCGAAGCGGACCCCCTCCCGCCCGAGCCCCGAATCCTTCACTCCTCCGTAGGGCATGTTGTCCACGCGGAAGGAGGGGACGTCGTTGATGACGACCCCGCCAACCTCCAGGCGCTCCCACGCCCGGTGGGCCCGGTGGATGTCCCGGGTGAAGACCCCCACCTGCAAGCCGTATCGGCTGTCGTCGGCCTCCGCCAGCGCCGCGTCGAAGTCCGAGAAGCTGGAGACGCACACCACCGGCCCGAACACCTCTTCCTGGTAGAGTCGGGCGCTCCGGGGCACATCCTCCACCACGGTGGGCTCCACCATGACCCCGTCGCGGCTACCGCCCGCCAGGACCCGGCCGCCCCCCTCCTCCGCCTCCCGGATCCACTCCACGATCCGCTCCGCATCCCCCTGGGAGATGACGGGACCGATGAAGGTCTCCTCATCCCGGGGATCCCCCATGGAGAGCTCCCGGACCCGGTCCACCAGTCGTTCCACCACCGGGTGGTAGATGTCCTGGTGGATGAGGATCCGCTGCACACTGATGCAGCTTTGTCCCGACTGGTAGAATCCCCCGGTGATGAGACGCTCCACCACATCGTCCACATAAGCGTCGCCATCTACAATGCATGCGGCATTTCCGCCCAGCTCCAGCGTCACCTTCTTCTTCCCTGCCCGATCCTTCAGCATCCACCCCACCTTCCGGGATCCGGTGAAGCTCAGGAGCTTGAGGCGCGGATCGGTGGTGAAGGGATCTGCATCTTCCACCTCGCAGGGTAGGATGGAGAAGGCACCGGGAGGAAGCTCCGTCTCGGCCAGGATCTCCCCGATGAGGACGGCCCCCACCGGGGTTCGCTCCGCCGGCTTCAGTACGAAGGGGCAGCCGGCGGCGATGGCCGGCGCCACTTTGTGGGCCACCAGGTTCAGGGGGAAGTTGAAGGGGGTGATGAAGGAGCACGGGCCGATGGGCACCCATCGCCACATCCCCGTGTAGCCCCGGGCCCGCTCCGAGATCTCCAGGTTCATCACCTCCCCACCGAAACGCACCGCCTCCTCCGCCGCTACCCGGAAGGTGTCGATCAGGCGGGTCACCTCGCCCCGGGCGTCCCCGATGGGCTTCCCTGCCTCCAAGCAGAGGGCCTCGGCCAACTCGTCGAACCGCTCCCGGAATCGCTCCACGCAGTGCTGCAGGATGGCCTGCCGCTCGTAGGGCCTGAGGCGACGCATGGCCTCCGCCGCCTCCGCCGCGGCGCCGATTGCCTCATCGATGTGCCCGGGACCTGCCCTCGCCACCCGGGCGAAGACCTCTCCCCCGTACTTGTCCGTCACCGGTAGCCAGGCCTCGTCATCGGTGGGGGCTGTGGGGTGGATTGCCTCGTTCGCCAGATAGAAGGGGTAGTCGCGCATGGATGTCCGGGGTTCAAAGTGGGGTCTCGGGGAGAGCATCAATCGGACGGGAGGGAAAGCGCCCGGGCCAGGGCCGGGATCTCCTCATTCAGAACCCGGTTGTCATGGGCGTAGCTGATGGGGAGCTCGATGAGATCCACTCCCGACGCCTCCACCGCACCCTCCAGGAGGGGAATGAAATCGGCGGCTCTCCGGACCCGGTGCCCCCGGGCTCCATAGGCTTCGGCGTAGGCCACGAAGTCCGGATTTCCGTAGGAGAGCCCGAAGTCGGAAAACCCCATCTCCTCCTGCTTCCACCGGATCATCCCGTACCCATCGTCCCGAAGGACCACCACCACCAGATCCAGGCCCAGGCGCACCGCCGTCTCCAACTCCTGGGAGTTCATCATGAATCCGCCGTCGCCGCACACCGCCACCACCGGACGGTCCCCATGGACCATGCGGGCCGCCATGGCCGCAGGGAGGCCAGCCCCCATGGTGGCCAGGGCGTTGTCCAGGATCAGGGAGTTCTGGCCGTGAGCCTCGTAGTTCCGGGCAAACCAGAGCTTGTAGAGCCCGTTGTCCAGGCTAACCACACTGTCGGGGGGGAGCACCGTTCGAACATCCCGGACCAGCCGTTCCGGCCGCATGGGGAAATCATCGGAGGCGGCCCTTTCCTCGAAATGGTCGCGGGTGGCCCGGCGGACGGCGGGAACGTGGGAGAAGTCCCACCGTCCCTTCCCACCCATGCGGTGGCGGAGTCGGTCGATGGAGTCTGCGATGTCGCCCACCACCTCCACATGGGGAAAGTACACCGGGTCCACCTGCGCCGGACTGAAGTCCACATGGACCACCTTTACTCCATTGTTCTCCATGATGAAGGGCGGCTTCTCCACCACCGTGTGGCCCACATTCACGATGACGTCCGCCGCCTCCACCGCCCGATGGACGAAGTCGCCGGAGCTCAGGGCCGCAGTCCCTACGTAGAGGTCGTCGGCCTCGTCCACCACACCCTTCCCCATTTGGGTGGTGATGAAGGGGATCCCGAGCGCCCGCACGAACTCCCCCAGGCGCCGGCAGGCTCGAGTTCGGTTGGCGCCGCTTCCGATGACCAGGAGGGGGCGTCGAGCCTCCCGGAGGAGGGCGGCCGCCTCCTCTATGCTCTCCTCCTCCGCCGTCGGGATGCGTACATGGCCGGCATTGAGGGGCTCGGCGTCGGTCCGATCCCGTAGTACGTCTTCCGGAATTTCCAGGTGTGCTGCGCCGGGGCGCTCCTCCCGAGCCAGGCGGAAGGCTTCGCGAACCTGTGCGGGAATCCCGTCTCCTGCCACCACCTGCCGGGTGTACTTGGTGAGGGGGCCCATCATGTCCACCACATCGATGATCTGGAAGGCGCCCTGCTTGCTGGTGCGGATGGGTTTCTGCCCGGTGATCATGACCATGGGCATGGCGCCGAGCTGGGCGTAGGCGGCGGCGGTGACCAGATTGGTGGCGCCGGGTCCCAGGGTGGAGAGGACGACACCCGGCTTGCCGGTAAGTCGACCGAGGGTAGCCGCCATGAACCCGGCGGCCTGCTCATGGCGAGTCACCACCAGCCGGATGGACGAGGAGCGGAGGGCTTCCAGGAGGTCCAGATTCTCTTCACCAGGCACGGCGAAGAGAACCTCCACCCCCTCGGCTTCGAGGCAGCGGACGAAGAGGTGGGCAGCGTTCATGGCGAACCGGGTGGGAGTGGGACAAGCATCACTGGTCGAATCCCCGGAGTCGCCTCCCCGTTCCAGGCGGGCCGCGCCCTCCTCGGTCCCCTGGTAAAGCGCTCCCTCTGGGAGCGTTGGCTCTGACCTATCCCCCGAACCTGCGCCGGTCAGGGTGTGCCGGTCGGCCCGTGCCGATCAACGTGAGCCGGACGCACCCGCCATCCGGACCCACGCCTCCTCGGTGCAGAACCTCCGGCGGACTGCCTGCAGCGTGCTTGCGGAGGTGAGCTGCACGGTCCACTGGACGGTGGCGCCGGGAGCCGGGGCCCAGGTGGCGTCCCACCCCTCCACGGACGAGAGCTCGGTGGTGGCGAGGGCGACGTCCTCTTGCCCGCCCAACGCCGCCAGAGTGGCGGAGGTGGTGAAGGTCAGCGCACCGGTCCCGAAGGTCAGGCTCACCGCCGCTGTTTCCCCGGTGAGGTACTGAGAGGGAATCCGCATTTCCATGGCGAGTCTCCGGTGGGCCCCATCCACATCGCTCAGTTGGGGCGTGATAGGGGCCCACAACTCCACCTCCCGATCCGCCATCTCGCGGAAGAAGTGGGCCGTGAGACGGGACAGAGTCCCATCCACCTCCGTGACGGTGAGCTGGTGCATGTCCGTCGGACGCTGCTCCGCGCCGGGTACTCCACGAATGGTGAAGGCGCCGCCCTCAACCAGACGGGGCGGGTGGAGAGCCATCTCTCCGCCGACGCACCCTTCACCGGTGTAGTACCCCATGAGATGAGCCTTCTGCCCCGGGCCAGCTCCTGTCAGCGTCACCCGTGCCGTGGCCGGAGTAAAGGCCTCCTCACCTCGGAAATCCACCACCCCGAGGTGGCCCCCGTCCTCCACCTCCACATCCCGCCGGATCAGGATCCGGTCCGCGCACCCTGGCTCGATGAGGCTCCCGCGGTACGCCAGAAGGTCTTGAACACCCTCCAGGATCCCTGTCACCCGGGTATCGGGAATGGAATGATGGGCCGAACCCCGCCCGCCCCCAAGGAAGAGGGTGGCGTAGTGGGTCTCCTGGAGTCCCTCGACCGAGGCCGTAGCCGTCGCGGACCCACCCGGTGAGCAGAGGGCCTGGGGAAACGCCGTCAGCTCTTCCACCGTCGCCAACTGTACCGAGACGTCCCACCCACCCTGACCCGTGACCCAGGCGAACCCACCCACCTCCTGATCCCGAGCCATGCGGAAGGCCACCTGGTCGCCCTCAGGCTGGGCCCTCTGCCAGGCGTCCCGACCGTTCCAGACCGCGATCCAGACCGGGGTGGCGTCATTCCCACAGGCCGAGAGGTCCAGGAGCACCTCTGGTCCGGGCTCTTCGGGAGGGGCCAACGCGGTCACGGTCAAATCACCGGTGGCCTCAAGGCCCCCGCTCCCACGGGCCCTCAGGGAGATGGTCCTGAGCCCCTCCGGTGCCTCGTCGTGCACCCTCACCTCAAGGGGAAATCGTAGCGTGGTCCCTACCGTCTGGGGCTCTCCCACCTCCACCTCCAGATGGTCTCCGGCGCCGGACACCTCCAATTCCACCATCCCCGAATAGCCCCCTCCTCGCGTCACGGTAGCGGAGGCGGGTGCGGAAGCTCCGGCCTCAACCTCAAGGTCCGCCGGATCCAGGGAGAGGGTCAGGGTGGGGGTCGGAGTGGGCTCCGTTATCCCGCCCTCTCCACCCTCAGAGTCACACCCCGGTAGCATGAGCAGGAGGGTGGCCAGTCCCAGTAGGGCCAGTCCGGGCCCCAGGGGGCGGGGGAAGGACTCCCGGTAGGCCGAGCCTTCCAGGGCCTCTGGGCGTCCAGACACTCCCGGTGGCGTCCGGGAACGGAGAAGTCCGGGAGTGGGCATGCTGGCTCCTGGCATCAGAAGAAGGGGAGATCGGTCGACACTTGGGATCGGGATAGGACACCGGTGCCCCTCGCGTCACTACTGATTCCGTGTCAGCTTGGAAAGAGCATCCACCTATTGGTTTCGGCCACCTGTCTCCGAAACTCCACGCCCATACAGATTCCTGCCAAGACATGCCCAACCTCCGCCCCGACGCCTCATCCGGAATGACCCGTTCTCGCCGACGCCCGGTCGGCGGAGCCACCCTCACCCTGGCCCTACCCCTCCTCCTGGGCGCTGCCATCGGACCCGGCTCAGGGAACGACTTCGTCGGCCTCGCCGGCGATGAACCCCGGGACCGGTTCTGGCAGAATCTCCAGACGCTCTGTGAATCCGCTGCCGAAGGCGAACTCCTGCAGGCTCCGGACGAGCAGATCCTTCCGGGTCAGCGGCTCGTCGTCCACTTCTGGGAGTGCGGGGACGAGGAACTCCGCTTCCCCCTCCATGTGGATGAGAACCGCTCGCGCACCTGGGTGCTCATCCACCGAGGCGACCACCTGGAGCTCCGGCACGACCACCGGAATCCCGACGGTACCGAGGAATCCAACACCTGGTACGGTGCAACCACCCTGGAGCCGGGGAGCGCGAACCGGCAAGAGTTCGTGACCCGGCGGGGTGATGTGACCGGCGGCTGGGCCATTGAGATTGAACCCGGCGTCCACTTCACCTACGGGACCATCCGGAACGGAGAGTGGCGCCACCATCTGGAGTTCGATCTCACCGATCCCATTGACCTCCCCCCCATGCACTGGGGGCACGAGACCCGACCGTCCCAGCGACCATGAACCCACCTGACTCCTCCAACTCTTTGCCGGAGCAGATCCTCGGTCATATCCAGGGGGTGGTGTGGTCCATGACCTGGGACGACCGGGCTCTGACCTATGTGAGTCCCTCCATCGAGACCCTGGCAGGAGTCCCTGCCTCCCACTTCACCGATGACCCCGAGGGCTGGTCTGACTTCATCCACCCGGAAGACCTGCCTCATCTCTTTTCCAGGCTGACCCAACTTCCGAAAAGGGAAAGCGGGCGACTCGAGCATCGGATCCGGTTGGGAAACGGGAAGGTCCGGTGGGTTCGCAACCAGTTCGTGGTTGTCCGAGACCCGAAGGGTAGCCCCCACCGCATCGACGGGCTCATCACCGATATCCACGATGAGCGTGAATTGCAGGAGGCGCTGACGGACAACGAGAAGCGGTTCCGATATCTCTTTTCCCACACGGAGCAGGTGGCGGTCCAGGGGTACGCCATGGACGGCACCACTCTCTTCTGGAACAAGGCCTCCGAGGAGCTATACGGCTACAGCGCCGAAGAGGCCGTGGGCCGGAGCCTTCTCGACCTCATCATCCCCGAGGCCATGCGGGGGCAGGTAGTGGTGGAGATGCGGAAGATGGCCGACTCGGGGCGAGCCATACCCTCCGGTGAACTGGTTCTGCAGCGGAAGGACGGCTCGCTGGTCCGGGTCTTCTCCAGCCACACGGTGGTGGAAAGGCGTGACGGCGTCCGGGAGTTGTTCTGCCTGGATGTGGACCTCTCCTACCGGGAGCGTATGGAGGCGGCGCTCCGGGAGAGTGAAGCGAGGCTCCGGGCTCTCTTCGAAAGCCTGGACGACATGGTCTTCGTCGTGGACCGGGACGGTGTGATCCGGGACTTCCACTCCTCGGGCAAGCACCGACCGCTCCTCACGCCGGAGCGCTTCCTGGGCCGCCGAGTCGTCGATCTGGAGTTCCCGCCGGCGACCAAGGAGATGATCGTCGAGGCGACGCACCGGGCCCTTGAGACGGGACAGTCGGAGCGGATCCAGTACGCCTTCGATCTTCCCTGGGGTCGTCGGTGGTTCGACACCCGCATGAGCCCGATCCTGGAGCAGGACGGCGCAGTCACGGGGGTCACCACCGTAGCCCGAGACGTGACCAGGAACCGGGAACAGCAGGAGGCTCTGGAAGAGGCGAACCGACAACTCACAGAGGCCAGGGAGCGGGCCGAAGCGCTGGCTGCCCGGGCCCAGGCCGCCAGTGCGGCCAAGAGCCAGTTCCTGGCCAATATGAGCCACGAGATCCGGACTCCCATGAACGGGGTCCTGGGGATGGCCGGCCTCCTCCTGGATACGGATCTGGACCCGGACCAGCGTCGGTACGCGGAAACCCTCCGCCGGAGCGGTCAGAGCCTCCTCACCCTCATCAACGACATCCTGGACTTCAGCAAGATCGAGTCGGGGCACCTGGACCTTGAAGAGCTGGATTTCGACCTCGCGGCCATGGTGGATGATTTCGCCTCCACCATGGCGTGGAAGGCCCACGAGAAGGGGATCGAACTGGTCTGCGGCATCGCCCCCGATGTGCCCACCCTTCTGAGGGGCGATCCGGGTCGACTCCGCCAGATCCTAACGAATCTCGTGGGGAACGCCCTGAAGTTCACCGAGGAGGGCGAGGTGGCCGTCCTGATCCGGACCGCGGACGGGGGGCCCGTTGCCGGCTCCGCGCCGTCCGAGGGTGGAGATTCCTCGACGTTCGGGCCGAACATCGATGTACGGCCCGGCGGAGACGACGATGAAACCATCACCCTCCACGTTGAGATTCGGGATACGGGGATCGGCATCCCCCAGTCCAAGGTCCCCACGCTGTTCAAGGAGTTCATGCAGGTCGATGCCTCCACTACCCGCCGATACGGGGGGAGCGGACTGGGACTTGCCATCAGTCGGGAGTTGGCGGGGCTCATGGGCGGACAGATCGGAGTCGAGAGCCGGCTCGATCACGGGTCGACCTTCTGGTTCACCGCCTGCCTAGGCGTCCAGGAGGAGCAGCCCGTGGCCCATCCCATCCGGACCGGGAACAAGGCCGGGATCCGCTGCCTGATCGTGGACGACAACGCCACCAATCGGGAGGTTCTTCGACACAGGCTCGTAGCATGGGGAATGGAGGTGGAGGAGGTGGAGGACGGGCCCTCGGCTCTCGAGGCGCTCCATCGCGGACTGACCGTCGGTGAGCCCTTCCGCCTGGCCATCATCGATATGATGATGCCCGGCATGGATGGGCTGGCGGTAGGACGGGTCATCCGGGCCGACCGCCGGCTCGATCCCCTCCGCCTCATCATGCTCACCTCGCTGAGCGGTCGGGGCGACGGGAAGGGGTGTCTTGAGGTCGGCTACGACAGCTATCTCGTGAAGCCTGTTCCACACGCCGACCTCCTATCGGCCATCTGCCGGGTTCTGGAACTGAAGGGAGATGAATGCAGCGAGGGCGCACTGCAGCCCTTGACGACCAGCACGGACACCGACTCCGACGACCCAGCCGGCCGCTTCCGCGGTCGCGGTCGGCGGATCCTGGTGGTTGAGGACAACCAGGTGAACCAGTTGGTGGCGGTGGGGATGCTCCAGAAGCTGGGGCTGAAAGCCGATGTGGCCGCCACCGGGATCGAGGCGCTGGCGGCCCTTCGGGATCTGCCCTACGACCTGGTCCTCATGGACATCCAGATGCCTGGAATGGATGGGGTCGAGGCCACCCGACTCATCCGGGAGGGGTCCGATGGGATCCGGAACCCCCGGATCCCCATCATTGCCATGACGGCCCACGCCATGTCCGGAGATGCCGATCGATTCATCTCCGAGGGAATGGACGGCTACGTCGCCAAGCCGGTGCACATGGCGGATCTGGTCCAGACCCTCGATCGCTGGTTGCCCACCCGGGCCTCCCGGACGTAGCATCGGAGGTTGCCGCCTCCCGTCCCATCCGAGGTGCGTATCCCGGCCTCGGCACTTCCAGGAGTCCCGCCATGTCATCCTGCTGCCCCCTGGCCGCCGGCGGCCGGGCGCGGCCGACCCTC
>SL_3KL_010_SEDDRAFT_10001956_pt1 | contig 18853 bp, 14 predicted proteins | sample SodLakKL_010_SED_2_FD_10381 | JGI IMG/M metagenome (IMG submission 10381) | reverse complement strand
AACGCATCCGTTTTGGTTACCCGTATTCCTACCGCAGAACTCAAAGCAGGATTTGATCCGGAGCGGCATTTGGTTGAAGCTGTTTTTATTGCTGATAATGGTGATACCTATACCAACCGGAAGTTTCTGGTTCCCTACGGAGAACTTCAGTTGCCTGATAGCCGGGTTGAGTGGGATGCAGAGGCTGCAGATGGTGGTTACCATGTTCGGTTACAGTCTGATCGTTTTGTTGCGCACGTGCAATTGTATCTTGAAGAAGGTCATGCATGGTTTGACCATAACTTTTTCCACCTTTTTCCCGGTGAGGAGGTGGTGGTCTTTTGTGAAACCGACTTGCCGGCAAAGGAATTTCAAAACCAGTTGCAGGTATTTCACATGCGGTCAGCTAATTGACAGCGAGCACATTTAGTCTGAGAATAAAACCCATAATTTCAAAAATCAAATCAATCAACAAAAAAAACAACATGATAAGAACAAAAAGTTCCCTGGTATTTTTTTTGTTTGCGACACTGATACTGGCCGGATGTGGTTCGCAGGAAATGGAACATGAGCCGGCCTATTATGTGAATCCTTTCATTGGCACCGATGGGCATGGTCATACTTACCCCGGAGCCAGTATGCCCTTTGGCATGGTCCAGCTTAGTCCTGATACCCGTTTGACGGGGTGGGACGGAGCGTCGGGATATCATTATACGGATAGCATCATTTATGGATTCTCCCACACTGCCCTAAATGGCACCGGTGTGGGTGATTACAATGATATCCTGATCATGCCTGTTGTGGGTGATCCGGTATTCATCAACACCGAATACAGGTCTCCTTTCCGGAAGGAGACGGAGGAAGCGTCGGCAGGATACTACAGGGTGTTTCTGGATAAACCCGGCGTTTTGGCAGAAATGACCGCAACTACACGGGTGGGTTACCATCGTTATACATTCCCGGCCTCTGATCAGGCAAACCTGATCATTGACCTTGAGCACCGTGATAAGGTGATAGAGTCGTGGATTGAATTTGTCAGTGATACGGAAATCCGTGGTTTGCGAAGATCAAGCAACTGGGCCGATGATCTTGTCTGGTATTTTTATATGGAGTTTTCTAAACCTTTTCAGCGCAAGGGCATTGCTGTTGATAACGTCCTTAAGGATGGGATCGGTTTTGCAGAGGGAACCAATATTAAGGCGTTTGTGGGTTTTGATACCGAAGAGGGTGAGCAGATTGAGGTAAAGGTAGCTTTATCTGCCGTGGATGCTGATGGTGCCCGGAAAAACCTGCATGCCGAACTGCCGGGATGGGGTTTTGAGCAGGTGCGGCAGAATGCCTATGATGCCTGGAATAAGGAGTTAAGCCGCATAAGGGTAAGTGGCGGATCAAAAGAGCAGAAGATCACCTTCTATACCGCCATGTACCATGCTTTTCTGCAGCCAAACACTTTTTTCGACGTTGACAGGCGATACAGGGGCATGGATCGCGGGATTCATATGGCTGAGGGCTTTGACAACTATACTATCTTTTCTCTTTGGGATACTTACCGAACCTGGCATCCGCTGATGACGATCATAGATACGGCACGCACGCTTGATTATATCCATGTGATGCTTGATATGTATGAAAAAAGAGGTTTGCTGCCCATCTGGGAACTGGCCGCCAATGAAACCTATACCATGATCGGTAATCATGCTATATCGGTTATTGCGGATGCATACATGAAAGGTATCAGGGATTTCGATGCTGAAAAAGCCATGGAAGCGATGTTGCACAGTGCTACACGTGATCATTTTGGCTTGGATGTATACCGCAGATACGGCCATATTCCCGGAGACAAAGAACATGAATCCATATCAAAAACCCTGGAATATGCGTACAATGACTGGAATATTGCCGTTATGGCTCAGGAAATGGGTATGGATGATGTTTATCGTGAATACATTCACCGGGCGCAGTTTTATAAAAATATTTTCGATCCGTCCACAGGGTTTATGCGTCCAAGGCTTAATGGCGGCTGGTTGACGCCTTTCAATCCCACAACCGTAGACTGGCATTTCACGGAGGCCAATGCATGGCATTACAGTTTTTATGTTCCCCAGGATATTACCGGTTTTTACACCTTGCATGGGGGCAAGCAAGCACTGGCTGCAAAAATCGATGAGTTGTTCGAAACAGATGACCCAATTACCGGTCGCGACATGAAGGATATTACCGGGCTTATTGGTCAGTATGCCCAGGGGAATGAACCCAGTCACCACATGGCTTATCTGTACAATTTTGTAAACGAGCCATGGAAAACCCAGCATCGTGTAAGAATGATCATGGATGAACTGTATTCGCATCTGCCTGATGGCCTGAGCGGCAACGAAGACTGCGGACAGATGTCGGCATGGCTGATCATGAGTGCCATGGGATTTTATCCGGTTAGTCCGGGTATTCCTGAATACATAATAGGTACACCGTGGTTTCCCGAGATGGAGATATTCCTGGAAAACGGGAATGTGTTCCGGATCACAGCCAATAACGTTTCGGAACGGAACTTTTATATTCAGTCGGTCACATTAAACGGTGCTGAATATACGCGTTCATGGATACCTCACGATGCGATCATGCAGGGCGGGCATCTGCACTTTGAGATGGGCAGGAGGCCAAACATGGACTGGGGCAGCAGAGATGAGGATGTCCCCGTAACACACATCACTGATGAACTTTTGTTGCCGATTCCTTATTTTGAGGCAGCGGACAGAAGGATCCGGGATACATTGTTTGTGAGGATCGGGAAAATTGTTGAGGGCAGCGAAATATATTATACGCTGGACGGGACTGTTCCTGACAGGTCTTCCTACCGGTATACAGAACCTGTTCTTCTTACTGAAAGCACGATTGTAAAGGCGGTGACTTATAAGGAAGGAATCGGGTACAGTTTCCCGGTAAGGGCCGAATATGTGAGGATTGATCTGGACAGGACCATTGATATCCGTTCACAACATCATCCTGACTATCATGGAGGAGGGCCGGAAGCTTTAATTGACGGAGTCAGGGGGGCAGCCAACTGGCGTTTGGGTGGCTGGCATGGCTACCAGGGAACGGATTTTGAAGCTGTGGTTGATCTGGGCAGCAAAAAAGAGATCGGGTATATCGGTGCCGGTTTTATACAGGATATACGTTCCTGGATATGGATGCCTGTGGATGTAACGTTTTGGATATCTGACGACGGGGAAACTTTCACCGAGGTTTTGCATATTGAAAACACTGTTGAACATGATGATTATACCGTTCACCAGGTCGATCTCGGGGGGAGGGTTGATGTTTCCGCACGGTATGTTAAGGTACATGCTAGTAATTACGGGATCATTCCCGACTGGCATCTTGGTGCAGGAGGGGATGCTTATATTTTTATTGATGAGATCATTATCCGTTGATTGCTTGCTTTGATCATGCCAGCAAACTATCGGTAATCAGCATTAGCATCACTATCAGAAACAGCATATTCAGGGCCATGAATGCCGGGCGTATGGCATCTGAATGTATTTTTCCGAGCCATCTTCCGAAAAAGACAACCAGGAGGAAGGCGAATGCCATGGTGGCCACTGCAGGCAATTTGAAATGAAATACACCTGACAGTGCCAGAATGGTTGCTGACATGGCGGTGGCAACCACCCAGACAAATGTGAGCGCGCGGACTTGCCGCAGCGAAAAAATGCCGGTCAGTGAGGGAAAGCCTGCTTCCTGATACTCCTTGTCATATCTTAGCAGAATGAGCCATGTATGAGGAATCTGGCCGATAAAAAAGAACATGGCTACCATAAAGATATGCAAATGAAAAGGTTCTCCACCGGCGCTGATCCATCCGATTACAGGGGGGATTGCTCCCACCAGTGATCCGGGTATTACGGCGAAGATGGTAATTCGTTTCAGGTAGGTATAGAATCCGTTGTAAAGCAGGATATTGAGCCATCCCAAGCTAGCAGCGGCCGGACCGCCGGCCTGCCACAAAAGCAAGGTTCCCGCCAATGCTCCCGCAGTGGTTACCAGCCAGGCTTCCGGGGTTGAAATGCTTCTTGATGGCAATGGCCTTTTGCTTGTACGCACCATCATGCGGTCGTATTTTTTTTCCTGGATCTGGTTGATGGCAGCTGAGGCAAAGGACAAGCAAAATATTCCGGCAAAAAGTGCAACCCATCCTGTGGCAAAGCTTTGTGCATAAAGCAAAAAGCCGGTAAGGGAAGACAAACTTACCGGCAGAGAAATGTGTGGCTTTCCCAGTTGGAGCCAGAAAGCCGCTCTTTGTAACAGCTTCTTACTCATTCAGTGATCTGAGAAATTCAATGATGAGCATCACTTCATCTTCTGTGACCTCTCCTTCGTAACTTAGCATCTGGCCGCGTCTGAATCCTACGGTAATGTCGTAGTCCGGATCGTAGATAGAGCGTCTTACATATTCCTCGTCGTAAATGATTTCTCTTTCTACTCCGTCAGTAATTACCCTTACAGGATCACCAAACTTTCCCAGGAAGCTGGGTCCGATCACCACGGTACCATCGAGGGAGTGGCATGCTATACATCCTTTGCTTTCGACCACCTGTCGTCCCAGTAGGGCGAGGTTGGCATCTTCTGGGATAACAGGTGCAACTGCGGTGGTATCGGCATACCACTCCCAGAACTCATCGGGTTCCATCACCACGAGGTCTGTGTACATCAGTGCATGCTGCAAGCCGCAATATTCCGCACAAAATATGGTAAATGTCCCGGTATTATTGGCCTGAAACCACATGCGGTTATTTGTCAGTCCGGGAACCATATCCTCTTTGATCCTGAATGCCGGGATATACAGGGAGTGCAGGACATCCCTCGCGTTCAGGCTAAGGATGATGGCTGTATCCTTGGGTACGTATAATTTGTCGGTAACCCTGCCATTGTCATAAGTGAATGAAAAGCTCCACATACGGGCATTGGCTGTTACATGAAATCCTTCATCGGGAATCCTTTTCATGGGTATCCAGGCCACATAGCCGTAATAAAACATTCCCAATACAAGTATTAAGGGGATGGCGGTCCAGATAAACTCCAGCCAGTTACTTCCCTCAATGTGGGTTGGTTTTGGATTTCTCTTTTTGTTATATCTGAAAAGAAAGTAGATAATAACGGCTGTAATGCTGATCAGGAAAAAGAATGCAATTCCCAGGATAAAAACGAAGGCATTGTTTACACCTTCTACAAATGTTGAAGCGCCTAAAGGGTACATATGCGTGAATTATCTGTATGAATAATCAAAAAATGTGACGAAAAGCACCAGTAGAAATATGACGAAAACGGCTGCCACCATAACCGGGAATAACTGTTTTTCATATTTCAGGTGCATGTACCATGCCAGGACGATCACCGCCTTGGCTCCTGCAAGCAGCATGGCCGCCAAAGTGTTGTAGCTTCCGAACTCCAGTTGGGTAATGGCTACACTGAGCCCGGTAAGGACCAGCAGGGCCAGCAATACTGCAAGCTGGGTTCTGTAAGGGACCATATGGGTTGTTTCTTCACTCATGGCTCTGTATTATTAATGGATTAGATAAAACAAGGGAAACAGGAAAATCCAGATCAGGTCAACAAGGTGCCAGTAAAGGCCTGTGTTTTCCAGCCAGATGTAATCGGTTTGATGAATTTTGTTGTTTTTTACCTGCAGCATTACGTAAATAAACAGGCCGATCCCGATGAGGATGTGCAATGCATGAATTCCTGTCATGAAAAAATAAAGACCGAAAAACAGGATTGTGCCATGTCCGAGCTCTGCCAGCACATCACTTCCCGGATAAAACCCGTATTCAAACTTTGCTCCCCATTCAAAATACTTATTAACCATGAAAATAACAGCGATAAGGAGCGTAATGCTGAGCAGTTGCAGGCAGCGTTTTTTATCTCCTTTCTGGATGGCAGTGATTGACATGGCAACGGTAGCACTACTGATGAGCAGGATAACGGTATTGATAGTGCCCATGGCCACATCGAGCTCTTCACCTGCTATCCGGAACGCTTCGGGATGCATGGAGCGATATACGGCGTAAACCACGAACAACATGCCGAACAGGAGCAATTCGGTAAAGATGAACAGCCACATCCCAAATTTGTCGGCGAGATCGTCTCGATGAATGGTCATGATGGATTTGATTAGGAGTTAGTATTTTCTGCGTAATCTCTGTAATCATAGGGTGCTTTTTCCACAGTAGGAATATCATCAAAGTTTTCCAGTGTGGGAGGGGTATCCACTTGCCATTCCAGTGTTTTGCCGCCCCAGGGGTTCTTTTCTGTGGTCTTTGGCCCGGAGCGGGCTGAGCGTATCAGGTTGGCAAAAATGATCAATATGCCGGATACCATTACCCAGGCACCCATGGACGAAAGGATATTCATTCCATGGAACTCAGGCAGGTAGTCGTAATACCTGCGGGGCATTCCGGTCATTCCCAGGTAGAACATGGGCAAATAGAGTGACAGGAATCCAATGAAGAATATTCCCCAGCCAAGGTTTGCCCAGTTGGCATCATACATTCGACCGAACATTTTCGGGAACCAGTAGTGCACTGCTCCCATGAAGGCGAATCCGGTACCTCCAAATACGATAAAGTGAAAGTGTGCCACCACAAAATGTGTGTCGTGGAGGTGTACGTTTGTTGCCAAAGCACCCAGAACCAAGCCGGTAAGACCTCCTATCATAAAAACAAAGAGGAAGGACATGGCCCAGAAAAATGGTGTGTGCAGGTGCAGGGAGCCTTTATGCATGGTGGCCACCCAGTTAAACACCTTGATGGCAGAAGGGATGGCCACCAGGAATGTGAGGAATGAGAATGTAAACAGTGCTCGTCCGCTCATTCCTGAGGTAAACATATGATGGCCCCAAACGAAATAACCCACAAAGGCGATGGCCATTGTAGAGAGTACGATGGCCCTGTAGCCGAAAATGCTTTTTCGCGAAAACACGGGGATGATCTCACTGATAACTCCCATGGCCGGAAGTATCATGATATATACTGCCGGATGTGAATAGATCCAGAAAAGGTGTTGATAAAGAATGGGGTCGCCACCGAGTGCGGGGTCGAAGAAACCGATCCCAAGCATTCTTTCAGCGATGATCAGCATCAGGGTGATACCGATCACTGGGGTGGCAAGTATCTGTATCCACGCTGTTCCGTAAAGGGTCCAGGGAAAAAGGGGCATTTTGAGCCATTTCATTCCGGGTGCGCGCATCCGGTGTATGGTTACCACGAAGTTGATCCCTGTAAGGATAGATGAAAAGCCCATTACAAATGCTCCGAACACGGCGGGCAGCACATTTGTAGGGGTTTGGAAACTGTAGGGTGCATAAAAGGTCCATCCGGTATCAGGCGGCCCGCCTCCGGTAAACTGTGATGTGAGCACGATCAGGATTCCGATNATGTAAACCCACCAGGAAAGCAGGTTGATGCGTGGGAAGGCCACATCNTTGGCCCCGATCATGATGGGCAGGAAGAAGTTTCCAAACACGGCCGGAAGTCCCGGAACCACAATGATGAAGATCATGATGATCCCGTGCAGGGTGAANAAGCTGTTGTAAGTTTGGGGACCCATGATGGTTTCACCCGGTGCAATCAGCTGTGTTTTCATCAACAGACCNAGAATNGCTGCNATAGAAAAGAAAAACAGCATGGTNTACAGGTACAGCAAACCGATCCTTTTATGATCGGTAGAAAGTATCCATCCCAGGATCCCTCTATACTTCCCCTGGTATTCCAGGTAGCTTACCTCTTTATGGTTTGTAAAGTCTGACATGGTATGTGTTTAAGGTTGTGCAATTTCTTTTTGTCTTTTTTTGGGACGCCCCAGTACGAGTATCCCCAAAATCATGAGTGCTACGAAAAGGATCAGAACACCGCCGATCTTTGTAATGTCTAACACATATCTTTGGCCGGCGGGGTCATAGGTGTAGCAGAAAGCCAGCACCCTGCTGAAACTCGGGCCTGATCTTCCGGCCGCTGTTTCCACCACGGCCAGTTTCAGGTCGATGGGCAGGAAATACGTTCCGTGCAAATACCTCGTGATTTTGCCTTCTTCGGAGATAAAGATCAGGGCAGTGGTATGAAGGAAGTCGAAGCCGGCTCTCCTGTAGCGAAAGCCGACGGCTTCGGTCAGTTTTGCCACATTGGCACTGTCGGCAACAAAGAAACGCCACCCATCGGGATCAAATTCTCCCCTGATGAGGTTGTGATAATTGTTCCTGTTGGTGGCTGCCAGCTGCGGACCCTCACGGTAATCGAAACTGACGTTGAGCACCTGGTAATCTTTGCCAATAACCATGTCGGAGCGGGATATGACCTCCGCGATCTCTGTCATGAATGGGCTGCAAATACCGGGACATCTGTAATAAACCAGCGCCAGTGCAGTGGGTTTATCAAGCAGGTCATAAAAAAGGACCGGGTTGCCATACTGATCGATGATGGTGATATCTTCAGGAATATATTCATCAAGATGCTCATTAATGGCAATGGATGGTCCGGGGTCCATGGTGGGCTGCAGTTGATCCTGCGCCAGGAGCAATAATGGCATTACAACCATGGAAATGACCAGTGTTAGAATTGTTTTGTGTTGCATAATAATTATAAATGGTGGTGAATACTTTCTTCTAACTGGGGGTGGTTTTTGGGTATCAGCTGTAACCCCGACAGTGCCGTAAACACTACAAAGATAAACAGTCCTGCGTAACCAAGCCACATTCCTGTTTCAATAAAACCAAACTGGAGTTCTCCGGTGCTGCCCGGCATCACCTGCAGGAAAAGACTGACCCACAAGCCTATGATCAGGATTATGCTGATGGTGGGCATCACGATTTTGTTGCGTCCTACCACATCCGACATCAACAAAATAAAAGGAATCGCGAAATTAATGAGCATTTCTGCATAGAACAACACCTGCCATTCGCCCAAAAATCGTGGATAATAATAGGCAGTGAGTTCGGGGATATTGGCGTACCAAATAATCAGAAACTGCATAAACCAAAGGTAACCAAACACGATGCTGAAGCGGAACAGATACCTGGCCAGATCGTTGCGGTGCGCTGTGTTCAGTTGCGGGAAATAACCAAGCTTGTTGAGATAAAGTATAATCAAGATGATCACTGCTATTGCATAGTAAATACTATTGACTGCAGACCTGAAGCCGAAAAGCGTACTGTACCAATGTGAATCAATGGTCATGATCCAATCTTTGGCGGCCAGCGAAAAGAATATAGCTGACACAAAGATAAATACCTTGGAATAATACCGGCTTTTGAAAAACGGATCCATCCCACCTGCAGTATCTTCTTTGACGGCAATTTTTCGCAGGACCACAAACAGAGCAATCCACATGGCAAAATAGAGTATCATACGGATCATAAAGAAAGGCACATTAAGAAACGGCTCTTTGTGGGCAATTAGTTTATCGGTTTCAGTTATTCCCGGTTGCGCCCATTCATAGATGTCGGGCAGTCCGAAATACAGCAAAAGCATAAGCACGGCACCGATGGGCAAAAAAGCACCCAATGCCAGGGGTACACGTTGAAACAATGCCGACCATGCCGAATCTGTAATGTATTGCAGGGAATAAAACAGCAGGGCACCCATGGCCAGGGTGATGAAATACATATTGTTGATCAGCACATTGCTCCATGTTCGGGCCGGATCAGACGCGAAACCATAAATAACGGCTATCAGTCCGATTACGATCAATACCCCTGCCAGGGCTTTTATCAATGTTGATGGTTTGTATGTATGCTCCATAATGGGATGTTGTTTTACTTTGCTTGCAATACTTCTTCTACATATGCCACAATCTTCCACCTGTCGTCGGGTCTGATCAGGGAGGCGTGCGCTCCCATAACGCCCCAACCGGTGCTGATAACATGGTAAATTTCTCCCTGCGACCAGGCTTTTGCTTCGGCATCAATAAGTGATGTGGGCCTGATAACGTAAGCACCTGATGTAAACAGATTTCCCATACCATCACCTTCAATGCCGTGACAGTTGGCGCAAAATATCGTGTAGAGGGATTCACCTTCTTCCAGTAAAGCTTCTGTGATAAGATGCTGATTCCGCAGGTTGGCACCTGCCAACTCCCTGCCTTCAAAGTCAGCACTGTAGGGATAGGGGATCATATGCCTGGGCACGGTACCCGCAACGGGCTCTCTCATGGTTTTACCATCTTCCATGGCAGGGTTTTCCGAATATGTCTGGTATGCCGGACCGTGTGCCATGTCCGGGAAGTATTCAAACCCTTTGTCCATTCGTGTTCTGTCGCATCCGGATATCATAAATAACCCTATGGATACAAAGATCAGCGGAATTATACGTAAGCTCATTATGTATCTGGTTTTTCTCATTGCACATGTATCTTGATCAATTAAACTCATTGTTGACAAATGGCTATTTGTCCTTTTCATACCTAAAACCCCCAAAGGGTGCTTGTGTCAATTTCTTTTTCCACAATTTCAAGGGCACCGGCCTCATTGATCCATTGCTTGATCTCCTCCGGATTAAAGTTTTGGTCCATTACGAGGTAAAACCTGTCATCGCTGGCCCTTGGGTCGATCATCACAGGTTGCTTGCCGGGGAATAGCTGTACTCTGCCCAAAAAGGCCAAGACTGAAACTCCACCTGTTACCAGAATAGTGAGCAAAAACAGGATCACAACCATGGGTGGAAAACTGAACAGGGGTTTGCCGGAGTATCTGAGGGGATAATCAATCACCGATGTATAATACAGGAATCCGAAGGCTCCGATTATGGTGCCAATTGCCACCAGCACCGCAAGGAATGGCAGCAACGATTCTCTTGTTAAGGCTTTGATCAGATCATGGTTGGTTGTCGGGCCATACACATCTTTGATGTTTGCCTTGTACTGCTTCAGGTTTTTTATGGCTGCAAGCAGTTTATTTTCATCATCAAATACCCCTATGATATGTTTATTCGCCATGTTTTTCTGTTTTTTTGTTTTCTTTACCAATACGAGACAATGGTTTACCTCATTGATTGCAATCACCGGAATAAACCTCACGAACAGCAGCATACCAATGGTAAACAATCCGAACGTACCCACATAAATGCCGATATCAACTATTGAAGGCTTGTAAACTGTCCAGCTTGAGGGCAGGAAATCTTCCGCCAGGGAAGATATGAGAATAACATAACGTTCGTACCACATTCCTATGTTTATTATTACAGATACGACAAACAGGCTGAGAAGGCTTTTTCTGGCTTTTTTGAACCAAAAAACCTGTGGCACAATAGCGTTACATACCACCATGATCCAGAATGCGGTTGAGAATGATCCCGTTACCCTGGCATTAAAGAAGGTGTATATTTCGTATTCCACCCCTGAATACCATGCCACAAAAAGCTCCGTTGCATAGGCGAGGCCGATCACAAGGCTACCGTATTTCAACACATGGGCAATATTGTCGAAGTGTTTTTCTGTTACAAAGTCAGAAATGTTGAATGCTTTTCTCATGAGAATCATGAGCGTGAGCACCATGGCAAAACCGCTGAAGATGGCACCCACGAAAAAGTAGGGTGGAAGGATGGTTGCATGCCAGCCCGGCAGCACCGACATAGCTAAGTTCAGTGATACGATGGTATGCACGGAGATTACAAGTGGAGCGGCCAGCCCTCCCAATAGCTTCAGCAGGGTTTCATATCTGTTGTAAGTGTAGAGCGATCCATCCCATCCAAGACTGAATATGCCGTAAATGGTTTTTCTCAGTTTGTTTTTTGTCCTGTCGCGAATGGTTGCAAGGTCAGGTACCATGCCGAGATACCACAAGGTGATGGACATAATGAGGTATGTACTGATGGCCAGCACGTCCCAAAACAGGGGGGAGTTAAAGTTTACCCACATAAGCCGTGTATTGGGATAGGGCAGGATGAAGAAAGCCAGCCATGGGCGACCCATGTGGATGAGTGGAAAAAGTCCGGCACACATAACGGCAAAAACGGTCATGGCTTCTGCAGACCTGTTTATTGACCCGGCCCATTTTTGTCTGAAGACAAGGAAAAAGATTGTGAAAGCCGTTCCGGCGTGACCGATACCGATCCACCAAACGAAGTTGACGATATCCCAACCCCAGGCGACGCTGTTGGTGAGCCCCCAGGTTCCAAGTCCTACCGTTACCGTAGTGTACATGGCCCATCCACCGAAGGCCAGCATCAGCCCTCCCAACGCAATGCCTACCAGCCACCAGAGTGGAGGGCGCCCCTCGGTATTGGCTAACAGCTCATCGGTGATCTGTCCATAGTTTTTATGCCCTTTGACCAACGTTTGATCTATACTCGTACTGATCATGAATGTATATGTGTTGTTTGTGCTACAGTTAATAATCCTTATACCTTCGGGTTACGAATTTTTGTCAGATATCCCACCGAGGGAAGTGTGTGAAATTCTTCAAGCAGATGGTAGTTTCTGGAATCCTCAATCAGTGAGGCGGCCTTCGAATTTTTGTCGTTCAGATCGCCAAATACAAGTGCTCCGGCAGGACAGCCCTGAACACAAGCAGGGATTATTTCTCCATCATTTACCTTTCTGCGTTCATTTTTCGCATTCAACTTGCCTTCCTGGATTCTTTGCACACAGAAAGAGCATTTTTCCACAACACCCCGTTCCCTGACGGTTACGTCGGGATTCAGCACCATCCGGCCAAATTCAGAATTTTTATGGTAGTCAAAGGCCTTGTTGTTGGCATAGGCGAACCAGTTGAATCTTCTTACTTTGTAAGGACAGTTGTTGATGCAGTATTTTGTTCCCACACAGCGGTTATATGCAATCTGGTTTAACCCCGCTACACTGTGTGTGGTAGCTGCAACCGGGCAAACGCTTTCGCAGGGTGCATGGTCGCAATGCATGCACATTACGGGTTGAAAGACGACTCCGGGGTTATCCGTTTCACCGTTATAATAGCGGTCAATGCGCATCCAGTGCATGATGCGTCGTCTTCTCACTTCATCTTTGCCCACCACCGGCACGTTGTTTTCGCTTTGACAGGCAATAACGCAAGTGGAACAACCTGTACAGGCGTTCAGGTCTATCATCAGCACCCAGTGATGACCTTCAAAAGTGTCTTCAGGGTAAAGGGTTAGCGCATATTTTTGATGATATGCACGGATCTCATTACCTGCTGCCGGATCTTTCCGGTACTTATCCAATGTGGATTCCCTAACGATCGGCCGGCCCTCCATCGAGAAGTGAGTTTGGGTGCGTGCGAAGCGATGTCTGCTTCCGGCTTTTTCCCAAGCGCCCAGCTGTCCGTCAAACAGGCGGGTTGTTCCATCCATACGGATCAAAGAGAAGGCGTTGCTCCCAACCAAGTCACCGGCTTTTCCCGCCTGCGTGCGACCATAACCCAGGGCAATGGACATACAGTCATCTGCCTGTCCAGGTTGTATGAGAACCGGTATGGTGATTTTATTACCAACGCGGATCTCGTCACCGTCTGATAGATTGTTGGCTTTGGCAAATGCCGGTGAAACCGCTGCAAAATTATCCCATACTACCGATGTTACCGGGTCGGGTAATTCCTGAAGCCAGGGATTATTTGCACAGGCACCGTCATATAAAGACAGATGTGGGTAAACCAGAAATTCGGTACCGGTGTTTTGTGCAACATGCTGTCTGAGTTTTTGGATTGCCTCAGTGGCGGCCGCCGTCCTGATGGCGGGCAAAACCACCGGACTCACCGGGTGTTCAAATACGCCCGCCTGCAAACTGTGCATCCAGAAAGATTCCCTGTCGGGATAACGGGATTGTTTCCCGAACAAATTGGTTGACCAGTATTCCTTTAACCAGGAATGGAAATCATTGTCATGCCCCATCCATGTCAACAGGGTATCCTGCATTTGCCTTGTGTCGAAAAGGCGGTGGATTGCCGGCTGTGTCAGGCTGTAATGCCCTTCCTTGAACATTGCATCATTCCATGACTCCAGGTAGTGGTTGTCGGGCAGGATATAGGTGCATGTTTCGGCGGTCTCGTCCCTGGTGGATGCAAAAGATATGGTCAGTTCGGTGTTGCTTATCGCTCTGGCGATTTTTTCCTGATTATGGAAGTGGTAAGCCGGATTGCTATTGCAGAACATTACGGCTGCATACTGTCCTTCTTCCATTTGGGATACCAGTTGTTCAAAGCCGGGATCATCTCCCATGCCTGTCAGCAGCGGGTTGCCGGTGAGCAGGGTATGGTTGTAATTCCCCGCCATGGCATTGATGGCATTGACCAGCACCTGGCTTTCTGTGCTTTGATGATCAGAGACGATGAGCGACTGCCCCCGGTTGGCGAGGATGTCACGGGCGAGGGCATTCACGTCGTAATCCACGTTCGGGCCATCGATGCCCGTATTTCCGGTTGCTCTGGCCATTGCGTTGTATAATGCCATGAGGATGTTGAGTTGCTCTGACGGCTTCACGGGGATTCGCTCGTCGGCATTGGCACCGGTAAGGGACATACGGCTTTCAAACTGTATATGTCTCGACATTTCCGGTTTGTCCTGAGAAATCTTTCGGGTGGCCGCATATTGTCTGGCATGTACCGCCGGTGATATCCAGCTGCCGAGAAAATCGGCACCGAAGCTTACAATGAGTTTGGCTTTGTCAAAGCGGTACTCTGGAAAAACGGCATTTCCAAAACTTTCCAGGTGTGCCTTTCGGATTGCTTCCGGTGAAACGGGGTCCCAGGTGACTACTTCCAGGCCGGGAAAAGCTTCCTGTGCTTCGCTGATCAGGGCCTTGGTGGCCGGGCTGAGCAGGGTGGGAGTAACCAGTGCCATCTTTCTGCCCTGGGCAGAAAACGCTTTCAACTGCGCCATGATTTCGCGGTCTGCTTCGTCCCAGGCGATGGCTTGCCCGTTTTTACGCGGCTGCTGATATCTTGCACCGTTGTCGTAGAGCGTCAGTATGGATGCCTGGACACGCGCGGTGGTACCTCCACCGGTAATGGCGGAAGAATAGTTGCCTTCAATTTTGATGGGTCTGCCGTCGCGGTTTTTCACCAGAATCGGGCAATATTCGTTGCCGTTTTGATAGGTGCTTGCATACCAGATGCCCTTGCCCGGTGTTAATTCCTCCGGTTGGGTAAGATAGGGTATGGCTTTTTTGACCGGGTTCTCACAGGCAGAAATTACCGTTGCAGAAACGAAACTGATCCCGCACCATTTCAGGAAGTCGCGACGTGAGGAAGCTTTGTTATTGGATTCGTTGGCAAGGATTTCCATCATGGAGGAATCTTGTTGTTCCTGCATTTCCTCCATTGACTCTTTGCCTTCTTTTTCTTCTATACTTTTCCAGTAATTGTTTTTCATCATGAAAGTATTGATAATAATAATGATGAAGATATTAATGATGGCAACTCATGCAATCTTCACCGCCCAACTCGGCAGCAGTGACCGCATCCAGTTCCCCGTTGAGCACTTTTTCGTAAAGCCTTTGATATGTCTGAAAGTAGGGATTGGCTGAAAAATCCACATTGCTGTCGCGGTGGCATGTAAGGCACCAGCCCATTGACAGGTCAGAGGTCTGCATGAGGATATGCATGGTTTCAACCGGTCCGTGGCAATCCTGGCATTCAACACCTCCCGCATTAACGTGCTGTGCATGGCTAAAGACGCTGTGGTCCGGAAGTTTATGGACCCGAATCCAGCTTACAGCATTACCGCTGGCCTCCGCACGATGGATTTTGTTGATTTCAAAACGTCCGGAATTGGTACCTTCCCTGATAACGCTATGACAGTTCAGGCATGTATTATTGGAAGGGATGCCGGCGCTGGGACTGAATTTGCTGATGGTGTGGCAGTACTGGCAGTCGATCTCATGCTGGCCTGAATGGATCTGGTGCGAAAATTTGATGGGCTGGTCAGGTGCATATCCTTCTGTGCGGCCCAGGTTCCGGCTTTCTGCAACAGCATATTGCATGTGAACCATTAGTCCCACAACCAGGATCAGCACATGAAACACTTTGGTTTTGATTTTTTTGGTAACCAGTAAATCGATGATGGCCAGCGCCATTAAAATGCCCAGCCCCCAAAATATCATGGCGTTTACAGGGACTGCCTGCAATTCGCCAGGCCCTCTTCTCGCTACCTCCATCAGATAGGCTTCCAGGTAATGTTCTTCCTGCTCTGTTACCGACATTCCCATATGGTCTTCGATCATTCTCGTACCAATGGGCATGGCGAGTTTTTCGCGGATGCTGTAGTCATCATCTTCGAGCCAAAGCATGGCAAGATCATGAGCGGAAGGATTCCAGTTCATGGTATCGGTTCTTGACGGGTAGTGACATGACGCGCAGTCGTGCAGGCCGCTGCTGAAGGGCATCAAACCTTTGAACAGTCGTTGGCCTCTGCGCAGGTCATCGCGGGTGTATTTCCCTGCTTCCGTATCGTATGGATCAGCACTGCCGCTAAACGAACTTAGCGTGAGGAAAGCGGTCAGTACGAAAACCGATAGAAGGCAGAGAGAAAGAAAAAATTGACCTTTGTTTTTGCCTGTTTTTTTCATGTATGATCAGGTTGATTGGTTTCGGAAGTTTGGTTATGTTTGGTGACGACCAGTGTCATCATATTTACATATGTGCCTATTTTAGAATAAGTTGCTGTTTGCCGGCTGTTCGCCTTGGGTCACAACTGTTAAAAAGTGCAAATAATTCGGGGTAAAAATAGAAAAAAAACTTTTCGCCACAACCAGAGCTGTGTAATATATAATGTTTCAAAATAATGAAAAGCAGCAGCTTTTAAGCATGCAATGGGGCTGGGAGCCGGGTCGATCGTCAGTTGGTCTATTGTCTGATGTTTCCACTCAAAAACCGGATGCAGTTCTTCTCAATCCTTTGGTGGAGATTATCGACGGGTGTTTTGATAAATTTTTCGCCGGTTATTTTTTCAAACAGTTCGATATACCTGTCGGATATCTGGTCAATAAAAGCATCCGGCATAGGAGGTGGAATTTGGTTTTCCTGACCGCGAAAACCTTGTTCCATGAGCCATTCCCTTACGAACTCTTTGGATAGTTGCCTTTGGGGTTCCCCTCTGGCGAGTCTTTGTTCATATCCGTCCAGGTAAAAATACCTTGATGAATCAGGTGTATGGATCTCGTCGATGAGGTAGATTTTTCCATTGGCTTTTCCAAACTCGTATTTGGTATCCACCAGGATCAGGCCTTTCTCGCGGGCCATATTGCTTCCCTTTTCAAACAAGGATTTTGTATAATGTTCAAGGGCATCATAATCTTTGGTGCTTAACAGACCCCGCTCCAATATTTCTTCGCGGGATATGTCTTCATCATGGCCGATGGCAGCTTTGGTGGTGGGGGTAATGATGGGTTCCGGGAAGGCCTGGTTTTCGGTCATGCCTTCGGGCATGGATACACCACACAGGCTGCGTTTCCCTTTTTTGTATTCCCGCCATGCATGGCCGCACAAGTATCCCCTGATCACCATTTCCACCTTAAAAGGTTCACAAATGATGCCGGCGGTTACCATTGGATCAGGAGTGGCCATTTTCCAGTTAGGGACAATGTCAGCGGTAGCGTCCAGGAATTTGGCCGCTATCTGATTGAGCACCTGTCCCTTATAGGGGATTCCCTTGGGCAACACCACGTCAAATGCCGAAATACGGTCGGTGACCACCATCAGCATCCACTGGTTGTCAATGGTGTATACATCTCTGATTTTTCCCTTATAAAAGGAAGTTTGTCCCGGTAATGCAAAGCGGGTTTCAATGAGAGCCTGCATCATGCTGCATTTTTTTGTTTGGAATCGTGCTTGCCTTGCTTCTTATGTTTGCTCTATTGTCCGTTATTCTTGAGATTGCCGGTCTTCTTCGCCCTTTTTGGCTTTTCCTTTCTCTTCGGTTCCTTTTTTACCTGAATCTTCATATGCTTCGATGATGCGTGTCACCAATTCATGACGGACCACATCCCTTTCATTGAGGAATACAAAATCAATCCCTTTAATATGGTTAAGGATCTTTACGGCTGTCAGGAGTCCGGACACCTGGTGGCGTGGCAGGTCGATTTGGGTAATATCACCTGTGATGATAAACCTGGCCGATTTTCCCATTCGCGTCAGGAACATCTTTAGCTGGCTTTCGGTGGCATTTTGTGCTTCATCCAGAATGGCAAAGGCATTGTCCAGGGTTCTTCCCCGCATAAATGCCAGGGGTGCAATTTCGATGGTTCCGTCTTCTAAGTAAGTAGCGAGTCGGGATGGTGGTATCATGTCGCGCAGGGCGGCCGGAGATAGGGGTCCAGTTTGTCTTTCAGGTCACCGGGTAAAAATCCGAGATTTTCTCCTGCTTCCACGGCAGGCCTTGCCAGGATAATCCGTTTTACCTCTTTGTTTTTGAGTGCCCTCACTGCGAGGGCCACTGCTGTATAGGTTTTGCCTGTACCTGCAGGACCTATGGCAAAAAGCATGTCATGTTTTTTGAAACTTGATACCATGCGTCGCTGGTTGGGCGATCGTGCTTTTATGGCCATGCCGTTTCGGCCATACAACAGCAGTTCATCATCTTTATCCGCTTCACCTGCATCGGGCAGAAAGCCGTTTTGCTGTGCCATAATCTCCAGGATATTCTCCTCCGTGAGTTTTCCGAAGCGTTCAAAATGGGCAGTCATCAAGGCAAACTTTGCCTCAAAAAAAGCTACCTCATTGGGGTCACCAATTAGAATCAACTCTTCTCCCCTGGATATGATCCTAAGTTTTGGAAATATGTTTTTCAGTAATTTTAGTTTCTCTTCCTGTAGTCCAAATATGTCGGGAGGATGAATTCCGCCCATATTTATTGTTTTTTCTCCCATCAAATGATTACTTTTGATTGAATTGCAAAATAACAAT
>SL_3KL_010_SEDDRAFT_10001955_pt1 | contig 18856 bp, 13 predicted proteins | sample SodLakKL_010_SED_2_FD_10381 | JGI IMG/M metagenome (IMG submission 10381) | reverse complement strand
CAATTTTTCAAGTTCAAGCGAGGCCTGCTCAATCAGCGGTATATCCGAAATCTGGATTCCTCCCGAAAAGTGAATTCCGTCGTTTCGAAGAACCGTATCATCCAGGTTCAGTGCAACATCGAACCCAAAGAGTTCTAATACCGTGCCTGCCCCGCCAAATGCAAACTCGTAATCGATGATGCCGATATCGGGATAAGGCAGAGAACCATCGTTCGTAATAATCACAAGCTGCTGGTCGGAGATATAATCGGGCAGATCTCCAATGTTTGGCAGCGTGATAAACTGCTCCACTTCCGACGGCCATGCCCATCCTGTTGCTGATGTGAACGTTGCGGGGAAATTCACTTCTGCCCTGCCGGCAATATAACTGCCCGAGCCAATCAGCTGCCGTGGACGCACCGTTAGTCCGCTGCTGTCGGTAATATTCAGGTACAAAAAGTCGAACACACGTACCAACATCTGCGAAGCATCAGTTACAACCAGTCCATCTACAGGCAAAAGCTCGCCTTCGTGTTCATATATTCTGATATCACTAAAAGGGAGCCGAAGATCCGTAACCAATTCAAAAATTTGATTTGACTGAACTCCCACAAATGCACCCGAGATAGTGGTATCACTGGCCATTGAGATCTCATCCACTTCAATCTCAAATCCCAACAGGGTGGAAATTTCAAATCCTGCATCAACAAGATCAAAGTTGATAGTTATGGTTTCATCCTGACTGAAATCCCCTCTATCTGTTACGCCCACGTAGCCCGTTTTGGTGGCAGTAAGTTCCCACTCTCCTAAGGGTATTCCCGGCAATTCGTAGCTGCCGTCTGCTGCCGTTCGCACCGAAAGATCCTCCCTTCCCAAAATCCGAACTCTTGCATTCTCCACGGGTTCTCCGCCGGCCATTACCACTCCCTGTGCGCGGCCTCCGATCTCCATGGCTAACGAAACCACTGTGGTATCTCCTGAATCATAAACCAATATCTGGGTTGATATTGGAATGTAATTTGTCCCTGCGGGTGTCATAATCATCAGCCCGGTATATCCGCTGGCTGCTTCTTCAATAAAAAACTCACCGTCATCGTCGGTTTCTCCCAGCGGGTCGGTTAAACCCACAGCCACTCCGGCACCCGAAATCGGCTCCCCGGTTTCAGCATCTTCAACCGAAACCAGCAGCCTGCCAACCGAGCGCGTAACGGTAATATCACCGATATCTTCAATTCCGCCAGGTGTGCCATCTTCTCCCATCAGGTCACTGAAATAACTTACCACGTTGTCGAATTGCCCGGCTGCATAGGGCAGGTTCTGATTGCTGACAATATTCTGAGTTTGAGTAGCTGTAATTCCAAACTGCGATCCAATATTGCCCGAATATCCGTTTGATGCAGGATTAAACATAGTGCCGGTCTGCTGAAAGGTGGTTGTGTTCATCACCTGGTTGGCCCAGGCGGCAGCGGTTTCCACATAGCCGATTGAATGTTCCTCTGCCCATGAAGTAGTTCCGGTCCAACCATATACTTCTCCGGTTTCTTCTATCTGAATGGTTATAGTACGGGTTTTATCCCGATGGCCTATTTTCCTGATTTCAAGAGTGTGGGTGCCGGGAGTGTTAGCTGTAACAAAACGTCCTTCCTCATCGGTGTGTACGGGGTTACCCCCGGCCGTCCATCGAACCGTTGCCGTGGGAACCGGGATACCGTCATCATTGATAACCCGGCCTACAACAGTGATCAGGTTTGCATCAATGAGCAGCGGGTCCCGCTCAATAACCAAGCCATCCTGGTTTAAAAGCAGCTCTTCGGTGTATGTTGCAATGGCAGCTCCGGACACCCTCAGCTGGTAAGGCTCATCCTGAGGCTGAATATCCGTGATCACAAACCTGCCTTCATCATTGGTCAGCGTTGAATAACCATTAGTGTTTTCAGGCTGATAGAGGGTAACCTGCGCATTGGCAATGGGCGCCATGTTATCACTCCTCACCACCCGGCCTTCTACAATTGGCTGCTCTCTCTGCAATTCATACGTTCGGTTAATGATGACCACATCATCCGGGCTCAGATCGGGAGAGGCCGACAGGTGAGTTGTAAACGTTTGATATCCCTCAGCCGAAACACGGACGGCGTACCGATCCAGGAAACCCTGTTTGCGAGGAAACAACCGGCTTATGGTTCCATTATGAGTTGTTTGCGCAACTTTAAAATGTGGCCGGTTCAGCATTACAGGCACTTCACGCTCATCACTGTCCACAGGAAAACCCTCAGGCAGCAGTTCCGGTGCGGTTTCGTACCAGTTCTCGCTTCTCAAAATTTCCACAACGGCATTCTGAACAGGCAAGCCTGTTTCTGCATTTAAGACTTCCGGCTGAAACCGATAGGTAAGTGCCGTACCGCTGATGGTGCCTGCATTGTATTGGCGGGGAGTGCTGTAGTTAACACTCAATACTGATGGCTGAGAAAATATAAAATAGGGCGACTCAACAACAATGTGCACATCCGCTACAGCCATTTGATCTGCCATCCAGGCATCTCGCGGATCCTGTACATCATCCAAAATTTGATTCCGTCCGGGTTGTTCACCCGGACTCTCTCCGCGCCGGATTGCATCAAGGCTCTCTCCATCACTGGCTACAAGTTCCTGCAATTCAGATGGCGCGAAAACAAGCTGGAAATTTCCATTTTCATCGGCCTGGGTTGTGGCAATTACTCTCGGCAGAGGATCGCTTTGCCGCATATAAACGGCTTTTACAGTTGCACCCGGAAACGGATGATAAACCATGTTGCTCAACACATGTCCGATTTGATTTGATATTTCGGGCTGTGATGTGTCGATGGTACCGAACTGTGCACTTCCTGCCGAACCGCCTCCAAAAATGGGGACCACAGTATTTTCGGGAAGCATTCCAGAAGCCAGCTGTGTTGTACTTACAGACTGTGTGATTCCACCAACTACTCTCGCTGACGGGCTTGTAAATAATGGCTGGCTGAAATTATCATTTACACCGGTTACATAATTGGGATCATCGAGGGCTGAGGACACATTTGTATCGTTTGTCGCGATGATGGTCTGTGAAATATTTGATGGAATCGGCGGAATATTGAGTCCCCCTTCCGTGGGATTAAATGCCCAGTTTACGTTTCCTGTGATGATGGTTGCGGGTACGTCCGAATCGATCGGGTCAAATTCCGGGTCCGGTGCTTCAGCAATCCGGTCATCAGGCAATTGGTCATCATCCACAGGCTCACCCACTGTAAATATGTGAATTTCACTGCGCCCGTCGTTCTTGAACGGAAACTGGTCTGCGGCATCGCGGGCTACAATCTGCCATGCATAGGTTCTGCCCTGCTCCAGCGGCAAAAATTCGCCGGTATAAGGAAATATTGTATTGTTGATAATCTGAAGTGATGCGTGTTCCCGGTTGCTGAAAATGGCATCTCCGGGATTTTGCCCGTCAAAAAGTTCAACAACCAGTACATCGTATTCAACACTTACTCCGGCAGGTACTATGGCCGGCGACCACGAAAATACAGGCACCTGAACCACTACACTGGAGCCGTTAGCAGGAGTGAGCAGAGTGGGCGGCTGCGGATAACGCACCGTAAAGTTGGAAGTACCGGGAATAGCGGTTTGATTGGTAAAACCCACTCTGTTTGCGGTGATGCTGATCGTATAATCACCTTCCGGAAACGATCCCGATTGCACCACCTGGTTGAACATATTGGAGGGAAGCTGCCGCAAAATATCATTGGTGGTGGCTTCAAATTCAATAAATTCAGGAAACGGAGACAACACATGAAATCCCGGAGAGAATGATGCCGGGAATGAGGTTTCATCAATCAGCCTTGTACCGTCTTTAAAAACCTCAACCCTGAATTCAAGTTCAACCGGAGCTGAGCCTGAACCCGGAATATTCAGATGCACCTGGTAAGTGCCGTTAAATACATTTTGCTCAAAATCGCTGATGAACGGGCTGGAAAGAATCGGCGGGATGCCTACAATTGTAACCTGGGTTCCGGCCTGTGCCATTGTTAATGATGGGCATATCAATATTGCCATCAAAATGATGAATCGTACCCCAATGTGGAACAAGTCAGGCACTTGCGCCAGTGAATTCCTGAACATTCTGAAAAATTTATTTTGACCCATTTCTTTCATCATCTTCATCATCATTTTTAAAACCGTTGTCTGAATTGCAGCCTGCCTTCCATCTCGGAAAATCCGTCCCCATGTCCTTCCATGATGTTATTGTTCAACAGGCGAAGGTTTAGCTGAAGGCTGGTTGTGCTTGTGATTGAGTAAGTTGCGGTAGCATTTCCGTTAAGCTGCATGTTTCGTGAAAGCGAATCTTCAAACCCGTTCAGCCTCTCAAACTCATTGATCATGAAGCCGGTGTTCAAACCAACGTTCATTTTTTGATCCATAAAACTGTATCCCACACCCGCGTTCAGCCCGTAGGTTGTAAATTCACTGTCAGGGGCTTCGCCAAGAACGATGTTTGCCGAACCGTTCACCGTCAATCCTGTGGGCAGGGCCATGTTATAATTGATAGTGGATGTGATGGTTGATGACTCATTCATCATAAAACCGTCTGCCATCGGAAACCGGGATTCCAGCGTTTGGTAAACACCGGCCAGGGTTACGTTGTAGGATGTGGCCCCGCTGATCCACGAAACTGATGGCGCAAGCTGTATGACCTGGGAAAGCTGACGATGGCCGCCCGAAAGTTCATCATCACTCGTGGTGTTGGAGACATATCTCGAATATCCCGCCGCCAGCCTGATGGCTTCCGTAATTTGAAATGAGGAGTTCAGGGAAAGATTATCATTTTTTTGCGTGGAGATGCGGCTGTCGAGCAGGTTATCCTCAATCATGGTGTAGGTGGCATCGAGATTAATGCGACGATCTAAAAAGTGAACCGAAGGGCGGATGGTTATCACCTGCTGATCATCCCGTATTTGCCTCAATCCCATGCTCTCAAAACCGGGCTGAATGCGTTCATAACTCAGCATCAAATTAAATGGGTCCACATCAAACTCGGTTTCTGCCATCCCGGCAAATGAGAGGCGAGTGCTGTTCCGCGGACTGAATATTGAGGCTACAAAACCGGGCAGTTCCGAATCGGCTGATGAAATCACCGGGCTTTCCGTATCCCGCGTGTAGGCTGAGAACGTGGTTTCGGCGCCAAATCTGAAGGCATCATCCAGCAGAACCACCTGAAATTTCGGCGTTACAGCCAGGTTCTCAGCAGGTGGGGCCAGGGATTGAGTGGCTGGCAGATTTAGCCCGGTGGTATCCGGCAGTGAGTCGGTATCATCCTTCCCGTACAGCGCTGTTAAGCGAAAATGCGACCTGTTTTGCCGTCCGTAACCGACTGTTGCGGCATAAATCCAGCGTTCATATTCAAAGCTCCTGGGAATATTGCCATTACTGATCGAGGTGAGCCGGTTGGTTCGGCCGGCAGCCACTTCAAAAATAAAATCGCCGGGAGTCAGGGATAATTCACCGCCGCGGACCATTGTGCCCCGCAAGCTGTATTGCGAATAGTTAGGGTTTACATCTCCGGCACTTAACCGTGCCCAGTTCCAGCTGCCGTAAAAACTAAAACGGTTCATCGATTGGCGGAACCGGTTATCGTCGGTAGTGTAGCGCAAATCCATTCCGGATTGGAACCCGAGGAAAGAGTAATCGAAATTGGCTGTGGTTAGTGCGCCCAGTGGTTCGCGCCGGTTTAAATCCTGGGTGGTGGTGTAGCCGTGCCCCTGAAAGCTGACATTCCCGGTTAAGGTATAAACCTCGATGTCGGTATCGCCAATCGTCTGCCGGGACTCAACCTGAGCGATCAGTCCCGAACTCAAAAAAAGCAGCAGTAAAACCCATAATATTTTTACATAAACTCTCATAACATGATTTACTCATAGATTATGTAGTTATATTCCTAAATTCAGATATCTGAATATTTGCAGAAACAGCCTTAAAATTTTGATCCCATAATAATCACACTGCTGACTGTCTGAGTCTAATTACTGTCTCCGATAACTTTGATTACGACTTTTTTTCGTAAAACAGCTCACATGGTATAAAAACTTGCACCAGTTCGACTATTTTCAAGTCTGTCAGCATGAGGCTGTCCAATAAGGGCGTCATCCCGTACCCGATACGGGATCTCCTCTCTTTAATAATAGCAGGAGATGCCAGCCTGCCCCTTTGGGGATCGGTGTCCGGCATGACGATATCGTAGTAATTATATCTTTTTGAGCGCCCTTTTGGGACAACCTAATATCTGACGGACTATCCCAAGGCAGATTAGTGATTGAACGTAAGGTTTAACAGTTCGTCCAATCACCAGTTTTTAACTCGTTGCCGTATTTTTTATAAAAAGTACCGCGCCGGGCTCTACACTCGTATCTGGCTTTAATTCTCTCTCATCTGGCAGAAGTAGCAGGCCAATACCCGCTGGGGTATCCATTCCTGCCGCCGCCCGCTGCATGAGTTGGCCTGCATTGCGTGAAAATTCTCTCATTACCTCAGCCGATGATCCCGACCCAACAGCTCCTCTTGGAAATATTGAATCTTCTTTAAAAAAGGTCTGTCCTATTTCGGGGAACAATGTCTCATTAGGAAAAAACCTGTTTAATACCCTTACAATATCCCGGGGCAATTCTACTTTTTCTCCACCGGATTTACGTAAGGTTAAAGTTTCTTCGCCTGCTATACGGCCGTTTGCATCTAATTTCATGATCATTAAATTGTAATTTTCTGGCTCAAAAACTCCCGGCGGATGGCCTAAATTAACCGCGCTCTGCACATTTTCGACGATCCATCGCCCAAATTCCTCACCAGATATTCCCCTTTCACCAGACTGCCTCTGAAGAGTACCATAGGCTGATTCATTCACAATGAAATTAAGAGATACAGTTTCTCTTAATTCTTCTGTTGCATCCACCCCGGTTTTATCTTCATTCACCGGTGCCATTGCCATGCCTGCAATGATCATTACCGCAAATACTCCTGTTAATAGTTGCTTTTTCATAATTATTGGATTTGTGTTTATGTGTGTAAAAGATCCAGGCTCTGCTGAATCCTGTTTGGGTACTTCATGTTTTTTAGGTTTTTGTACTGCTTATTTTTTATAAGCTCGCTGCACTGTACAGTGGGACGGGGCTGTGAAAAAAAGTTACCCTAAACCCCTCATAAAGTGTGCTCTGTTAATCATTCCGGTTTTAACTCAATGCGGTATGCCGGCATTTCGCCAGCTCCCTGCCTCAGGGGCAGGTTGCCGTAGCAATGAACTCACCCTCGAATGCCTGGTTGTGAAACATCATGGCAGTCATAGTTCCGGTGGCTGTGGCCTGCTCTCCCACAACGCGTATGACCGGGCTCACGCCTCCACCGTGATCCCATTGAACCGCGCCGTTGCGCGGGCGCTCGTGCTGAATCATCGAGCTGTGCCACATGGCAGGGTCGTCTTCGTTTTCCTGCGGCAGGCGTTGTGCAAACTGCACGAGTTCATCTTCCCAGTTCCACCCGATGTTTTCACCGATCTGGCGGTCGATGTATAGCAAGTGACCGGCGCCTTCGGTGTCACCAGTAGCATCGACGCGAAAGCGCTGCGCACCGGGCTCGTCACGAATGGTGCACACGACTTCGGTAAAGTCGAAGCGCTGGCCGGTAATCTCGAAATAGGCTGTGCCCGGATCAGCAGGCGTGATGCCCTCATGCAAAGAAGGCGCATAGAGTTCGTCGAGGAAGTCGCCGCTGCCCTGCTCTTCGTCCTCCGCTGAGGTTCCACATGCTGCAACGAATAGCATTATCAGAAGTAAAAAACTGGATTTTATTTTTTTCATCATTTTTTGATTTTTTAAAAGTATTTCTGTTTACAAGTCAGGCACGTCAATTAAATAATCAACACCCCGCAGGTACCACTCACCACCCGTTTGTACCCAGTGGCTCACATGCGAGCCAATTTCGAAATCTGGCATAGTTGGAGCAGAGATAGGAACCGTGCGTGTTGCACTATTGCCGGTTATCCGTATATCCGGATCTCTTGAATCAGGTACAATATCAAATGGTGCAATTAAAATCATTGTATTGATGTATGCACTTCTTACTTCAGGCTGAGCCATATTCTGATCAAACTCTTCTTCAGTTACTACCTCTTCTTCAATGCCATCATCCGGGTTATCGCTAAATCGTATGGTGAACGGAAATGCCAAATACCCCTTCAGTTCCATCACATCTGCTTCCTGAAGCGTATTCGGGTTGGTTGCAATATCCACGATGGCGGCCCATCGGTTCTCTATTTCGCTTTCTGATGCCGTACCTCCATTATTGCTGGTGCTGTCGCTGCACCCGGCTGCTGTAAATACGACCAATAACAAGCCTGTCATTATATTTCCGAATGAATTTAAATGGCTCATATGTCTCTGCTTTTAATTAAGGTTAATTTTTCTTTACCAAGACATTTACAGTGAATTGCTTGCCGCATCTCTGGCAATATCGCTTAGCAACGGATGTCAAAATTCATGGTATCTGTTCCATCAGATTCTACATGATAGGTATCCTCGACGGCCGCACTCCCCGAAACGGTGCCATTATCTACATCGACAGATAATTCGATAAATGCGCCAACTGACTCAGACGGGTCATCACTCTCGGTAACTTCCCATTGCTCAGTATGAAATTGCATCACCAATTGCTGCACCCTTGCATCCTGACCGAATTGCCCCCCAATATTAACATTTTCTCCATTATCGCTATTACCTTGCGCGCCCACTACAAGCAGATCGCCACTGAACACACAAGTGAAATCATCAGTTTCAAAACTGTCAGTAGAAATACTGACCTCGAGCAGGGATCCTTCCGGATCACCCGAATCGGTTGAGTTATCGGAACAGGATAAAAGAAACAATAGAATTGAACTGGTTAGTAGAATTATCGTTTTCATAACAATATGATTTTATTTAGGTATTGGATGTTTATGAACAAGTCAGATCGAACACGAGGTGAATCGGATCCTGTGCCGGCCGGTCCGGGTCTTTATCAAACCACGTGGTTCCAACTGATCTGTCCCAAGTTAATACGAGGTCTCCCCGCGCACCGTTTTCATCCATCTCAGGATTATACGTTTGAGTTTTTTACTCGTTCATTTAATTAAGATGTATTTATGTTTTATTTAGAGACCTGTTATTCGTCCAGCACCGCACTAAACTCTCCGCTCACAGTAATCACATTCACAGGTTCTCCGTCAGCGTCAACTCCACGAGATGCCACAAATTCAAAACTGCCGGTTATCAGGCTGCTTGAAACTGATTCGAGAATCAGCACTCCATTACCTTTAGACAGGTCCGATGTGTAATGATGGTCACCAAAAAAGTTTCCGCCCAGCCTTCGGTTCACATAATCTGCGCGGAAATCGTCGCTGTCGAGGTTTCCAATGGAGTATGTTCCGGGCGAAGGAATACTCACGCCTCCATCAAGGTCAACTTTGGTTATGTCTACATCAAAATCGTCATCATCGTGGCCGCCCAGCAGTATATTAAAAGCATGATTTGGATTGGTAAAAAATGCAGCACCGGTATGATTGTCATTTATCGCACCTGTTACACCAACAGTGGACTCCCCAACCTCAAAGCCGTTGTCGTTCAGATCGGGATTGTTAGAGCTGTCCGAACATCCCATTGCTGACATAATTACAAGGGTTAGTGCAGTAAAAAAAAGAATATACTTTCGAGTGAATTTCATTTTTTTGATTTCCATTTTTAAAATTAATTTGATTAGTTAACTACACCGGAGTCGTACATGCCAATTGTACCCACCATAAAGGTAGTACTCCCTTCACCGAAGGCAGTTACGGAGATCAGTACATCAAAGTCCGGGCCTATTACATCCCATTCAGCAGTTCGCTCACCTGCTGTTCTTGTTGGAATATCCTCCTTTACAAGGTTCCATTGGCCGGAGTTGTAATTGTCTGAAAAGAATTTCAGTGTTTCAGACCATGAAATTCCCGGTTCAAATACAGCACCTCTGATCAATTCAGAACCAGCCTGTCGCCCGATGCATGCCGTAATAGTAGCTGTTTCCGGAAATGGTATAGATGTACCAAAACAAGAATCCAGCTCGTCATTCGAAGTTCCTACACTACTATCGCTGCAGGCAGCCGTAAACATCACGGCCAGAAAAGAGAGAACGCATAAAATTAATCCGGATCTTTTTATAGTTTTCATAATTTTCAGGTGATTGTTAATGGTGATTTTTTTGAAAATTCTGTTACAGTTTTTATTCCTTATTCACTGGCCAGCCGGAATGGAACCTGACGCTGTTGCTGATCAATCAAATATTTATGAATGATTATTTGATTCATTTTCCTGAATGCTTTATTTCATAATCTTACACACGAATTTTTTTAAGCTATTGGATCATTTTTTTAGAATTTTTTTACAAAAACCATTATTCACTTAGAATATTTACACTTCAATTCTTTGAGCTTCAATTTTTTAGCTTTCGAATGATCCATTTAAATAAAAAAATTCGTTTATAATACACACTGTTTTGATTCGACATGTGATTTCACGAAGTTTGAATCCATCAAAAATTCCAAATTTCATTCCTAATACTTTTCTTTTATATGGACAGTAAAACCTGGGAAATTGCACTGGATGTATTTGATACATATGGAGATCTAAGCGTTGAAGAGTTTACCATAGAGGTCGAAAAACTGTCTCTTACTAAGGAAGTACGCCAGCTTTTGATTGAGCTTAAATCATCCGAACAAGAGGCATCCACTTATTTTGACGGGCTTCAGGAAAATGTGAAAAAGTTTGTGGAACCGCCTATACCCAAAAAGCTGGGAGCCTGGTCTATAAAATCTCTGATCGATACGGGAGGAATGAGTTCCGTTTATCTTGCCGAGCGTGATGATGATCAGTTTAGTATGAAAGGAGCGCTTAAGTTCATTCATTTTTCCGGGTATAACCCAAAAGTGTTTATGCGCTTTAAAAGGGAAATGCAGTTTCTGGCACTGCTTGATCATCCCAACATCACCCGGATAATCGATTCGGGCGTTACTGATTACGGCACCCCGTGGTATATCATGGAATATGTTGATGGGCTGCCCATTACCGCGTATTGCAACGAAAATAATCTAAACCTTGATCAGCGGCTCAANNTGTTNANNCAGGTTTGTGATGCTGTTCAGCATGCGCATAAAAACCTGGTGATCCACCGCGACCTTAAGCCAAATAATATTTTTGTGGATAAAAGCGGCCATGTAAAGCTGCTTGATTTTGGGATTGCCAAGGCATTTTCGAATGATGAATCCAAAGAAGATCAGCAGCTATTAACCAGGGAAAACACTGCCCTGATGACCCCGGAATACGCCTCACCCGAGCAGCTTGAGGGCAGCACTGTCAGCACCTCTTCGGATGTTTATTCTCTTGCTGTTGTTTTACATGAACTGCTAACCGGGCAGAGGCCTTACCGTTTTGATGAAATCAACCGGGTAAAAATGGTAAATGAGATCCGAAACAACCCGCTGCCAAAACCGAGTTCCGTTTTCAAAAATCAGCAAGAAAAACCAAATGGTATAAAAGCCCAGAGTTTAAGCCGCGAACTTGATGATATTCTATTGGCCGCGCTTCGTGTTGAACCTGACCGGCGTTATGCATCAGCCGAGCAGTTAGGCCGCGACCTCAGGAACTACCTTAACAACGACCCGGTAATGGCATGCGCTGATTCGAGGCGTTACCGCTTTCAAAAATTTGTTCAGCGCAATAAAACCGCAGTGGCACTTGGTGCCTTGTCACTTTTTATACTTTTAACGTCTATGGCTGCTTTGCTTTGGCAGTCCAGAGTCATCGCTTTGGAACGGGATGTGGCCCAAACAGAAGCTGCCATGTCTGATGCGGTTCGCGAACATATGCTTTTCCTGTTTCGGGAGGCAGGCAGCCTTTCAGGTGATGCCGAACAGCTTAGTGCACGTGAACTTTTGGATAAAAGTGCAGACGTTGCAGGCCAGTGGCTGCAGGAAGATCCCGAAGTGCAACGTCATGTTTATGCCGTTCTGGGAGAAATTATGCTGGCTCTGAATGATTATTCATCGGCCGAATCTCTGCTTGAAAGAGTGATTGAGTCCGAAAGCGAAGGTGACAGCCCGATTTTACGATCTATGATTTACCGGGACATGGCGCAGGTTCACCACAGTCGGGGGAATTTTGAAGATGGCTTTACACTGGCTGATGATGCCGTTAACATGCTGGATGGGCTGCCCGGCGACCATCGTGCGCGTCTGTCTGATCTTCTGCAGATTCGCGGCAGGCTGCACCGTGACCTTGGCCGAAGAGAACTGGCTATTTCAGACCTGGAGCGGGCACGTGATCTTGCCGATGAAATTTCGTCCGTCCCCCGTCCGCTTCTGGCCCGTGCCGAAGGAAATCTGGGCACCACACTTTTAATGAACGGTGACGTACAAAATGCCAGAGTGCATTTCGAACAGGCTGAAGAACTTTGGCACTCGCTTGGCCGGCCCGAATCTACTGAAGCACTTTCTGTGATGAATAATCTTGCCGTACTGTATAACCGGCTGGGCCTTCCTGAGGAATCTATGAATCGTTTTCAGCAGGTAATCGATTTGCGAATAGAGCATTACGGGGAATCGGGTGCACTGGCTGCAGCTATGATGCACCTCGGCCGGCTGCTCATCACAAGCGGTGATCTTGAAGAAGCTGAAAAGTTAATCAATCAGGCTAAAGATATGGCACTCCGGTTTGTCGGAGAATCTACACCAAGCTATGCAGTAGCTTACCTGGCCCTTGGCGAATTGAACCGTGCACGCGGAAATTTTGAAAAAGCCTATTCACATTTTGAGCAGGCAATTTCCATGTTCGAAACTATTTTCGGCGCTATGCATCCTCATACAATTTTGGCAAAAAGTGAAATGGTGAATACACTTCGTGAAGAAAACGGGTCCGTTGATCACAGCTACTATACAGATCTGATTGAACAGGCAACCGAAACAGGCCCTGCGGCTAATCTTGTGCTATCCGGAATTCACTGCCACGCAGTTCGCAATGCATTAGAAATTAATGATTTAGAAACTGCACAAGATCATGCTCTTTCCTGCAAACAAATCCGTGAAAATTTAGGATTAGCGGGATGGAGAGAACTGGAGGCTATCGCTATAATGGAACTGATCGAGGCACTTGAAGGGGATAAGGAAGCAAGGCTCAGATTAGAAGTTGAAATCGAAAAATTGGGCGAATTAGTCAATGACAATCACCCAAGCATGACCTGGCTGAATTCAGTTTCCCAATCCTTATTCGACTCCTGATTTTTAATGATATATACAGGATGGTTTAAGTGGTGCTCAATCTGATGAAAATGCCAAACTTTTCAATCATCTGAAAAATGGGAAATCTGCACCATTCATGGGTGCACGAAAAGCATCGTGTGCCCTACGGGCTACTTCACCCTCTCCAAACCTTTCTACAACAATCTGGTACACTTCCATATCCTCCACGGTTTCGTAATCTTCTGCAAGCTCTCTGACCAGCGCCGAAATCACCCGTTCGACTGCTAATTCGGCCGGATGATGTTTTACAATCTCAGTAAAATATTCGATAAAATTGTGTTCTCCGTCTATGGCTTGCAAAAGAAATTGAGGCAGCATCTGGGCACGGCTCCATAGCGGGTGTACCGGAACCACCTGTTCCGATATTTGCATAAGAATTTCCTTATCGATCGTAGTTTCATCAAGCCGGTTTAATACAACTTCTATCCCCTTTTTTCTGTTTGAACTGAGCCGCTCTTCTGAATCATTCATAATATATTCCAGTCTGAGTTTGCTAATTTCAATCTGGTATATTAAAGCCGCGTAGCCAAGAAATAGAATTTCCCGCTGCCGGGGATGAATATCAGGATTGTCCAGGTTCATTAAAAACCGTTGCTTTACTTCTAAAAGGTGTTCAGCCGACTCAATCGAATAAAATTTGTTTAGATAATGAACCTGTTCATCTTCTGCTAAACCGGATGTTAAATCCCGTTCTATAAAGGGAATGGAAGTGCCGATTACGTGCATTAGGCTAATGGGTTCAGTCCAGTGCCGGTCTTCACTGCTCTTAAAGTTAACGAATCCACTGGCGTTCAGCCATTCTTGTCGTGCCGAGGGCAGTTTTCTTTCAAAAGGGATGGTTTCTCCCGGAATGTAACGAATTTCAAGAGAATCGGCCGGCAGGTTATTGTAAAGTACCGACTCAAAACTCCTGTCATCCCGGATTTGGTATTTATCTGCCAGCGGAAGCGGTGCGTGGCCGCCCCAGCCATAGCCCAAACCTCTCACCTGGTACCGCACCGTATCGGATGTAACCGGAATAAAGGCACTGATTGAGCCGTCTTCATTTTCAGAAAAAGGTATGCCGGTGTGATAATCATAATTGTTAAAATTCCCGACCACGCGAATCCAGTGCAGGTATTCTTCATTACTAAAATATCGTCCATCGTTAAAGTAGGCTGGCAAAAGAAGCACATCCATTTCAATGGAAGGCTGATCGATTACCAGGAAAGGTATTGTAAAAGGCCGGTGATAAATGCCCCTGAAGGTAATATTGTAGATCCCGGGTTCATGTAGCTCGAAACGGTATTTGCCATCGGCCCCGGCGTATATATCGTCATATTCGCTGAAAATATCTCTCGGGCTATCCTGGTGAATAGAAATGACCGTTTTCGGCAGAATACTTCCATCCACACTGAGCAATTTGCCATGTATTGTAGTTTGCGCGGCTGCACCCGATGTGAATAAAACCAGAAAAACTGCTGATGTTATGAATAGTTTTCTCATTCTCATGAAGACCATTAATACTAATATATTAGTAATTATTCAAGTGGTTTATCTAATTTGCGCATATTTATTTTGAGATGCCGAAAGTTTTGGAGAGTTCTCCATCTCAAGTTTTAAATTTTTCAGGCTCGGAATCGGCCACATCAAACAGCCCGCGGCATCACTCTTGATAACTGATGATCGCCAAATGAACCATCGGCCCGTACACCTGTGAAAAGAAAAATACATCCGATGATTGCCGGAAATGGCCAAATCAACGTATTCGCACCAGAGGCTCACCAATGCCTCCTATTGTGTGGATATATTTTTTGAAAAAGCACATATATGAGAGAATAAAATTAAAAACCCCAGTGGTAACCGTCATTTCAGGAGTTTACAGTTTTTTCTCGCAGACGGACGCGGATGGTTGCGCGGAGGCACGCAGAAAAGGATTTGAATTGTATTCTAAGATGTTAACAATCAAATGGATATTGTTTCTAAATTATTTTAGTGTGAGCTCTGAACGAAGCGATTCCCATGAAAAGAAATGCAGGTTAGTGGGGAATGTTCAACAATTTCATCATTTATTGGACTCAACAGCTTCGAGAATGATTTCGAACGATTTCCGAAGCAATTCCCGGCCAATAATCAATGGCGGTGCAACCCGGATCAGCGAATTGGAATGGAGGGTCCAGCCAAGAATGATTTCTCTCTCAAAGCATTCCTTCACTACTTTTTGGGTCAGTTCGGCATCCCTGAGCTGCAATCCGAGCATGGCTCCGCGGCCGCGAACTTCTATAATGCTTTTTCCTTGTAACATTTCACGTGCCGTTGCCTCTATTACTTCTGCTTTGGCTGCAAAATCTCCGGCCAGCAAAGTTTTAAGATTGGCATGTGCGGCTGCGCAACTGACCGGGTGGCCGCCGAATGTGGTTACATGGTTGAGCGGCGGATCGTGTTTAAACACCTCAAAAATTTCGGATGATGAGACAAAAGCGCCCATCGGCATGCCCCCTCCCATCGCTTTAGCCAGACAGAGTATATCGGGCACAACATTATAGTGCTGAAATGCAAAAAGGCTTCCTGTTCTGAAAAACCCGGTCTGAATTTCATCAAAAATCAGCAGGGCGCCGGTATCATCACATCGCTTTCGCACCTCTTTCAGCCACTCATGATCGGCAGGAATCACCCCTCCTTCTCCCTGGATCGGTTCCAGAATTACGGCCGCGGTTTTATCATCAATGATTTCCAAGCTCTTCGGGTCATTAAAACCGGTAAAGTGGACATCCGGCAACAGCGGCTTGTAGGGATCTCTGTAAATATCACGCCCTGTTACACTCAGAGAACCGTGTGTATCACCGTGATAACTGTTGTGAAATGCAACAAATTTTTGGCGCCCGGTATATTTTTTGGCCAGTTTCAGGGCACCTTCCACCGATTCGGTTCCGCTGTTCACAAAATAGACGCGGCCGAGATTTTCCGGAAGATGTTCGCACAACAATTGCGCAAACCGGCTTTGCGGCGCCTGGATAAATTCACCATAAACCATCACGTGCAGGTGTTTTTCAAGCTGCTCCCGGATGGCATTGATAACATTCGGGTGGCGGTGCCCAAGGCTGCTGACAGCGATTCCGGATATCAGGTCGGTAAATTTTTTCCCGTCGGTTGTATAGATGTGGCTGCCTTCGGCCTTATCAATCTCCAGCCCCATGGGATCATCACTGGTCTGAGCAATGTGTTGGTAAAATGATTGGGCATCCCTGCTCATTGGCAATTCGTTGTGATGATCTGTCAGCTTTTCAGCGTTGTTCCCATTTATCCAGCAGGCTGACAAACTCCATTTGCATACTTTCGGTATTATCATCGGCATACCATTTATGAAGATTCTCGGCAGCCGTCTGGCGGGGCACATCATCCCGGTTTCTTAAATTTTCGAATAACTTCTGAGCCGTATCAGGCCGGGGTCCCCATTCACCTAAAATTTCCAGGGATTTCATGTCCAGGACAATTACTTTCGGAATCGACCGGCTTTTTCCATCGGTTAAAAACTGGTCCATTATCTCAGGATTTTTGTCTCTGAGAATATAACGAATCAGAATTTTGCTGCTCGTATCCGCCATTTTCTGAATAATGGGCAGCGATTGTGCAGCATCTCCGCACCACGCTTCGGTCAGCACCAGCCAGATCATGGGGCGTTCCACCTTTTCTAACCGTTCGCGTATTTCATCACTTAAATCGGTGCGCCTGTCGAGCCGTTTCATGCGGTGAACATTCATTTTTGTGTAGTGCAGCATCGACTCGGAGTGATTTTCGCCGGTGGTTTTTCCCTCTTTTAATAAATCGTCAATCAGCTCACGATACTCCTCGTAGCTGTATGCATTCTCGATAATATCCCGAGTGATTGTGGTCGTCTTTACTTCTGTCATTTTCTTTGAATCTGTTTTTAAAAATATGACGTTAACATTGTGCTTCCGATCCATTCATACCTGATGGAACAGGAAATCAAAAGAAATAATACAAAAGAGAGTGATGCAAAAAATTTTATTTTCATCACATTTTTGTACTCCTTTTTTAACCCTTTCAGTTTTGATATAAAGCCCTTTAGTATAAAAAATGAACATAAACCCAATATGAAAAATAAGATAGCCGGATACGGATAAATACCAAATAACCCGGCGGATACCAAAATCAGGCCGAAGGTAAAGCTGAATGTGAAAAATTTCTTCACACCCATCAGCCCGTATCTTCCAAAAAATGTAATGTCTCCGCGTCTCTGATCTTCCTCATATTGATAAATCTGCGAAACCGGATACATGCTCAACAGAATAAGTGCTGCACCTACTATCGCAAACAAAATTGGTACTGAAAACAGTCCACCGGCCGCCCAGAATCCCAGCAAAACAGAGTTGGTTCCGGTGCTGAAGCCAATGGCCACCAGGCTCAGAAGCGGATCACCTTTCCAGCGTGCATGCGGTGTAGAATAGAGCCAGAATAGCAGCAGACTCACGCCGTAAATGAAAAAATAATGCCAGTCAATTTGCAGAGACCATGTCCATCCGGCAGCCATCATCAGCAGTGATGCGGGGTGCATCCATTGGGTCATTCTTGGTGGATGTTTCAGCCCGCCGATAGGCCCTTCATCTTTGTCCCAGTAAGAATTATAGGCCGTGGCGCCACCGAAAAGCAGCACATGCACATTCAGAAACTGCAGCCAGAATTGGGTTGTATTCATTGCATCAGCCAGCAGCCCGCCCAGCAGATACCCGCCGGAGAGAATAAAAAACTGGTAGTGCAGCCGCAGATGCAGCAAAAAATGTTTGATTTCTTTAAGCATGGTTTTTCTTTTCACTCGTGGCACCACTCAATTGAAACGGATAAGATCCGAATTTCAAAAAAGTGGTGCCACGAATTAACGAATTAAAATTCAATTGTCATCACTCCCATCAGAGTGATATTTTCCGGTTATGTTACACAATTGCGAGAAAATATCAACCATTGAAACTGTCTTACCGGAATCTGCCTGGATTCCCCGGATGGAAGAACACCAGGAGACATTATCCGAAATTCTTGATCCCTATCTTGAAAAACGATCCCGACAGATCAAAGACCCGGTACTCGACTTTCTGTTTGAGTATTACGCTTTTCGTCCGTCGCACCTGCTGCGATGGTCACCCGGCCTGGGGGCTGCGCTTGAATTCAGCCGGAAAGAGAATCTTCCCGAAGTATCCGAGCTCAGGGTTGAAGAATCCCGCGCCTTTGTTGATCCTGCACTTTTCCCAAAAAAACGGCTCAAATCGCTGCGGTGGATTCTTGAATTGCTGAAGAAAAGTTCCGCCAAAAAACCTATGTTCGGCTGTTTTGGCATGCACGAATGGGCGATGGTGTACCGGACTGAAGATGTGCGCCACAATCAAATTCCGTTGCGGCTGCCTGATGATGAAATTGCTGAATTTGTGGAATCACGTCCCCTGGTATGCACCCATTTCGATGCCTACCGGTTTTTTACCGACAAGGCAAAACCATTAAACAAAAACCGGCTGAGCCGGGAAACCTTTCAGG
>SL_3KL_010_SEDDRAFT_10001954_pt1 | contig 18861 bp, 15 predicted proteins | sample SodLakKL_010_SED_2_FD_10381 | JGI IMG/M metagenome (IMG submission 10381) | reverse complement strand
GCGTCCTTTCAGGGGATCTTTAACCCTTTTTTTCAGCGCATCCCAGCCCAGCTCATCCCTTAAGAGTTCAAGGTAGTGAACAACCGGTGTTTGACTGGGATAATCTTCTTCCAGGTAGCTGCTTATTTTATCCCGGGCATCTTTATCTGCAGCAAGCCTTTCCCTGGTCCGCTTGAGCACGTGATGGCAGGCGGAGCATAAGGTTACAACCGGCCTGTTTTTAGCTGCATATAGTGTTCTGGCTGGAGAAACCAGCGTTATCAGCTCGTCATCTGTCAGGGGATAAACCGCGCCGCAGCACTGCCATTCGTCAATCTCTTCCAAAGGCAGTCCCAGTTCAGCGGCTGCCAGCAGGGCAGTTTTTTCCATTACAGAAGCTGCTTTATCTTTAAGAGTGCATCCCGGAAAGTAGAGGTAGCTCAAATTTAACACCTCCAGCGCTTTTTGAGCAATTGTTATGTCGTTTAATTCATTTTTACAGGGCAAATATTTTTTAATGGTAATAGAGCTAGTTCTAAACTATAGTTTCTTCATTGGCCTTTTGATTCATTTTCCAATAAAGCTAAAACCTGTTCAATAAAAGATTCAAATATATCAAGTTCTTCCTTAGCGATACTGTATACTCTGTCATTTGAGGTCTGTTGATATCCGTGTACCACCCTGTTCCTAAACCCAACCATGGCTGAATACTTTTCATATTCATCTTTTCGTAGCAGGTTCTTTTCTGTTAACAGCTGCAATGCATCACGGGCATCGGCAGGTGCATGTTTATAATGCTTTGCTGATAGGTGGTAAACGATATCAATCAATGCTTCAACAGAAGTCTGGAGCGAATACTTTAGACCTTTTATGATCCAAGAGTCACTTATGATTTCCTCATATGGTTTTTCGCCGATCAATGAACGGATATCGGCAGTTTGCTCGCGAATAAAGGCGATTTTTTCGTAAATCAGTTCTTTATCAAAAACCATGATCAGTCCTCCGAAACAATCATCTCCAACGCTTGGCGGTAGCGGGGATAAACCTCCCGGTATTTGTGACTGACTTTTTCTATAAAATCAGTAACAACCACCAAATCTTTAACATACACCAAAGCACCACTGCTGATAACCCGAAAAGAAAAAAGAGATTCACTGCTTTTCAAGATAACAACATCAAATAGGTGTCCATGAAGTGGTGAAAGGTCGCGAACAATCTTCTCATTTAACAATTCCCTGTCCCGGTCTTGATATTTTTCTTCATTTGCCATAATTAAACCTACGTCAATATCGCTTTCCGGTCGGCAGTAATCCAGGGCAGATCCAAAGATATAAGCCCCTGCAACTTGTGGGTAACGTTCCAAGACAGGATTTAACCTGTCTTTAATAGACTGAAATTTAATTTTAACCAGGTTGCTCATGGATTCCAACTCCGAAAAACTGTTTTCTACATTATAACACAGACAAACTCGGCCTTTCTGCCTTTAACTGCCTTTAATAAATGATAAAATTTCTTTCAAATCACCTGGGGTGGATATCCTAGCTTTTTTATAACCTGACCTGTGAGGAAGTTAGAAAGCATGCTGAACTGATGACGGGGTACGCTATGCGGCTATGGATGAGATTGTTGAAGGGGCTAAGAGAATGGGCACCAATGACGTTATAGGTTTCTGTAGGGAGCATGGGATATTTTTGAACAACAATACCTTTCATCTTTTTCTCCCATGTAATTATTTTTGTACGATTTCCTTGAGAATATCCTGGATCAGCAGTGCAGTTAACTCAGGATCGAATTGCTTGCCTGAACAGTTTATAAATTCATCAACTATTTCCTGATGACTAAGAGCCTTTTTGTATGGCCGTCCGTTACTCATTACTTCATAAGCATCTGCCAGGGCGGTGATCCGGGCCAGAATTGGTATGTCTCTTTCCTTTAAACCTCTCGGATATCCAGATCCATCCCATTTTTCATGATGGGATAATATATCTTCGGCAACATGTGAGAATTCTTCGGTTGCCCGGGTAATCCTAAAGCCAATTTCGGGGTGTCTTTTAATTTCTTCCCATTCTTCTGCTGTCAGTTGATCTTCTTTAGTTAATATTTCCTCTGAAATGTTGATCTTGCCTATATCATGCAGGGTGATCAGTAAATCCAGCCTGTTTAATTCCCCATCGGGCAAATTCATTTTTAATCCAATTAACCGGGCGATTTCTTTCATGCGTTGGGTGTGCATTTCAGTTTCATAGCTTTTTTCTTCCAGTGTTTTTAAGAGGGTGTTCAGTACTGCACTTCTTGTGCTCCGGCTTTCGGCCAGTTTCTGCTTATACATTTCATTTTCAGCTTCATGCAAAATTTTTATCAGGTCCTCTTCCTGAGATGTTTTACTGGCTGTTCCCAGGGCAACTGATAAAGGAATGTTTTCGACGCGGCAATCATTACACCGCGTATTTATTCTTTTACATATTTCCTCAGCTTTCAATGCATTTGTCCGGGGCAGCAGAACTACGAATTCATCGCCGCCCCAGCGGGCAATAATATCTTCTTTTCGGCAGCAGTTTTTAATAATGGCGGCAACAGCTTTTAGCATTTCGTCTCCATGTGTGTGGCCATAGGTATCGTTGATCATTTTCAGACCGTTTAGATCGGCCATGATCACCGACAAGGGCAGCTGCCTGGCTGTATCCAGCCTTGCCATCTCTTCTTCGAGGAAGTAACGATTAAAAAGGCTGGTCAGGCTATCATGAAGACTGATGTAGCGGATTTCTTCTTCTGCCTGCAGTCGTCGAAGAGAGATGGCTGTAATATGGGCATAGGATTTCAAAAAATCAACTGTTGCTGTGTTTAACTCATTTTTTAAGCCAATCGTGGAAATGCCATAAAGATGACCTTCAATGATGTGGCCGAGGCCGACCAGGTACTTTATGCCTGATACTTTTTGAATGGCCCGGGAAGCTCTTACCGGTATGACATTCAGTAGAGCTTCTTCAAGACGTGAACTAATAACGATAGTTGAAGAAATTATTTCAGAATATTGCTCATTGTTTATGGGAATTTCTGTGCCAAGAAATGCTTTAAAACCCATTTGGGCAGCCAGGTCAATCAGCCATTGACTTGCTTTTACTTTTTTGAGGGTGAAGGTCTTTTTCTCGGGATTATATTCACTATAAGAAGAGGCGACTATATCAAGATAACCATCGATTTGTTCTGCAATTAAATCCAGCAGTTCATTATATGCCCGGGCTTCCGTTTGCTGAATACTGTAGGTATTCAGCACAGAAAGCATTTTGTTTTTATCGGCAAGTGCTTCTTCAGCCTCTTTGCGTTCGGTGATGTCCCTGATCACTCCTTGAAAACCGAGGGGGTTACCATAGGGATCCCTGCGCAGTGAAATTGACAGTTCAACGAAAATTTTCCGGCCATCCTTTGTAACGATAGTCCATCCGGCAGCTTGTTCCGGTTTTCCAGTGCGATATACCCGGTTAAATGTTTTATACACTGTTTGCGGGTTCCAGCTCAAATTTTCGTAGTTTTTATGCATCAGTTCACTTCGGCTGTACCCGGATATACGGCAAAGTGAATCATTAAAGAAAACAAAGTTTCCCTGAAGGTCAACCTCATAGTAACCTTCTTCTATTGTTTCTAATATGTGACGGTATTTTTTCTCTGATTCAATTAAGGCTTCTTTAGCCTGCTTTTGTTCGGTAATATCGGTATGGGTGCCAAACATGAGCAGTGGTTTGCCATCAGCGGTGCGGGTGATCAAGCGACCCCGATCATTGACCCAGATCCAGTGGCCGTTTTTATGCTTCATACGGCATTCACAATCGTAGTAATCCAGTTCGCCCTTGAAATGTCGATCCAGCATTTCATTGGAAGCTTTTAAATCTTCAGGGTGGGTATATTTTGACCATGTATCGATAGATACAGGTGACAATTCTTCAAGGGTATATCCGATCATTTCAGCCCATTTTTCATTAAATACGGTTTCCCCGCTTTGTATATTCCATTCCCATGTTCCCACGTTTGTACCCTGTAAGATATTTGCCATTCGTTCTTTTTGAGCAAGCATCTGTTTTTCTGACTGCTGCCTGGCCAGAATATTGGAGAGGATTTCTGCTAATACCTGCAGGATAGAAGTTTCATTTTCCGTATATGTTCTTATCCGGTTGATAGAGCTGAAACCTACCAGACCGATATTAATCTTTTCATGGAACATCGGGATTGCCAGCAGCGAACGGATGCCCTGTTTCTTGAAGAAGGGTTTCATTCGCGGGTATTCTGTCATCTTGGAGGTATCTGGAATTTGAATGATTTTTCCTTTTTGCATGTCTTCCAGAATGTCTGCTGCAAATGAATCAAAAGTAACTTCCTGGGTTTCTTCTTTATCGGATTCAATTTCTTCTGCGCACCATTCATAGATTTCACTGGTTACTTCTCTTAAGTGGTCATGCTTGAAAACAAAAACGCGATCTGTATCTAAATAGCTGCCGATTCTGGCCAGCATCTCATTTATGGCCGTATCATATTGTTCCAGGGGTATATTGATAAAGTTGGTGGCCAATTCTAATAGAAGCTTACGGAATGCTTCCTCTTCACGCAAAGATTGTTCAACCAGCTTTCGCTCAGTGATATCCCGTGAACTGAAAAACAGTTCGACAATATTGCCATCGTCGTCGGTTATGAATCTTCCCAGGGTTTCAAGCCAAATATAATGACCATCAGCGCAGCGGTACCTGAATTCTGCTTTTAGATCGTTCATTTTATTGCTGATTAACTTCTGCAGGGTCTCAGCTGTGCCTTGTAAATCCTCAGGATGAACAAATTCCAGGGCAGACTTCCCGATTAACCATTCAGGGTCGTATCCTAAAACTTGATGTGATTTACTGACATAAGTAAAATTACCCTCCGGATCGGCCATTGAGACCAGGTCAAAGATATTATCGTTAATATTCTGCAGCAGCTCTGCCTTTTTTCTAAGGGCCTGATCACTTTCTTTGACGGCAGTGTTCTGAAATATTCCCCACAAACCAACTACATTTCCTTTTTCATCACTATGGCTTTTAATACTGCCTTTTGCCGGAAAAGTGCTATGATTTTTAGCTACAAAAATTGTTTCAATATCAACGGCAGTTTTACTGGTGACTGCCTGCTGGAAAAAGTTGTGGAAACGCTCTTTTGATTGTGGGTGGATTACTTCCCACACTTTGAGGGCTTTGATCTCCCGGTCAGTATAGCCGAGTTCGTCTTTCCAGCTTTTATTGACATGGATGAAATGACCTTCACGATTTACATTAATAACGAGGTCAGATGTCTTATTAATAACATCCTTGAAGCAGTCCATACCTGGATTGTTATGAGACAGGGCCATACTTTTCACTTCCAAGGTAATTTATCGTGAACTAAAAATTCAATATTAATAACGATTATTCCTGCTATGATCACATTTAATAATGATTATCTTATTTATTTTAAGCTGAACAGTTGAAAATATAAATCTACAACAACTCCGGGGTGTCAATTATTTGAAAAACAAACACACGGAAACGATGTTATATTTTGTCAGGTTTGACCGTTACCTGATAAAATTTTGCAGGAATATTGGCAAAAATGTAGAAATTTTTATTAATATAAGGTATACTTAAAGCACCAAGTCCGCAGAACAGATGACCNAAAGTTGAAGCAGCGCACACAGCTTCGAAGCAGGGGTCATCTTTTTTTATTGCACCTGAGTGCTAACAAAAGTGGATTTAGGCAGTAAAGGAGTGATTATTGAACTTAAAAAAGAGTGCCCAGCTGGAAACCGGTGTAGGGAAAATCAGGTGGAAGCATGTTTAATGAAGAGAAAGGCAAATTATTAACAAGGAGGGTTGAATATGAAGATGTTAGATAAAGCCCTTTTAAATGATGCGGAAAAAACCCTATTTGAAGCCTGTGAAGTAGGAAACCTGGAAGAAGTAAAAAAGATTTTGAATGAAGGTGTGAACCTGGAGGCCAGAAATATTGAAGGCTATACAGCGTTGATGGCAGCAATACACGGCGGCCAGGCGGAAGCAGCCAGATTGTTGATCGAAAACGGTGCCGATGTCAATGCCAGGAAAGGCAATGGCGATTCAGTTCTAATATTTGCAATAAGTAAGGGCCAATATGAAGTTGCCCGGGCCCTGATTGAAAACGGTACTGATATCCATGCCAAAAATTATCTTGACGAAACCGCTTTGATTAAAGCAGCCCAGGCACATGCTCCTGCTGAACTGATAAAGCTGCTCCTTGAGAAAGGCGCAGATGTCAGATCAGTTGACCTCCACGTTAAATCGGCACTCAGCTATGCCTCAGAACAGGGCAACAAAGAGCTAAAAGAGCTCTTGCTGTTCCGGTAATAGTCACTGCCCTGAGCAGGTTTATACTTTCCGGCTGCAAAGTGCGGTTATCGATTAGAAGTGAAACTTTTTTGTATTTTTTGATCAGGTTGTACTTTCTGCTCTGGGCAGGGTTGAAAAAGACAAGTTGACTTAGATTTTCACTGGTAGCAAAACTAATCAAACTAGTGTATGGCTGTCCTCCACCCTGGGTCGACAGAACGGCAAAAGACTGCATGAAGCAAAGGGCCCTGATTTCAGCCTCAACCTGGTTACTGCTGTTTTCGGTGCTGCCGGAAACGACATCGACAAAGGTGGTTCATCATAATGATTTTTCACCGAGATCCCTCCCTGGTTAAATCGGTTACTGAATTAATTCAAGATAAATCGCTGTTGTTATGAATAAAGCTTTTTGGCTGCTTCACTGGCGGAGAGGACCGCTTTGCGTAAGAAGTCCTGGGCTATGTGCAGCCGCGACTGCTTTAGCGCGTAGCGCTTGGTTTTATCTGAATCCAGTGGTTCATACATATAGGTGTCCATGGTTACCTCAATTTGAATAACATGAACGTCATTCTTGGGGTCGTTATGGATTCTGGTTATAAAACCGCCCGAGTAAGGCTCATTTTTTGCTAACGTCAGGCCCAGGTTATATGGTTTAATACTTTGTTTAAGCGATTTTACAAAGGCGGAGATTATTTCGGGATGGGCCGAGGTGTCATCCAGGGTGCCAACGACTATATTATCACGTTCTTCACCTTCATCATGAACCCGCCCCAGGCCTACGGAAGTCATCGAATGGCCGTCAATAACCAGTGCATAACCCTGTTCTCGTTTAAGGCTTTCGATCAATGAACTGATAATATTGTGATACAGGTCATAATACCTGAGAATTTTTTCTTCCTGTTTCGGATTGTACTCCTTTTGCAGGACCAGTTCATCTTCTATGTTGTAATATTCGGTTGGCGGATTGGTCAGGTGCCTGGGCAGGCGCCTGCATTCCGAGCCGTTTCTGCTGCGGTTCATATCGACAAAAAAAGGAGCTAACCGCGAGATTACCTGCAGTCCCCCGATAGCCTCAAAAAGAATGTCGCTGAAAAGGTCTATTTCCAGAAGTGATTTCGAATCAATATCGAAGTGCTCCTTGTATTTGGTTGGAACAAGAACTCCCGCATGAGGAATAGAAAGGATAAAGTCGGGGTTTTGCGGCCTAAATTCAATTAAATCCCTGGTTAAAAGAGAATATTTTTCGTCACTGAAGACATCGAGTACTTCTACCGGCTCGGTGTAGCCGTTGTATTGATAGTAGATGTCATCCCATCTGTCTGCCGGCTCTGATATCATAACCCGGGGTCCGGGGGCAACGGCAATTTCGGTGCCCAGGATTTCCCGCTCCAGGCGATCCATAACGATGGTGCTAAGAGATATGCCGTACAGTTCAAGCAGGCCTCTTCCACCGGGAAAGGCGTTTACTTCTAAAACTTTACCGGATTGCAGCATGTCTACAGATAATAAACGGCATTCCGGGAAAGCTGCCTGTGCTGTCCGGGCTATTTGTTCCTGTTCTTCGGTTAGGGTGTAAGGCAGTTGAGTTGCCCCCAGGCTAAAGTTGGTTTTCCATTCTCCTGCTGCTGCTTCCCTCAGCATAGGAGCGATCAGCTCGCCGTCAAAAAAGGTAATGACCAGGTCGCCTTCGGTAACTTCGGGGCAGTATTCCTGCAAAATAATTTGATCATAGTTGCTGATATACATCTTTAAAACTTCCGGCAGTTCTGGGTCATCAAATTCTATCCGGTGTACATCATGTCCGCAGCCATAGCCGAAGCGGTCTTTTAATACGAAAAACCCTTCTCTATTAGGCAGTTTATTTAATGCAGTCAAGGCATCAGCCAGTGAATCTGCGGCAAAAGTTACCGGCTGGGGCAGTTCAGGCACTCTCCTGGTTAATTCATATTTATCCGTTGTGGAAAGGGTTGCCTCCAGGGTTTCTATGAGCACACCGCGCTTTTCTAAGACGTTAATGATCTCGAGATTGGGAGTTTCCCGGTTTCTCACATCGTCGGCCCTGAAAAAACAGAGGTCTACTTCACTTAAGGCCACGGGTCGTTCATCAATTTTGCTGAGCAGGGTATAGCTTTCAAGCGGTTCAATGTGCCAGCTGTCCGGCAGGGCCAAAACAGAAGACCTGGCATAAGCTTCTCCCTCATGATAAAAAAGGCCCTGCATGTTGAAGTGATAGAGTGTGTGGCCCCTTGCGGCACAGACACTTAAAATCTGGTTTACTCCGGAATTGTGCAGGTCTACTTCCAGGTTGCTGTAACTAAGCCTTTCACTTTCAAATGCAACAGTTAGCAAGCGTCCATTATTACTCATTTTTCTCTCCTGCCTGATAGATAGTTATTAAAAAGAGGGTTTTGCCTGTAGCTGCAACAATATTACCAGCCCGGTATTCCGGCTGTCAATATTATTATTTGCATTAAAAGAGCAAACAATAAGAAAAATTAGCTATTTTATTTCCCTCAATTTCAAAAGCTTTTGAACAGCTGGAGGAACACTGGTATAGTTGTTTAAACAGGATAAGGATCCAGCTATTTGGATGGAGGCTAAAAAAGAAGGATGTGAAAAGATGGAGGTAATATTAAAAGAAGTGAGCATTGAATCTCTGCCAGAATATGCCCGGGTTCCAATTGCCCTGGAAGTGAATTCAATCTATGTTGTTGATGAGGTTGATGAAGGTCTGGGCGGACTGAAGTTGAAGGAAGAATCAGTTGCTCCAGCATATATAAAAGATTATGATGCTGATCCCGGGGAGGGCCCGCTGAGCTGGCCTGATAAATTTAATCTTGAAAACTCCGGCATATTTCTGGCACAGGCAGAAGGGATAACCAGGGGAGCAGCTGCAGTTTTTTTCCATAATCCAGAAATTCGGATGCTGGAAGGTCGTGACGATCTTGCCGTGCTCTGGGACATAAGGGTGGATAATAATTTTCGTGGACTTGGTATAGGGCGCAGTCTTTTTCATTATTCTGCCCGGTGGGCCAGGGAAAAAGGTTGCAGTTTATTGAAAGTAGAAACCCAGAATATTAATACAGGCGCCTGTCAGTTTTACAAAAAGATGGGCTGCCGGCTGGGAATTATTCACCGCTATGCTTATTTGGATTATCCGGAAGAAATAATGCTGGTATGGTATCTTGAACTATAGATACCACCAGATCGGCAGTCTTAAAAAACATGTTCAGCTGTTAGCATTCATAGTTAAGCTGTATTTTACTTTTCAACTTAATCCAGGCTGGAGATATTTATGTGTAGCAGGGGTTGTTTATATTTATTATATCTTTTAAGGTGTTTACATGCCGGGATAGGCAAGCAAAGTCAGCTGCTGCTGCCGTTTTCCCAGCTGACCACGTTTAAAAAATCTTTGTGGAATTTAGAGTTTGAAGCAGTAATACCCGTGCTGTTTAAATCGAGCCGGCTGCCTTTCTGATCGGTGCAGTGACCTCCTGCTTCCTCAACAATCAGCATACCGGCGGCAAAATCCCAGGTTGAAAGCTTGTATTCAAAATAGGCATCAAAGCGGCCGCAGGCTACCCAGCATAAATCAAGGGCCGCACCTCCGAAACGGCGAATACCGTGGATATTTTCCTGGAAAAGTTTTTCAATGCTATTTAGTGTTTTACGCATGATCATGCCGCGATCATAGTAAAAGCCGGTAGCGACAATTGCTTGCTGCAGGGAAAGCACACCTGAAACACTGATTGGCACATCGTTAAGGTAAGCCCCTTTACCTTCCATTGCGCTAAACATTTCATTGCGCACCGGGTCAAAAACTGCCCCGGCTACAACCTGTCCGGAGCGGGCATATGCTATGGAAATGCAGAAGTGGGGAATTTTGTGGGCATAGTTGTTGGTTCCGTCCAGGGGGTCGATTATCCAGAGATCGGAAGCATCGTTTTTTGACCATAGATCCTGTTCTTCAGCAATAATACTGTGCTCAGGGAAATGCTCCCGGATCTTCGCTACTATAGTTTCCTGGGCCTTGATATCAGCTTCAGTAACCAGGCTGTTGTCCGTTTTTTCTGAAATCGAGGCAGTTTTCTGCTTCTCCAAAACTATTTTTCCGGCCAGCCGGGCTGCTGCCTGGGCTACCTTAAGCTGCTTGTCATAAGAAGTGATCATCGATTATTCATCCCCCTTTTCGCGGGGTTAAATATAGGACCCTGCAATTATATTTTATCATATATATTTCAGCAGGCAGGTTGGTTAATAGAAAACCAGATCAGCAATAATGATAGTTTGCCCTTTTGCTAAATATTAAGGGAATCTTTCTTTTCGAAAAGCACAAGCCCCACTATTTTTGATCAAAAAAGTTGAAAAAAATTGAAAAAAGGTATTGACAGGGATATTTTGATCATGTTATTATTAGACCAGCCAGTCTAAACCACCTGGTCTAAAGAGGAGCGCTGAAAGGCAATGGTAAAACAGGGTTTTTTAAATCTTCAAAGCGAGGAGCAAAATAAAATTATTGAGGCGGCCCTGGGTGAATTTTCGTCAAATGATTATGACTCGTCTTCAATGAACCAGATTATTAGCAATGCCGGCATTTCCAAGGGCAGTATGTATCATTATTTTCATAATAAGGAAGACCTTTTTATTTTCATACTAGACCGGGTAATGGAGAAAAAGGCCGTTTTTTTAAAAAACTACCCTGCCGGTTTGGATAAACCTGTCGAAGAAATGAGTTTTTTTGAAATTCTTACCTTTCATCTGGAAGCATCGATCCAGTTTGCCCGTGAAAACTACCGTTATCATATGATTGCAGTTCAGATCCAGGATATGCCTGCCGGAAAAATGAAAGATCGGATCTGGGACCGTTTCCAGGCAGCCTTTGAGCAGTATATGGAAGCTATGGTCGACAAAGCTATGGAAGGAGGAGAATTACGAAAAGATCTGGGCCGGGATTTTGTCATTCGTATCCTGGAACTGGTTCTGCTCAGGTTTGCAGATATTTATCCGAATTACAGTGAACTGCTTAACAAAGATGACCAGGCAATTATTGCAGACATGAAAAAGTTAACGGAATTTCTAAAAACAGGCCTGAAAAAGCCTGATTTTAAGGAGGAATAAAAATGAATTACTTTCAAGTTTTAAGCTTTGTTTTTGGTGCAGCATTGATTTTGACCAGGGGAGCCATTCATCTCTTTCCGGAAAGATGGAATAAATTCGAACTGAATAAGGCTTATACTGAAAAGCAGCCCCGCTGGGTTTGGATTGTCGCCTTGTTCGGACTGCTACTGTTGGCCTTTACCTGGTACATGCATTTTACTGCCGGGGTGCCTAATTCCCTGGTAATAACCCTGGTGCTTACTTTAACCCTGGTGAAAACCTCGCAGGTCCTGTTTAATTACAACAGCTTCAGGCAGTTTGTTGTCCGTGTTTTGACCAGGGACCGTAAAACCCTGGCTGTAATAAATATTGCCGCCCTGGGTCTTGGTATTGGCCTTATTTTGATCGGTGTTTTTCTTTACTAGAATTATTACTTTTTATAAATTATAAGGAGGAATGAAGATGAATTACTTTTTGGTTTTAGGCATAATTTTTGGTTTGATGGCTCTGTTGAAACCTTTTTATATGCACCTTTTACCCTGGGATGAAAACCGGTTTCTCGAGAAATTTTACAGTGAAAAGCGGCCGCCCTGGATTATTCCCCTTGCTCTTTTGGGGCTGGCTTTGATCGCTTTGACCTGGTACCTGCACTTTACCCTTAACATTGACCATTCAATTTACATGACAATTCTTTTTTCCCTGACCGGCCTGAAAGCTCTTACGTTTATTTTTGACTATAACAGCTTTCAAAAGGCTGTTGCCGGCATGCTGCGTAAAGACAAAGGGCGAAAAATAGTCTTAATAGATATTGGTGTTGCAGTTTTCGGGTTGATTGTTTTGATCGCCACCTTTGTCCTGTATTTATAACCCATGAAACAGGCGGGCTGACAGATTTAAAGGTGCTATTTACCACTCGGATACGGCAGTAGATATTACAGACAATTTCTTAAAGACCCCCATGCCCCCAGGGTGTGGGGGTATTATCAGAAACAAGAAAATGGTTATATGCATTTTCGGGATTGATGGATTAAAGCTGCTTATGATTATTATGGACAGATAATCAGTTTATTGTATACTTAAAAATGGGTGGAGATAACTTTTATGGGAATAAAAAACATGGAAACACGTCAGGCACTTCATTCAGATCTTGAAGCCTGGGTAGACCTCAGGCATTCTTTATGGCCAAAGGCGAATCAGGCAGACCTGTTAAATGAAGCCAGGGCAATCCTAAAGTCTGAAAACGAAGTCTGCTTTCTTTTGATCCATCCCCTCCAGGGAGCGGTTGGTTTTTCTGAGGCGGCCCTGCATAGTTCTGCTAAAGGGTTTTACTGCCATGTTGAAGGCTGGTATGTTATGCCCGGGTTTCGCGGCTGTGGTCATGGTAAAGAACTGATCGGATGTATTGAATCCTGGTCTTTACATCGTTCAATAAACCTGCTTACATCTGACACAAACGAAGATTACCCGATCAGTCCGGAAGCTCATAAAAGGGCAGGATTTAAAATAATCCAGAAAATAACCATCTTTGCCAAAGAGCTCAGGCAACCTGATTGATATTCAGGAACAATTTTTGGGCGGGGATTTTAATCCATTACCCGTTGACAATTCCCCCGGCGCGGGTTACCTCCAGGTTTTGTTTTTCCAGGGCAGATAATACCTGGTTCATGCCGATCGAATCACTGGCCATATGGCCGGCTACGATAGCATTGCCAATATTTTGTTCTTTTATCGCTTTAATAACATCTTCTTGCATATGCATAACCACCAGGGTGCCGACCCCGGCTTCAAAATATGCTTTGGCTACATCGGGACCACCACCGGTGCCCCGGGCCATACTAACCCAGACCTTGCCGGCATAATCTTTTTCAGATCCCGCCACGATTTTGGGACGGGTAAGAGCATTTTTATATTCACCGATTTCCAGCATGGCTTCGACAACATCGCCAACCATGGTTTTTGGCTTATCGGCAAATGTTTTTTCCAGGTGGCTGGCTACTCTTTTTTCGGACAGCACATCGGCGGGAGTGTGTACACCGATAAAAGGCATCTCCAGGACCCGGGCGACAGAGGCGGCCCGGTCATAATTGCTTACATGCAGCTTTCGGCCGATCTCTTCAATTTTCTCCCTGATGGCCTTCTGGGCTTTGTTAATTGGTACCTGGGCCTCAACCATACGATCAATTTGGCGGTTCATCACCTGGTGCAGGTTAAGGCGGGGGTTGCCTGTGGTGGGGTGATGGGTCAGCACTAGATCATAACCCATATTTTTGGCCAGCATGATTTCGGCAGCTTCCATGTCTATGCCGGCAAGCACCCTTTTTATGTTATCTCCTTCCACGATCACTCCGGAGTCTTCTGGAACTTCCTTTAATCCGGCCAGCTTGACGGCCAGGTCGATTATTTGTCCGGTATTCATGATATCCTCTCCTAGAAAATTTTATGACACAGCTTCTATTATAATATATTATTAATTGGAGAACCACCGCCTGGATAGTTTTAATGACCCGATCGTTTCAGATTACGCTCTTTTAAAATACCAGGATTATTATTAAATGGCCGGGTGCAGACTAAAGGGTATTTTTAAAAAATGAAGAATCATTATACCTGGGAGGTGGGTTAAGTGGATTTTAGCAATAGTATTGCCCTGGTAACCGGTGGAGCCTCGGGTTTGGGCGATGCGGTGGCCAGGAGTATCGTTGAAAGCGGCGGTAAAGTGGCCATTCTCGATCTTGACCAGGATAAAGGCAGGGAGCTTGCGGATCAACTGGGCAGCAGTGCCGTTTTCATGAAAGCCGATGTAACAAGCGCAGAAAGTGTCAGTGAAAGTGTTGATGCCGCTGTCAAATTATTTGGCGCTTTAAATGTTGTGGTTAATTGTGCCGGGATTGCTCCTGCAGCCAGGGTTCTGGGTAAAAAAGGACCGCATGATTTAGTCCTGTTTAACCGGGTCATTGCAGTTAACCTGGTCGGAACATTCAACGTGATCAGGCTGGCGGCGGAGAAGTTAGCTGCTAACGAGCCGGGTGAAGACAATGAACGGGGTGTAATCATTAACACCGCTTCTGCTGCCGCTTTCGAGGGCCAGATTGGGCAGGCTGCCTACAGTGCTTCCAAGGGCGGAATCGTAAGCATGACCTTAACGATCGCCCGTGAACTGGCAACACTTGGAATCCGGGTTGTAACCATAGCACCGGGGATTATGAAAACACCGATGATGATGGGTATGCCGGATAATGTTCAGGAATCCCTGGGTAAAATGGTGCCTTTTCCACAGCGGCTTGGTCAACCGGAAGAATATGCCAGCCTGGTGCGGCAAATTGTTGAAAACAGGCTGATCAACGGAACTACTATTCGCCTGGATGGCGCAATCCGGATGCAATCGAGGTAGAACCGGTTGTCCTTTCGATTACTGCCAACTCCGGTATTATGAGGCGGATGTTTAAATATTAATCAGGAGCTTTTTTGGCCTGGTTAAGCTCCTGATCCTTGTACTGGAGCTGGTATAAGTTAAAGTAGTAACCGCCCCCGGCCAGCAATTCCTGGTGGTTGCCCATTTCCCGCACCTTGCCTTTATGCATGACAATGATGTTGTCGGCAGACTGGATGGTGGAAAGGCGGTGGGCGACAACAAGGGTAGTTCTTCCCCGGGAGATGGTTTTCATGGCCCGCTGGATAACCTGCTCAGTTTCTGTATCTATGCTGGCAGTAGCTTCGTCTAAGATCAGTATTTTGGGATTAAATGCCAGCGCCCGGGCAAAGGCAAGCAGCTGCCGCTGGCCGGCCGATATTGTTGCGCCACGCTCCTTGACTTCGCTCTCGTAAGTGTGGGGCAGCTGGTTGATAAAGCGGTGGGCATCCACTGCCTCGGCAATCTGCTGTATCTGCCGGCTGTCGATACTGGTATTGAGACGAATGTTGTCTGCAATTGTGCCGCTGAACATGAAAACATCCTGGAGTACAACAGCGATATTTTGGCGCAGCTGTTTGATGTCCATTTCCTTGATGTCTACCCCGTCTATCAGTATCTGTCCATGCTGGATGTCATAGAGACGGCTGATCAAGTTGATTATTGAAGTCTTGCCGGCCCCGGTTGCTCCGACGAAAGCCACGGTTTGGCCTTTTTCCACTGTAAAACTAACATCTTTTAAGACCCATTCACCGGGGTTATAGGCAAACCAGACATTGCGGAATTCAATTTTTCCCTCTATTTTGGCCGGGACAGGTTTTTCCGGTGATTTGATGTCAGCCGGGGTGTCTATCAACTGAAATATTCTTTCTGATGAGGCCATGGCTGCCTGCATAATATTGTATTTTTCTGCCATATCATTGATGGGACGGAAAAACATCTCCACATACTGGATAAAAGCATAGAGCACGCCAAAGGGAATGATGCCCTGGATCACATTTCCGCCGCCATACCAGATCAGCAGGGCAAGGGCAAGAAAGTAGACCAGGTCGATAAAGGGGCGAAATACAGCAAAAACTTTCAACTCCCGGAAGCTGGCCCGGAAATGGGCTTTATTAATTTCATAGAATTCCTGGTGCTTTTTCTTCTCCCGGTTAAAAATCTGCACCGTGCGCATGCCTGAGATGTTTTCAGCCAGGGTGGCATTGATCCGGGCCAGGCGCACCCGTACTTCCCTGTATGCATCCCGGGCTTTGATACGAAAAATCACCGTTGCAATGGCCACCACCGGCAGCAGAGAAAAGCTGACCAGGGCCAGTTGGATATTTAGCTGCAGCATGACAATAACAATGCCAAGCAGCATAAACAAATCTTTGAACAGATTAACCAGTACCCCGGTAAACATCTGGTTAAGTGCCTCGGTATCATTGGTGACTCTTGTAACCAGCCGGCCCACCGGATTGGTATCAAAAAACCGCAGTGACATCTGCTGTAAATGGGAAAAGATCTGGTGGCGGATGTTATAAACTATAAGCTGTCCTGTCCGGTGCAGCAGGTATATTTGCAGGTAGTTAAGGCCGAACCCCAGGGAAATTATGCCAAGGTAAATTAAAGCCAGCCTGATCAAGGCATCCCTGTCGGGTTGGCGAAACGTGCTGTATTGATCATCGTCCAGGGGAGCGGCTGTAAACCGGCCTACTTCGGAATCTAGGATCAGCTCGTCTCCATCTCTCTCGACAGTGTAGTCAGCTCCCTCCATGTAACCATCCACCAGGTAATAGCTTCCTTCATAAGTCAGAAGCTGGACCCTGGGGCGGTCCGGGTGTTTATCAGAGAGCAGGTGCTGGGAGACGTAAACCCTGCCCTGGTAATAAATTCCTTCTTCAGGTTCCCGGCCGTCATCCCATACAACCATCGGCCCGGGGGCGATGTAATCGTCGATGGCAATTTTGATTATGAACGGCCGGGCCAGCTCTGCGCCTGTGATAAAAAGCAGCAGTACTACACATGCCAGAATTACTGCCCAGTAGGGCCTGGCATAAGCTAGCAGCCTTTTCATCAGCCGGGCATCATATCCCTTGCCCAGCGCTTCTTCTTCATGATAGTTATTCATGGCGCTCACCCCGAGCTCTCCGCAATTATTTTCTCCAGCTGCTGCTTGTGGTGAAGCTGCTGGTACAGACCGCCTTGTTTCAGCAGATCTTGATGGATCCCTCGTTCGATAATCCAGCCCTGGTCCATAACTATAATTTCATCAGCATCCTGCACCGTGGAGACCCGGTGGGATATGATTATGCTCGACCGCCCGGCCATAAAGCGGCGCAGACCTTTTAATATCTCTTCCTCAGTCTGGGTGTCTACCGCTGAGAGGCAATCATCCATGATCAGCAGGGCCGGATCCTTGATCAATGCCCGGGCGATGGTCACCCGTTGTTTTTGACCGCCGGAAAGGGTAACCCCTCTCTCGCCGGAAAGGGTATCAAATTGATGGGGCAGCTCCACTATGTTATCGTAAATCTGGGCCAGTCTGGCTGCTTCTTCCACGCTGTGGCGACTGTAGTTTTCATCGGCAAAGGCAATATTTTCATGAAGGGTGGTAGAAAACAAAAACCCATCCTGAGGCACATAACCGATATCCCTGCGCAGCACGGCCAGGGGTATCCGGTTTATATCGATACCGTCCAGCATTATCTGGCCCGGAGGGGGATTGTACAGGCGGAGCAGCAAGTTGGCAAGGGTACTCTTGCCGCTGCCGGTCCTTCCGATTATAGCCAGAGTGTTGCCCCGGGGGAGCTTGATGTTAATATCATTTAAAACCCTGGTGCCGTCCGGATAACTAAAATTCAGGTGGCGAATTTCCAGTTCACCCCGGAGCCTGTCCACCTTTTTCACATCAGGTCCGTCAAACACTTCAGGTTTTTTTTCTAAAAGGACTTTCAGCCGCTCCATGGAAGAGGCACCGCGCTGCAGCACATTTATAACCCAGCCCAGGGCCATCATCGGCCAAATCAGCATGGCCAGGTAAGTGTTGAATGCGACAAAGGCTCCCAAACTTATGGTGCCGTCAATAACCAGGATACCGCCGTACGAAAGGACGATAAGATAGCTGATTCCGGAGATAAACTGAATCAGCGGCATAAAAAGACCCCAGATTTTAATCAGGCTCATATTTTTCTGCACAAAACTGTAGGCCACTTCATCGAAGCGATCCAGTTCGGCATCTTCCTGGACAAAGGACTTAATCACCCGGATGCCGGACAGGTTTTCCTGCACTCTTTCGGTCATGTCGGAAAATGCTGCCTGGACAGCTTTAAACCTGACATGGATGATCCGGCCAACAAATAGAACCAGGGTAGCCAAAAAAGGCAGGGGCAGGAGGGCCAGCACAGTAAGACGCAGGTCAATAGTCTGCGACATAATGATCACAGTGGCAATGGTCAAAAACAGGGCGTCGGTCAGCATAATAATTCCCGGTCCCAGTGCCATGCGCACAGCATTGATATCATTGGTGGCATGAGCCATCAGGTCACCGGTTTTATGTTCATTGTAAAAGTTCACCGACAGTTTTTGCAGATGGGTAAAAAGCATGTCGCGCAGGTGAAACTCGAGCTTGCGGGCAGTGCCCATTATGTAAATCCGCCACAAGTAACGGCAGGCCACAACCACTGCAGCGATTCCCATGATATAGCCGGCAAATATCCACAAGTCCGCTCCGGTAACCTGCCTGGTTTCAATTTGGTCGGTAATATAACCCAAAAGATAGGGTATAAGCAGCTGGGCTGAATTTACTATGATCAACCACAATATGCCCAGTACATAGAACCAGGCATTTTTACGGAAAAAATCCTTTAGCAGCCAGAAAGATTTCATGGTCAAATATCTCCATCGATGAATTTACCCTGCCTATCTTATCACAGCTATATTGGCCATTCAAATATAATGCTTCAAAAACATGTCTTATTTTGACCTGTGATTCCTTAGGGATGTGATGGGTTAAAGCTGTTCTTTTTCCATCATCTG
>SL_3KL_010_SEDDRAFT_10001953_pt1 | contig 18866 bp, 13 predicted proteins | sample SodLakKL_010_SED_2_FD_10381 | JGI IMG/M metagenome (IMG submission 10381) | reverse complement strand
CAGAAGATTTGTCCGGCCGGCGCATATACGGCTCGGGGCAATGTTTGCACTTTCGTTTTACCAGCAGCGAATTCGATCCCGCCCAGCCAGGAGAAGTGGCCGGCAGGCAGGGTTGGGTGGCCCACATTGACTGTGCTTCTCTTTGCGAGCTGTTTGAAGCCTTCATTTTTCCGGAAGAGATCCCCGGACTTTGCCCCTTTGCCGATGAAACTTTGTCGTTCAGTGGCTCGGCCGGTTACCTCCCCGAAAACCTCGATACAGACCCTGCTGCGCTGGCGTATTCATGGACCGTCGGCGATTTTGCCCACGAGGGGCAGCAAATGAGCCATGCGTTTGATGAACCCGGGGTCTACCCGGTTCATCTGACGGTCGCGGACCCCGCTACGGGCTGCCTGGCCCATGCAGTGGAACTGGTTTTTGTGGCAACCATCCCCACCTTTGAGGGGACCGTGGTTTCGGTCGATTCTGCCTGTGCCGGTGAAACCTTTACCCTTGCCGGCAGGGCAAATCCCACCGTATGGACAGGTTTCCCGACGTCGGTCGTTGAAGATCCCCCCTTTTTGACACAGCCGGCCCAGGCCTATGTTTCCTCACTCGAATTCGATGTGTTCGATCCCGGGGTGGAGATCCTGTCGGCCGAAGACATAGACAGGGTTTGCATTTTGGTCGAACACACCGACCAGGGTCAGCTTCGGGTCGAATTGCAATCGCCCGACGGAACTTCCATGCTTCTGAAGGCCGCCTCCGGCCCTACCGCCAACCTGGGCGAACCCGTGGTGTTCAATGGAAATACCCCCGGGCGCGGCTACTCCTATTGTTTCTCGCCCCTGCCCCAGTTTGGCACTATGGAGGTGACCACCCCGCGTTTTCATGAATACATCGATCAGGCAGGCAACTATTATTTTAACGCCGCCTACATGCCTCCCGGCAATTATACGCCCCAGGACAGCTTTAACCAGCTGGCCGGCAGCACCCTGAATGGAGAATGGGTGCTGCGGGTAACGGATCAGGGCGATGGGGGTGCCGGCCATGTGTTTGGCTGGAGCCTGTTTTTCGATGAGGCCTTCTATCCCGACTCCCTGATATTTGTTCCCGAAATCGTTGCGCAGCAATGGTATCGCAATGGAGTAGCTGTTCAGGGAAACCCGGCTGCCGTGAGCCTGACCGAAACCGGCGACCACTTCTTTTTGTTCGAGGTCACCGATGAGTTCGGCTGCACCCACGATACGACACTCACTGTGAACATCAGGCCGTTGCCCGAGGCGGAAATCGTTTCGGAACTGGAGTTGCCGGTATGCGAGGGCGACTCCACCGTGTTTACCGTTTTGCCCCGCAACAACGATGGCCTTCACTGGACCTATCAGTGGCAGGCGAACGGGGTCGATTTGCCCGGCCGCATTCACGACACCCTGATGGTGAAGCAACCGGCTACCTATACAGTGGTTGTCACCGATAACCATACGGGCTGCACCGACTTTTTTGACAAAACCTTTAGCGAACAAAACTGCGACCTGACCATTCCCAATGTGTTCACTCCCAATGGCGACGGAATCAACGACGAGTTTGAGATACTCAACCTGGAGCATTACCCCAATGCCCAGATCGTCGTATTCAACCGTTGGGGAAAAAAGGTTTTCGAACACCACGATTACTACAATAACTGGTGGGACGGGGGCAATGCCCCCGACGGGGTGTACTTTTACGTGCTGCAATATTCCAGGATGGGCGAAACCCGCTATGCCGAGGGTGCCGTGACCATCATCAGGTAGAAAGGATCAGCCTTGTCAACTTTTTTTTTGTGGTTTCAGTGAAAGCATTAAATTTGGGGCTTTTATGCGAATCATCAGTTTCACATACAAAAACCGTCAACCCAACTCAATATGACAAAAGAAAAGGAGCCTCAGGGGGGCGAACAGGCGCCCAGGGGTGCGATGCAGCGCATCCTCAACAAAATTGAAGTCGTAGGGAACAAATTGCCGCAACCGGTCACCCTGTTTGCCATACTGATCGCCATTGTGCTTGTGCTGTCGTGGATATTTGGTTCATTGGGGCTTAGCGCAGATCATCCCTCACCGGAGGTCACCGAACCCATCCGGGCCGTAAATCTTTTGACTGCCGACAACATCCGCCTGATCATGACTTCGATGGTGGAGGTCTTTGCCTCTTTCCCGCCCCTGGGCCTGGTGTTGGTGGTGATGCTGGGTATCGGTGTGGCCGAACGCAGCGGATTGATCGCCATTGCCCTGAGAGTTTTTGTGTCCAAGGTGCCCAGGCAACTGATCACCTTTTCCGTAGTAACCGCTGGCATGATCAGCTCTGTGGCTGCCGATGCCGGCTATGTGGTGCTGATCCCCCTCGGGGCAGCTATCTTCAAAGGGATGGGGCGGCACCCCCTGGCCGGTCTGGCAGCGGCTTTCGCCGGCGTTTCGGGCGGATTCGGGGCCAACTTCCTGCCCACCGGGCTCGACCCGATGATGGCTGCCTTTACCCAATCGGCTGCCACCATCATGGATGCGGCCTATACGGTAAACCCCCTTTCGAACTATTACCTGATGGCGGCCTCGGTGCCCCTGGTCGGCCTGGCCGGCACCTGGGTCACCGAAAAGATCGTTGTTCCCCGCCTGGGCAAATACGAAGGAGGCGATGATGAGGAGTACAGTTCCGAGTTTTCGCCTGGGGAGAAGAAGGGCCTGAAATGGGCAGGGATCACCCTGCTGATTATCCTGGGCCTGATTGCCGCGGCCATCATTCCCGAAAACGGGGTCTTGCGTGGCGACGACGGCAGCATGAACCCCTTCTATGATTCCATTGTCCCGCTGATGTTCGTACTGTTCTTCGTAACAGGGCTGGTGTACGGGTTAAAAGCCAAAACCATCAGGGGAGACAAGGATGTGGCCAAGATGACGGCCGAGTCGATGGGTACCATGGGAGGGTATATCGTACTGGCTTTTGTGGCCGCTCACCTGGTGCAGTTCTTTATCTGGTCGAACCTTGGCTCGATCATGGCCATTTCGGGGGCTGCCGGGCTGCAGAACATCGGTTTTACAGGAATTCCCCTGCTGGTGGCCTTCATCCTGGTCTCTTCCTTCATCAACCTGATCATTGGCAGCGCTTCCGCCAAATGGGCCATTTTAGCCCCCATCTTTGTGCCCATGCTGATGTTGATGGGCTATTCGCCCGAGACCACGCAGGCAGCTTACAGGATCGGTGATTCGTATTCCAATATCCTGACCCCGCTCTTGCCTTATTTTCCGCTGGTGATCGTTTTCGCCCAGAAATATGTGAAGAACATCGGCATCGGTACCATTATTGCCGTGATGCTGCCCTACGCCATTGCGTTTATGGTGGTGAGGATACCCATGTTCATTGCATGGCTGCTGCTGAATATTCCGCTCGGGATAGAGGGTCCCATCTATTATCCGCAATAAACCAGAAAAGCCCGGTATTTCCGGGCTTTTTACTTTTAACCATGCACAAACACCGTGAATACGATCATTGGAGCTGGCGTATGGACATGGCAAGAGCCATTGCAGCGCATCTGGATATGGAAGCAATGGGCGTAAAGGCTCTCTACCTGATCGGTAGTGTCAAAACAGGATCGCCCGGCCCCTGCTCGGACATCGACCTGCTGGCACATTGTGAAGACGACGAAAAGAAGCAGCAGAAGCTCCGCTGCTGGTGCGAGGGATGGGGCCTCTGCCTGGCTGAAGTCACTTGCCGGCAAACGGGTTACGACATCAGCGTAAGCCTCATTGATCTGCACATCATCACCGATCACGACATTGAACAAAAAACAAGCTTTGCCGTTATGCTGGAATCTGTGTCCAATAGCGCCAGATTGCTCAAAAAAGCACCCGGATATGCGTAAGTATTTTTTTTTTGTCTCTGACCTTCATGGGAATGTCGCCCGTTTTGACAAGCTCACTGACCGCATCGAAACAGACCGACCCGGCGCCCTGTTCATGGGCGGCGACCTGCTGCCAGCCGGGCTGACTTACAGGGCCAGCAGCAAGGCTCCCCCCATAGACTTTGTGCATGGTTTTATGGCGCCCGCTTTCAGAAGGCTGAAAAACAAACTGGGGGCTGACTACCCCGAGGTATTTTTGATCCTTGGCAACGACGATCCAAGGAGCGAGGAGGACAGCTTCATCGAATACGAGCAGGCCGGGCTGTGGCATTATATGCACATGAAGAAGAAAACCTTCGGGGATTATTCCGTTTACGGATATTCGATGGTGCCTCCTACCCCTTTTTTGCTCAAGGACTGGGAACGCTATGATGTATCGAGGTACGTCGATCCCGGCTGTGTGCATCCCGACGAGGGCTACCGGACCGCACCCCCCGATGCCGATACCGGCTTTGCCACGATCAGGGAAGACCTGGAGGTCCTGGCCGGAGACGACGGGCTGTCGGGGGCCATCTTTCTGTTCCACACCCCTCCCTATGCCACCCTGCTTGATCGTGCCGGGCTCGACGGCGTGGTGGTGGACCATGTGCCTGTGGATGTCCATGTCGGCAGCATTGCCGTCAAGGAGTTCATTGAGGGGCGCAAGCCCATGCTCACCCTGCATGGACATATCCACGAGTCTGCCAAACTCACCGGATCATGGAAGCAGAAAATCCATGAGACCATGGCCTTTTCGGCCGCCTATGAAGGGCCGGGACTTTCGCTTGTGCGGTGGAGACCACCATGCCTGATGAGTGCCGAACGCCTGATTTTATAGGCAACAGCCTCTCCATACCGGCATTCGTCCTTTTTTTGCTTCAATTCCTTTGGAAAAAAATCCTGTACATTTGCCACAGTACATTGTTTATTTCGCACTCCATCAAAGAGGCTTATGAAAAAATCAGAGATTACCGCCAAATACGATAAGGCAAGCGAAATGATTCATCGCAACAGGGTGTCGGATGCCTTTGTGCAGCTTAGGCAGTTGGTTGCCGATGCCCGCAAGGAGTACCTGAACACCGAACTGGATGCACTGGAAGAAAACTACCGGCAGTTGCTCAGGCACAGCTTTTCGGGTGTGCAGGATCCGGAACGCGAAAAGGTATACCGCTATTTGTTGCGAACCTTGCTCGAAATGGCTGATAAATTAAGGGAAATGCTGTTGTTTGAATGGGGGCGGGACAATACTGTCAGGCTTAAGCGGGAGCTGCTGCGCGAAAAAGGCCTGGAGCCTGCCGAAGCCATCGACATTTTGGAATCCCTCACGTTTGACGACGAACTTGCCGGCTTGCTCAGAGATGCAAAAGTAGGGGAGGGGGTTGCCGCCGGGCACAGGGAAGATGCCTTGCATCATATTTTCAACATCATCTGGCTTACCGACAACTGTACCGGCGAAGAGACCAGGCTCCTCGAAGCCACCTGCGATTCGGAGCAACTGCCGTGGCATGACAAGTCATTGGTAGTGAGCGCACTGACTCTGAGCCTGCTCAGGTATTTCGATGCCAACAAGTTCTTGTTGCTGTTCCGTTTTGTGGATAAGCGCGAACCCTTTGTCTGGGAAAGGGCGATGGTAGGACTTTTTATGGGTTTCCTGAAATACAATGACCGGTATGCCCTTTACCCCGTGCTGGAACAAAAAACCCTGGCATTGAAAAATTTCCCACGGATAGAGCAACACATCGAGGCCATCCTGGTACAGTATACCAAATCGAGGGAAACCGAAAAGGTGAAAAAAAAATGGGAAGAAGAGATCCTTCCTGCCATGATGAAAATGCGTCCCCGGCTGGAAGAAAAGCTGGACCTGGACAATATATTCTCCGACCCGGCCGAGGAGGAAAAAAACCCCGACTGGGAAACGGTGTTCGAAGACGCTCCCGATCTGCTCGACAAGTTGCAGGAACTTACCGAAATGCAAATGGACGGAATGGATGTGTTCATGAGCGCGTTTTCCCGTTTGAAGCATTTCCCGTTTTTCCGTGAGATCAGCAACTGGTTTGTTCCCTTTTTTGCCGCCCATCCGGCCATACAGAATGCTATCGGGCAGCCGGGCGAAGGTCCGGATGTAATGCCCCTGGCGAACAAGCTCGAAAACACCTATTTCATGTGCAATTCGGATAAATATTCCTTTTGTCTGAACCTGCAATTGGTGCCCGACCAGCAAAAGACCATGATGATGGACATGCTCAGGACCGAAATGGACAACATTTCCGAACTGGAGAAAGACCAGGATATGCTCAACGGCCTGGCCCGGACCAAGAGCATATATACCCAGTATTTTCAGGACCTTTACCGTTTCTTCAAGTTGCATCCCTGGCGAGCCGAGTTCGATGATGTGTTTGCCATGCCCCTCGACCTGCACGAGACCCACTTTGTAAAGCATCTGGTGTCGGACCACAAAACCATCCGCAATATTGCCGAATTGTTTTTCGACAAACAGTTTTATCCCGATGCCCTCAAGGTCTTTCTTTCGATACTGGAAGAAGATAAAAGCAATATTGAGCTATTTGAGAAGGTGGCTTTCTGTTACGAGAAAACAGGGCAGTTGTCCCAGGCCTATTCCTATTACCAAAAGGCCGACCTGATCGAATCGGGCAGATTGTGGATTGTCCGCAAGATGGCTTGGTGCTGCCGCTACCTGAACAAGTGGGAGGAAGCCCTTGTGCATTACCGTCAGGCCGAAAAACTGGATCCGGACGACATGAGAACCCAGGCCAGTATCGGCCAATGCCTGATCCATCTGGGTCAATACAACGAGGCCCTGGAATATTACTTCAAGGTGGAGGTGCTTGCCCCGGAAAACCACAAGATCAGAAGGCCATTGGCCTGGTGCTCCTTTTTGCTCGGCAAGTTCGATACGGCGAAGGATTACCTGGAGCGCCTCCTGGTCAGTGAACCCCGGAACCGATACGATTTGATGAACCTGGGACATGTATCCTGGTGTTCCGGCCAGCCGGATGAGGCCTTCCGTTACTACCTGAAGGCCGTTGTGGCCTGGAAGCGGATCAGCGATTTTGAAGCGGCTTTTCATGAAGACAGGAAACACCTGGCCATGCATGGCATCGAACCCATGGAAATGGACCTAATGCTCGATTACCTGAAACTGGAGATCCGCCGCGCCAGGAAAAAATCGAATTAAATCCGGAAGGGGGCGCAGCGTTTCCCCGTTTTTTATCGTCTTTATTGTGTAACCGGGTTTGAGAGGTTATCTGGTTCTTTTTTTATTGTCAGAATACAATGCCATCGATCGCTTCCCGGAGTTCAGGTTTCCGGGTGTTTTTCTCCTTTTTCTCTATAGTTCTTTTTTAGGTTTTGTATTTGTTTCAGGGATACGGAAATGGCCGCCGCTTGCTTCGGATGCTTCACCAAGGCAATGAAGCCCAATAACAACATTAGCCAATACAACCAACCAGGCGGCCATTTCCCTGAAACGTTTTGCCGGCTTGTTTGCCTGTAAATACAAGCAAAAACTCCCGTTTGAGCGACCTTCAACCCCAGGCCTCAGACGGGTCGTTTTTTTTAAAGGAAGCCTGGCTCACTCTGCAAGCAATTACCTGCGGACGGATTTGTGGTCCTTTTGCGGCCGCTTAATGCAGTTACAGTATGATCAGATCAATGATTTGCCGGGGAGGACTTCTCTGGATCGTTTTTTGGGTTTCAATAACGGGAGCTTGCCAGAAAGAGAACGATCTGGGTTCTTTCCCCGTAGACCTGCGCCTTGAACTACGGGAGCAGTTTGTCGGCAATCAGCGCCATATGGCCCTGAATGTAACCACCGTCGACGATTATCCCTGCGCCAATTACCAGGTCGATTACCGATTCTCTTCCGGCCCTCAGAAACGGGAAGTGGTATTCAAGGGTTTATTCCTGCCCGACGAATGCCTGACGGCTTTCGGGCCGGCCAGGGCTTATGTGGAAATGGGCCTCATGCCGCCCGGTGCACATGAATTGCAGCTGAGGGTCGGCCAGGAGCATATGCAAACCGTTTTTCATGTCGGCATCGATCAGATCCGCTGGAAAGGCCAGGATGGGGGCGCCGGTTACCTTCACCTTGCCGACACCCTGATTCACCGGGTGTCCGAACACCATGTTTGGGGGTATGTGAGCGGTAAATTCGGGGAAGGGGAATCGGATTACGCCGATTTCTTTAATGACCTCTGGGACCTCAGGGCGCAGTATCAGCCTCTGAGCCCGGGCAATTACGGCTTTTTCAGGGTCACCGAAGACCGTTTCATCCTGTTTTCGAATGAGTATCAGATCATTCCTGATACTCCGGTGACCATTCTTTACAAAGAGGATTTTTACAAACTGGAAGAAGTGGCCGCCGGCTACAGTGACACCCATATTATCGAACTGTTTTCAGGGGCGGGGCATCATTTTCACAACCAGAAGTGATTGAAGATAACTGTTCTTTGAGTTTTTTGACAGCCGGTTTGTTTTACATAACCTGATCAATTGATCAAATTTGCTATCTTTGATGAAAGCAAAAACCATTGTTGGTGGATCCGGTTAAGAACATACTGAAGGGGTGCCTGCAGAACCGCAAAGCGGATCAGTACCGCCTGTATGCCATGTTCTCAAAGAAGATGTATGGTATTTGCCTTCGGTATGCCGCCAGTTACGATGAGGCCCAGGATATCCTTCAGGAGGGCTTCATCAAGGTTTTCGGGCGTCTTTCGTCTTACCGGGAAACTGGCAGCCTGGAGGCCTGGATCAAGCGGATCATTATCAATACCGCCATTGAGAAATACAGGGAAAGGGTCTATCATCTGGCCGTGGACGAAGTTCACGACGACATTGTTCAGGTTTACCACAACGGGGGAGCCGAAGCACTGAACACCCATGACATACTGGCATTTGTGCAAGGCCTCTCTGATCAGTACCGTTTGGTTTTCAACCTGTATGCACTGGAAGGTTTGAGCCACAAAGAAATCGGCGAGGCATTGGGCATCTCCGAGTCCACCTCCAGGTCGAACCTGGCCAGGGCAAGGATGATGCTGAAGGAGAAATTGAGAAAAGATTTTGAATTAACGGCCAGGGCCATCTGACGACAATACGATATACAGTGGAACAGCATTACATCGACAGCAGATTTCGTGAAGAACTGGAGGGGTTTGAACCCAACCCCCCGGTAGAGGCATGGATGGCTATCGCCGAAGCCACCGACAGGCCTTTGCGGAAAAGGTTGTTGCCTTTCCTGACGCGCGTAGCGGCGGTGGTGGCAGCGCTGGTCGTAGCCGGCCTGTCCTTTTGGCTGTTGGTGTTGAATCAACCCGGGCAACAGGCGATGCTGTCGCAGCAGGAAGGGCTGGCTGACCTGGTCAGGATGTCCGGCAGGATATCCCCTGTTTCTGATGCTGGGGTCCGGCCCGGTCTGCTTGCCAGGCTCACTCCCCCGCAGAGAAGGGGAGGAGGGTTCCCGGCCGGTGAAGGCGCACTGAACAACCGGGATGTTGAGCCAGGACCGGATCCTTTACAGCCCGGGGATGCCAGCGATATTTCCCTGACACTGCCTGATGCGCACTTGTCCGTTCCCACAGCGGATAGTTATTTCGCTGGCCCCGGCATCGCATCCGCCACCGGTTCTCTGCCGCTTACCAGCCGCCTCCCCGCAGCGGCCCCGTTCAGCCTGGGTGCCCATTTTGCCCCCCAGTCCAATTACCGGATCGTGTCTGGCGGGCAGTCTCCCGGGGGTTCTGAGCTCTCTTTCGACGGACTGGAAGAACAGATCATGACCTGGTCAGCCGGCCTAAGCGTCTATTTTGACCTGTCGGGCAAATGGGCAATACAGTCGGGCCTGCATTATACTAATATGGGGCAATACGTAAGAGATATTGTGTCCTATGCCCATCCGGCCCATATCGCCCTTTACGAAACCAATGCAATGACCGGCAGGGTGCACCATCCGCAGTCGATTATTACCTCACAGGGCAGCATCCGGATATACGATCCCTATCACTATTTTGCCGATGCGCAGTCGCACCGTGTACTTACCAACAGGAATGCGATATCGGCTGCCGAACCCAGAAAACTGAAGAAAGCGGGCGATGGAGTCACCCAGGTGTTTCGCTTTGTCGAAGTACCGCTCATTTTCCGCTACCGTCTGTACAACAGGGGGGTCGGTCTCCAGCTCAAGGGAGGTTTTTCAGGCGGTTACCTGATGGAGAACAATGTGTACCTGGGAACCGACATCCTGCGCAATCCCATTGGAGAAACCTTTGGGGTGCGGCAGTTCAATTTTTCAGCCATCGGCGGGGTCGCCATGGCCGTGCCGATTACGGGCAGCCTGACCTTCCATATGGAGCCCACCGCACAGATCTTCCTGAGCCCCATGGTGCACGATGCCCTTTTCACGGGCAGAACCCTGCCGTATAATTTTTCCCTGCAAACCGGGGTATCTTACGGTTTCTGACAACAAGCCGCCAGATACCGGCCCCGTTGCCACCAGCCCTGACATCCGCTATTCGCTGAAGCTGGCCTTTCAGGGTTTCCCTACAGGCATCAGGTAAAGTACCCGGTACTCCTCTCCCAACTCGAGCACCTCTTCTACCTCCTGGTCGCGGTAGGCCCCGATAACCACTGTTCCCAGGCCAAGCGATTCAACCTGCAGGTGGACATTCTGGGAGGCATGGCCAATTTCGTTGTACACGTATCGTTCTCCTCTTTCGCCATAGCGGTTGGTGGTCCTTTCGAAGATCGCGGCAAAAACCAGGACGGCAGCCGCATCGAGGATCATCGACTGGCTCAGGCAGGCCCTGAAAAGTGCTTCCGACACATCGGCTTCGCGTAGCATTTCGAGTTGGTTCTCATGGGGGTGGTAGTGATAGATGCCTTTGCCGAGGCCGGATACGTTTTGTGCCACCACGAACATCTCGAGCGGGAAGGTGGCTCCTGCTGAAGGGGCTGTGCGAAACCCTCTTTCGCTGGTGATGCCCTGGGCAGCCCATAGCAATTGAGACAGCTGTGAAAGGCTCAGGGATTCGTGGGTGTATGATCGTACAGACCGCCTCTGGCTGAGGGCCTTTTCCAGGCTCATGGTCCCATCGGTATTTGGTTGGGGAAGTTGGTGCATGCCGTTGTTTTCAATGGCCGGGCCCGGGGTTTCCATATCCAGGTTGTTTGTGCCGGGGGTCAGTATGCGGGATCCCAGCGTGAATAAAATGGCCACAAGGGCCAGCAGGATAAAAATTAAAAAAATCTTCGTTAATATATTCATCTGTTTATCATTTTATATTTCGGCAAGATCTAAAGGTCTGAAAAGTGATGAGTGATGAGTGATGAGTAGTGCGTGATGAGTCAAAAAGTCGTTCTGTCGTACATTCGTTCTGTCGTTCATTCGTTCATTCGTTCCATCGTCCTTCTGTCCTCTGTCTTCCGTCTTCCGTCTTCCATCTTCCGTCTTCGTTCCATCAGTCAATGGGCTGGTTGGTGTAAAGTTAAGGCAATTATCCCAAATCCTTGTCAGTTGCAGGGAGGAGAGAAGCTTAGAATCGATATAAATTATGGCTTTCGCAAAGGGACATTTGCAAATCCATTACCTTTGCCTGGAAATACCTAACCCACAAACTGTTAGGCCAGATTTCATTAGGTAAAAATCATGCTATATGTGTTAAATCGGGTTCTTTTATGTATAAAATCGAAAAACACCCCATCATACCCATCCCCGAAACTGAAAAAGTCGCTTTTCATTACAATGGCCGCAAGATATACGGCGAGAAGGGCTTTACCATTGCAGCCGCCCTCCACCAGGCGGGTTTTCCCGTCCACAGCCACAGCGTCAAGAACAGGGGCCGTAGCCTGGAATGCGGCATTGGCAAATGCAGTGCCTGTGAAATGCTGGTGGATGGCGAAGTCAAACGGATCTGCATCACCCCGGTCGATGAGGTAGGTGTTGTATCGGGTATTCCGAAAGATTATGTGCCCGAACCGGCCATTCTGCAGCAGCCCGACGGAATCAGGATCTACAAAACACAGGTGGTGATTGTTGGTGCCGGACCTGCCGGGCTTGCCACCCGCGAAATACTGAACGATCATGGTGTAAGCAATATCGTGGTCGACAGCAATCCGGAGATCGGAGGGCAGTTCAATATGCAAACCCATCAATTTTTCTTTTTCGAGAAAGAAAAAAAGTACGGCGGGATGCGTGGTTTTGAGATCGCCCGCACCCTGGCAGGTGACGATCACCGCGGCATCCTGCTAAACAGCACCGTATGGGATGTGTTCGAAGGCAACAGGGTCGCCGCGAAGAACTTCCGCACAGGTGAAATATTCTACATCGACTGTTCGCATTTTGTTGTCGCAAGCGGTGCAGTACCTTTTTTGCCGACTTTCTCCAACGACGATTTGCCGGGAGTATATACTGCCGCCGTTGTCCAGAAGATGATGAATACCGAACTCACCCTTCTGGGAAAGAATGTGCTGACCGTAGGGGCCGGGAATATTGGTTACCTTACCAGCTACCAGCTGACCCAGGCCGGTGCCGGGGTCAGGGCCATCATTGAGGCCTTGCCCGCCGAAGGGGGCTTTCCGGTCCAGGCCAACAGGGTAAGGCGGCTCGGTATCCCGGTGCTTTTGTCGCATATGATACTGGAAGCGGTTCCCAATGACAGGGGTGATGGGGTTGCGGGGGCCGTGATTGCCCGTGCACAAGACTTCAAACCTATCCCCGGTACCGAAAAGCTGATCGACGGCATCGATGCGATCAACATCTGCACCGGTCTGATGCCCGATGATGCCCTGTTGGAAAAGGGGAGGGAGATGTTTGGGCGTAAATGCCATGGGGCAGGTGATGCCATACGGATCGGGGAAGGCACCAGTGCCGTGCTCAGAGGAAAGCAGGTGGCCTACGAGATTCTCGAAAGCATGCAGCGGCGGTTCGATTATGACAATTACCTGAGGGTGTCGAAAGAGTACATCGACTCGCAACAGCATCCCCTTCAGGTGCTGGACGAGCCCATGATGCCTTCGCAGGAGCGCATGGAAAAACCCTTTGTGCTGATCGACTGCCTGCACGGGTTTGCCTGCAACCCCTGCGCATTTGCCTGCAACTACGGGGCCATTACCAAATCTTCGACCAGCACCGTGCCACATATAGACTTCGATAAATGCGTCGGCTGCATGGATTGCGTATACCAGTGTCCCGGCCTGGCCATATTCGGATACAACCTGAAAAAGAACCTCTTTTTCCTGCCCATCGAATTTGATATGGAAGAAGGCAGGGAGGTTTTCCTTGTCGACAACCACGCCGGCATACTTGGGGAGGGTGTGATCCGGCGGGTGCTGCGAAAAAAGAACCTCACCCATATCGCCAGGGTAGAAGCCACCGGCATGGATAGGGATAAACAACTGTCGGTCAGAGGCTTTGTGCCTAAGGACAATTACCCCGACAGGCTCCGGCCGAAGGAACACAAAACCTCTGTGGCAGAGCAAATCTTCATGTGCCATTGCGATGATGTAGCCTTCGCCGACGTCATGAAAGTGGTTGGCGACAGGAAATTCATCTCGGTCGAAGAAATCAAGCACACCACCCACCTGGGGATGGGGCCCTGCAGGGGAAAACGGTGCATACAACGATTGCGGCTGAACCTGAAACCACTGGGTGTGCAGCTGATTGGCAGCTCCACGCCCCGCGCTCCCATGTCGAACCAGGTGACCATTGGTGAACTCTATCCCAACGGACCGGGCAAAAGGGTGGTAACACATACCGGAGGGCAATCCCGGAAGATCATACATACCAGGGCCCTGGTTGCCGGGGGCGGCATTGGCGGCAGTGCCCTGTTCCGCTTCCTGGCCGAAGCTGGCTACGCCCCCCTGATGATCAATCATGGTTTTGGCAGTTCGTGGAGAAACATTGCCGGTGGCCGTCCTGTGTTCAGTTTGCCCGAGCTGACCGATATTGCCCGCCACAACCTGGAAATGTTCCGGGAACTTCAAACCCTGGGCGATATTGATTTCCGCCTGATCAATTATGTGACCTTTGCCCACAACGAGGCCATGTACAAAGCCCTGGAAGAATCCATGGCCTGGCAGAAGGCCCGGATGATCTTTCCTGAGCGCTTCAGGGAGGAGATCTCTCCCTATTTTGACATTTCGAACAACAAATACCTGGCAGCCCTCAAGACCAGCGACTGCTGGCAGGCCACTCCGGGCAAGGTGATCGAAATGCTCCGCCAGCTGGGAATAAACCGTGGAGGCAAGCTGATGGAAAACACAAAGCTTGTGGATGTCTCCAAGCACGGTGATACCTATAAGGCCATTGTCCTGTCGCACGAAGGCGAATACCTGGAATACCACACCCCTCAGTTTATCAATGCTTTGGGTGACGAAGGTGCCCGTTTCGCACAGATGCTTGGCATCGAGACCGGTTTGTACCCGGTGAAGCACCAGGCTTTCATTACCCGCCGCCTTCCCATGCTCGGAATTGATGGCAATCCGCTGGATATGCTGATCGACCGTCGAAATTACAAGGGTTTTACGGCGGTTTACGGCCAGCAGTTAGGGGACACCGGCCAGGTGATTGGTTGTGCCTCTCCCCTGGTAGAGCCCCTGGAAACCGATAAGGACATGAAGATCAATTCAAGGGAATTTGCGGAAATCGTTTCGGAGATCTTTACAGACTGGATCCCTGAGATTTCGGCCGTTGGGTTCCAGGCCTTGTGGGCCGGGTACTATATTGAGCCCAGGATGGTCATCGATCCTGAGCAGGGCCTCTTTCTTGGTTTGCGCGGACAGGGATTCATGCTCGGACAATACCTGGCCAGGCTTTACGTCGACCGGCTGACAGGAAAAGAAGTTCCCGATTATTTCCGGCGTTTGAAACCCGGGGGCGATGCGCTGCTGGAGAGTGCCTTCAAATAGCAGCCCAGGGGGGAGATCCTTCTGGCTGTTCCGGGGATTAATCGGCGCAAAAGCTTTTTTTTCTCATACATTCGTATTATCTTTGCAGCCTTAAATTTTTTTTGGATTTGGATTCACTTCAGAAATACAACATTGGTTTTGTGGGCCTTTCGCACGGCGTTCACCGTTTCGATATGGCTATCGGGCAGGATTTTTTCGAAAGCTTCCCCGGTTCCGTACTGCAGCAGGGTCAGGTACAGCTCGAATTGATGCTGGAAAAGCGCCCTGACATGCTGATATTCGACTTTTTGCTCAGGGGCAGTGTTCAACTGGATTGCGACCGCTGCCTCGGGAATTATGCACACGCCATAGACCACCGCCAACGCCTGTATGTTAAGTTTGGCGAACAAGTTGGCGAAGAATCGGAGGATGTATTCGTCATTCCGCATGGGGAAAGCCATTTCGATGTGGCACAGCATGTATACGAATACCTGCATCTGGAGCTTCCCATCCGGAGGATACACCCCTCTGGCTCTCAGGGCGAAGCGGGCTGTGACCAGCAGATGATCCGGCGCGTACACGAACATACCCACGGCCGCAAACGTGCTGCCGAACAACCCGGAAAGGGAGGATCGCAGTGGGAAGCGCTGAAAAAACTCAAGTTTAAGGAAAGCTAGTGAAACAATCAGTAAACAATCCATCGATATGGCACATCCAAAAAGCAAAATTTCAAAAACGCGCAGGGACAAAAGGCGCACCCATTACAAGGCAGCCGATCCTTCACTGACCACCTGTTCCAACTGCGGAGCTGCCAGGCTGATGCACAGGGTTTGCCCCGAGTGCGGCTTTTACAGGGGACAACTGGCCATCGAAAAAAACACCGCTGTCTGATAAGGGAAGGTTATTCCGGCCCGGGCCTTTCCGGGCATTCAGGTGCTTCCAATCAAACCAGGATCGTATGAAAATTGGCTTTGACGCGATGGGCGGGGATTTTGCTCCGGATGCCTCCATAGGGGGCGCCCTGCTTGCGCAGGAAGAATTGCCCGGGTCTGACCGCATCGTGCTGATCGGTGACAAAAAGATCATTCGAAGCCAGATCGAGGACAGGGGAGGCGATCCCGAACGCTTCGACATCGTCCACGCTGCCGATGTAATCACCATGGGCGACCCGCCTACCCGGGCCTTTTCCAGAAAACCCGATTCGAGCATTGTCAGGGGATTCCGCATGCTCAAATGCGGCCATATCGATGCATTTTCCAGTGCCGGCAATACCGGGGCCATGCTGGTGGGTTCGATCTACAGCGTCAATGCGGTGCAGGGCGTCATCCGCCCGGCCACCACGGGAATTATCCCCCAGGAGAGCGGGGGGGTGGCAGTACTGATCGATGTAGGGACAAACCCGGATACCAAACCCGATGTATTGTATCAGTTCGGTTTGCTGGGATCCATTTATGCCCGGTACGTATACGGTATTCAACGCCCCAGGGTCGGGTTGCTCAACATTGGCGGGGAAGCCGATAAGGGCAGCCTGCTGTGCCAGTCGGCATTCCGCCTGATGAACGACAGCACCGACTATCATTTTATCGGCAATGTGGAAAGCCGGGATTTTTTCCGCGACAAGGTCGATGTGATCGTATGCGACGGCTTCACCGGCAATGTTGTGTTGAAAAACATGGAGGCCATGTTCCGCATCATGGTCAAGCGGGGGCTGGTCGATGATTACTTCAGCCGCTTCAATTATGAGAATTACGGCGGAACCCCCATTCTGGGCATCAATTCGACGGTGCTCATCGGCCATGGGATCTCCAACGAAACCGCTTTCAAAAACATGATACTGCATTCAAAAAGCGTTTACGAGGCAGGCATCTCCGATCACCTCAGGGCTGCTATGGATCAGTATACCCAGGGTGATTTTTCTGACTTAGGGGATGCTTAACCAGGTGGCAGGCAGTTCAACGTATTTTTGTTGCGATTGTACGGTAAGGCCGGGAAGGTGATGAGTTAAGTAGTAGGTAGAAAGTAGAAAGTAGAAAAAAAATTCGTTCCTTTCGTTCCGTCCTCCGTCCTCTGTCCTCCGTTACCTATTCCCTATTCCTGCTGTCGATCAGCAGGGTTACCGGCCCGTCGTTTACCAGTGAGATCTTCATGACGGCCCCGAATTTCCCCGAACACACCGGGCAGCCACTGTGGCGGCCGATGGCGTCGATGAAGGCCTCGTATAAGGGGATGGCGGTTTGTGGCCTTGCAGCCCGGATATAGGAAGGGCGGTTTCCCTTTTTGATACTGGCGTGAAGGGTAAACTGACTGACGACCATGATCTCTCCACCTACTTCGGTCACCGGAAGGTTCATGACGCCCTCACTGTCGTCAAAAACCCTCAGGCGGGAGATCTTGCCGGCCAGCCATTCGATGTCCTCGCGGTTGTCGGCTTCTTCAATGCCCAGCAGCACAAGCAGGCCCCTACCAATGGCCGAGTGGGGCTTTCGGTCAATGATCACCCGGGCTGTTTCCACTTTTTGTATCAATGCTCTCATCAGTCTGTCTGGTTTCTGAACCGGGTTCCGCCCTTATGATCTTCCGGTTTGGGTTCCCGGCAGCATGTTTAAATAATTGGCATATCTAGAAATGCTGATGCTGCCTTTTTCCACCTCCTCTTTTACGCGGCAGCCCGGTTCGTTATAATGGGTGCAATTGTCGAAACGGCATAGGTTAAAAAAATTGCGCATCTCCGGGAAATAATGACAGAGTTCCCAGTCTTCGAAATCGACCAGCCCGAATTCCTTTATGCCCGGGGTGTCGATTATGGCCCCCCCGTTCGACAATTCGAACATTTCGGCAAAGGTCGTGGTGTGACGACCCTTGCTATGGGCTTTGGAAATCTCCTGTACCTTGAGGTCAAGATCGGGTTCGATGGCATTGATCAGTGCAGATTTCCCCACTCCCGAATGCCCGGCCAGCAAGGTGATCTTGCCGGCCAGCAATTGGTCGAACTCATCCAGCCTGATCCTCTCGGTGGCAGAAACCTGCAGGCAGGGATAACCGGCCTGAAGATAAATGGAGGTGGCTTCCCGGAGAGCATCCAGGCCTTCGGCCGACTGCAGCAGATCGACTTTGTTGAAGACAATCACGGCGGGTATGCTATACGCCTCACAGTTTACCAGAAAACGGTCGATAAAGCCCGTGGAGGTCCTTGGCCAGGCCAGGGTGGCGATGATCATGGCCTGGTCCATGTTGGCTGCGATAACATGGGTTTGCCTTGACAATTTGGTGGCCTTGCGGACAATAAAGTTTTTCCGGTCGAGGATGTCAACAATCACCCCTTCGCGCATGTCGTGGTTTGCGCGCAACACCACCCGGTCACCTACAGCAAGGGGATTGGTGGCCCTGGATCCCGATAGTTTGAACTTTCCCCTGAGGCGGCAGTTGAGTACAAGGTCTTCATCTGTCCTGACCCGGTACCAGCTGCCTGTGGATTTGATGACCCTGCCTTCCAACGAGATATCCTTACATTTGCTTGTACACTCGGTTTTTGATAAAATTACTAAATTCGCACAAACCCGCAAATACCATGTCGCTGAATGCTTCCCGTGTAAGCCGGCTTTACGGCACCCAAAAGGCACTCGATGAGGTGTCGTTCGATATCCGTCAGGGCGAGGTGGTTGCCCTGCTGGGTCCCAATGGCGCAGGAAAGTCGACCATGATGAGGATCATTGCCTGCTTTCTGCCACAAACCTCGGGTTCGGTAAGGGTGTGCGGCTTCGAGGTGACTGAGCGCCCCCTGGAAGTCAAAAAAAGGGTGGGCTACCTGCCCGAGAACAATCCGCTGTATCCCGATATGTATGTCAGGGAATACCTGAGGTTTGTGGCGGGCATCCACCGGCTCGGACGTGCAGGCAGGGACCGGGCCGATGAGATGATCGAGCTCACCGGGCTGACCTCCGAATACACCAAGCCCATCGGCCAGCTGTCCAAGGGCTACCGTCAGCGCGTCGGGTTGGCCCAGGCCCTGATCCATGATCCCGCCGTACTGGTTCTGGATGAGCCCACTTCGGGTCTCGACCCCAACCAGCTGGCCGAAATCCGCCTG